>OAVH01000479.1_pt1 | contig 29155 bp, 27 predicted proteins | sample 1495281 | NCBI WGS metagenome assembly OAVH01 (sample SAMEA2580082, study PRJEB22360) | human gut metagenome | biome: human gut; feature: human-associated habitat; material: faeces | place: Denmark | collected 2008/2010
GATAGAATTTTCAGGGATGTTGTCTATTGTTCAATTATCAAGGTTCTTTGTTTTTTTGCTGTCCCTCACGAGTCAGCTTAAACATAATATCATTTCTTTTTCTTAAAGTCAATAGCTTTTTTTATTTTTTTATTTTATTTTTTTTGCAAGTACAAGGACTTGTCTTTTATCCGGTTCCAATCACCAGATATATGATAAAAAAAGTAAAATCAGATATTTCCTTTATTCATCACACAAATGACATATAAAAACTACCTGAAATACCTTCCAGGTAGTTAGCGGAGAAAGAGGGATTTGAACCCTCGCGCCGGTTGCCCGACCTACACCCTTAGCAGGGGCGCCTCTTCAGCCTCTTGAGTATTTCTCCAGCAAGGGTTATTATACTAAAGGTTCCACCTATTGTCAATCCCTTATTTCACAATGTTTTCGTTAATCTTATTTTGTATTCTTTCTTTTACGGTTTCTGCAATTTCATTTGTCTTCATATCTTTATACTTTTCATATAGAAGCGGCTCTAAAAAATGTACCTGAACTGTAACCGGAGTGATAGAATTTGTGTCAAATGGTTTAAATGAATCAATCAACGCTACCGGAACAATGGGACATCTTGCTTTTGTCGCAGATTTGAAACTTCCTCCTTTAAAGTTCTGAATCTGGTTTCCTTTTTTAGACCGTGTACCTTCTGCAAAAATCAAATAGTTTCTTCCTTTTTTAACTTCCTTGGTTACATTAATAATAACTTCCATTGCCTGACGCACATCTTCTCGATCCAGCATATATGCTTTCATACATGCAAACACCTGCTTTAAAAATGGTACATTAGCAACTTCTTTCTTTGCAACAACAGAAAACGGCTTTGGACACGCATCAATAATTGCCAATACATCGTACATACCTTGGTGATTTGGAAAGAACATAAATCCATTTTCTTTTGGAATGTTTTCCTGCCCGTGTACGTCTATAATTACGTTACCGCCTTTATTGGCACGATATGTTATAAATCTGAGCATTTTGTAATGTTCTTCTTCTGTATATTTATCCACATGACTTGCGTGATAGCATAATTTAATCCACATATAAGGAACAAGAAGACTATTTCGAAATACCATCATTAAAATTCGTTTCATATTTTTTAACTCCTCTATTTCTTCTTGAAATTTCTCTGTTTCTTAGTATAATAGCAACAACTTTGAAAGTAAAGATAAAAGATTTTATTTATATATTGACATTTCTTCTTTTCTCACTTATACTCCAATTATAGTTAATTACTCAACTAACTAACCAGATAAGTAACTTATCAAGAAAGGAGGACAACGTGAAAATAGATATGAACAGCGAGAAGCCAATCTTTATACAAATAGCCGAAGGTGTTGAAGATGGCATTTTGACCGGAATATTTCCAGAAGAAGAACAAATCCCTTCTATTACAGAGTTTTCTGTAAACTACAAAATCAATCCAGCTACTGCGTTGAAAGGAATCAATCTTCTTGTGGACGAAAACATTATTTTTAAGAAAAGGGGCGTTGGTATGTTTGTAACAAAAGGAGCTGTTAAAAAGTTGAAACAAAAACGTCAAAATCAATTTTATGACAACTATATCAGTAAATTAATAGACGAAGCAAAACGACTGGGCATTACAGGCGATGAAATCATTGCCATGGTAGAAAGGGGATTTTCAAAATGAGAGGAATTGAAGTAAAGAATGTTTCCAAAACATACAAAGATACAAAAGCACTTAGTAATATAAATATTTATTTGGAAGAAAATAAGATTTACGGTTTACTCGGAAGAAACGGAGCAGGAAAAACTACTTTATTAAATGTTATCAATAATCGAGTGTATGCAGATGAAGGCACGGTTACGCTAAATGGTGATATTCTTACCGAAAACGATGAAGCACTTAATCACTTATACTTTACAAGTGAAAAATTATTATTCCCCGAAGGCATGAAAGTTAAAAAGATTTTCCGCTGGACAAAAGAATTTCATCCAGAATTCGATATGGACTATGCACTTCGTATTGCAAAACTTTTCGGACTGCCCTTAAATAAGAAGTCCTCCACTCTTTCCACCGGCTATAAGTCTATACTTAAAAATGTAATTGCATTGTCTATAAATACGCCTTATATATTTTTAGATGAACCTGTGCTTGGGCTGGATGCAAACCACCGGGAATTATTTTACAAATTACTGATTGAGAAATACAGTGAAAACCCATTTACCATTGTAATTTCCACACATTTAATAGAAGAAGTTTCTAATATTATTGAGGATGTTATTATCATTAAAAATGGGAAAATTATCGAAAAAGGTTCTTGTGAAGATTTATTAAAACGCGGATATGCAATTTCAGGAACTGCCGCCTCCGTAGATAATTACATAAGAAACAATATGATTAACGGCAAAGTTATCGGCGAAGATTCCATCGGTAATTTAAAAAGTGTATACATTCTCGGAAAACCCAAGGAAACGTTACCTGAAAACTTAGAAGTTTCTGCATTAGACCTTCAGAAACTATTTATTCAATTAACGAATGTATAGGGGGATGAGATTATGAAAAAGACATTAAAATACCAGTTACACGACTTTCGGACATCTTTATTCGTTTATCTTAGTATCTATATAGCAGTTGCCATTATCATCGGAGTTACTGTTATCTCGACCGGAGCTAAACCGGGCGGCGCAAATGTAAATGGCTATAACAGCATGGACTTTTCATCAACGATATTTACTTTTATTATGGGTCTTGCGATTTTTAAAGAACATTTCTGGATGGTAGCACAGAACGGAATTTCCAGAAAAACATTTTTTAAAAGCTGCATGTACTGTATGTTGATTATTAATTTTATTCTTGCTATCGCAACCATTATTTTTACCTTGATTTTTATTCAGATGTCAGGACTTCATTGGTCTACTATGTTTGGTCTTTTATATTCCAGATTTGACCAGAACATAATTATTACATTTATAGTAAGTATGCTTTTTATATTTTCTGCATATAACTTATGTTTTTTAAGCGGATATTTTGTCACCATTTTATTTTATAAAGCATCTAAAATCGGAAAAGTTGTGATTGCCGCAGGGCTTCCCGTTCTTTTCTTCTTCATACTTCCATTATCTTATGGATTTATTCCTGAGTTTTGGAATACTGTTCTTGATTTTATTTTCCGCATTACCGGCATGGCAAGCGGAAACCCGTTTTATGGAATTATAACTATTTCAGTCATTGCCGCAATACTTGGAATTATCAGTTATCCGCTGGCAAAAAGAGTAGAGATATAATTGAAATATCAATGACTAAGATGTAAAATAAAACTAATAATTATTCGTATAACGAAGGAGGAGAGTATCTATGAACACTAACATCGACATGAACAAACTTCAGGATGATGCCGAGAAAATCTTCACTACCGGTTTTGCCTGTTCAGAATCTGTAATTGCAGCAATTAGAGATGCTTTTGATCTTAATATTCCTGACAGTGCAATTGCCATGAGTTCAGGATTTCCTTGGGGACTTGGCGGAGCCGGATGTCTCTGCGGCGCTGTGGCAGGCGGGGCAATGTGTATCGGTTTCTTATATGGAAGAACTACGCCGGGTGATCCAAAGATAAATAGATGTTTTGAGTTGACAAATGAATTTCACGACAAATTTAAAAAAGAATTCGGTACAACATGCTGTCGCGTCCTCATCAAAAATTATCCTGACAAAAATTCACAAGAACGTAAATGTCACTGTATCCGAATGGTAAGATTTGCTGTTGTTGCTGTAGCAGAAATTCTAATCCGTGAATATGAGAAAGATAATGCCTAAGCATAATTCAGAAGATAAGAGACTAAGAGCCGAGAAATTTCTAACTCTCGGCTCTTTTCCAATATTTCTCCATAAATTCCTCTATTTCTTTTTCTGATAATGAAAATTTCTGTGCCAGCTTGTTTTGTATTTTTTCTTCAGATATTCCCATTTCCTGTAATATTTCTATACACTCTTGTATTCTTCCTTCTGCATATCCTTCTGCATGCCCTTCTGCATGTCCTTCTGCATGTCCTTCTGCATGTCCCTCTGCATATCCCCTTGCATGTCCTGTACGCCATCCACTATTAATCATATGATTGTAATCTCGAATTGCCTTTTGTCTTTCTTCATACTCCAGACGTTTTTCATCATCAGCACTCAAATTTACCAAACGATTGTATGCTTTTTCCATGTATTTATCTCCCTGAACAGCCATTTGCATTTCCTCCTTATTCTCTGCATTAAAGAAACGCGCCCATCTGAGTAACTCTGTTTCCGGATATTGATATTTTTTAAGTTTCGGAAGTTCTACAATATGAATTTCCATCTTATCCGTATACAAGAGTTTCCTGCTATCTTCCCATATATGGAATTTAGAGTAATATTCTTCATCATCAAATAATATGAAATTTAAAATTCCCACATGGATACATTTCTTTAACTCTTGATAATCCTCACCTTCATGGATTTGTTCTGAGAATATCTTACAAAGATAAAACAAAGAGCGTTCTGCCCAATAATCATAAGCAATAACCTGCATTTCTATGTCTATCTGTGTACCATTTTCCAACACTACCCGTATATCCAAAATTCCAAGCTTATCTTTTTGATGTTGTTTTCTTAAATATGTAGGAAGCAGCTCTGTTCTTTGAATCATATCTGCTTTGACGCCCAATATCGCCGCTATAAACCCCCGTCTGACATCTTCGTCATTCAAAAGCTCCTTGAAACAAAAATCCACCTTAGGTGACATAATAAATGTGTTGTCGTTACTTTTCATCTTTGTACTCCTTTCCTTGCAGAAAAGACAAATCATTTGTACAAAGATAAACTTATAACTTTATTATAAAGATTCTCCTACAAATATACAACTGCTTTCCTGCTATCTGTTATTTGTGCTTAATAAGTTTTTCTGGAATCCTCTGACCGAACGGTCAAAATGATATTAGAATAATCAAAATAGAATTCTCTGATAAATCAAGTATATGATAGACTTAGAAAAATCTCAAGAGAAAATTTATTCACATACTCGAAACGAATATATTTGAAATAATCTGCAAAAAAGAAAGTCGCCTGCCAATCATTTGAGCGAAAACGATTGGCAGACACCCTCTTTTCTTATATCTCTTTATTTTAAATTTTCATCAATCCATGCAGCTGCATCTTCCACACATTGCACACAACAGATCAATGGCTGAGGACCATCTATATTTTTCAGATCACGACAGTAAATAGAACGGTTTTTCTCTTCAAAAGCGGCTGCCGCTTCTCGGAATTTTTTGTAAGTGTCCATTTTAGTTTTCTTAGGATCATTCATATCACCGGCACTGTTATACAAGCTGATAATAAGAAACATACCTGTCACTGCACCGCAAGTATCTTTTAATCCTCCCATACCACTTCCAAACCCTTCGGTTATACGGAACATGTCTTCTTCTTTGACACCAAGCTCCTCGCAATATGCACATGCTACAGCCTGACAGCAGTTATATCCTTTTTTGAATTTTTCAACTGCGATTTCTTTTGTTGCTTTCATAATTTTCACCTTTTCCCGTTTTTTAGTACCTTTTTCACTTCTGTATTATTTTCTTTACAATAAACTTAGATCAACATACAGATTCTTTATATCCAGGTACTCTTATAGTCTTATTATAAGGCTTCTGAATTTTTAAGCAACAACTCTTTTCCTGATATTCCCGGTTCTGTCATCTGTGTTGGCTCTAAGATAATATCTAATTCTTCTTCATCAAGAAGTTTTTCTTGTAAAATTAAACTTCTTATAGACTCTCCTGTTTTCATTGCCTTTTTCGCTATATCTGCTGCCTTCTGATATCCTACATGCGGGCAGATTGCAGTAATAATACCAACGCTGTTCTCCACCAGATAGCGACATCTTGTCTCATTGGCAGTAATACCTTTCACACAATTTTCTACAAATGTATGAACTGCGTATGCTAATGTATCTATTGATTGGAACATACAATAGAATATAATCGGTTCAAACGCATTTAATTCAAGCTGTCCTGCCTCTGCAGCCATCGTAATTGTAAGGTCGTTTCCGATAATATTAAATGCAACCTGATTAACTACTTCTGGAATTACAGGATTTACTTTTCCAGGCATAATGGAAGAACCGTTTTGTCTCTCCGGAAGATTAATTTCATGGAAGCCGGCTCTTGGTCCTGATGACATAAGACGAAGGTCATTTGCAATCTTAGATAATGTCACTGCACATGCTTTGATTGCTCCGGAAACAGCCACAAATGAATCCAGATTCTGTGTAGAATCAATCAAATCAAATGCCTGAACAAAATCCATTCCCGATATTTCTGCAATATTCGGAACGATCCTCTTCAGATAATTTTTATCCGCATTAATACCGGTTCCTACAGCAGTACCTCCCATATTTAAAGCACGCATCTCATCCATTGCTTTATCCATACGACGAATATCTCTTTGTATAGCTACAGAATAAGCGCCAAATTCCTGTCCCAGACGGATTGGCACAGCATCCTGCATCTGTGTACGCCCCATTTTAATAACATGATCAAACTCTTCTGCTTTTTTGCAAAGCGCTTCATATAAAAGTTCTAACTCATATTTCAAATTTTTCAAAAGACGAAGAGAAGTCATTTTTCCTGCAGTTGGAATTACATCATTTGTAGATTGTCCACAGTTTACGTGGTCATTCGGATTAACAATAGAATAATCTCCCTTTTTTCCACCAAGTATTTCAATCGCACGATTCGCAATTACTTCATTGGCGTTCATATTTAAAGATGTTCCCGCTCCTCCCTGGATCGGATCTACAATAAAGTTATCATGTAGTTTTCCTTTTAAAATTTCATCACAGGCTTTTACGATTGCATCTGCGATTGTCTTATCTAAAATACCGACCTCACAGTTTGTAATTGCAGCTGCCTTTTTAATGTATGCAAGACTATTGATAATTTCCGGATGCATATTTAATCCTGTAATATGAAAATTCTCGGCAGCGCGGAGTGACTGAACACCATAATACACTGATTTAGGAACATCTTTTGTTCCGATCGAGTCCTGTTCTACACGATAATCTTTCTTTTGCTCATCCATTTTTTCATTTCCTCCAACGATAGATTTTCTTGTTGATTTTATTGTATCTTCCTATTAAAATATAATCAAATACATATATTTTTATTATAATTATAACTTTATAGTTATGTTAGGAGTTGAAATCATGTTTCAAGGAATGGAATACATATATACTGTTTATAAAGAAAAAAGTTTTTCAAAAGCTGCAAAGAAATTATTTATTTCTCAACCTTCTTTGAGTGCTACTGTAAAACGGATTGAAAAGAAAATAGGCGCTCCTGTCTTTGACAGAAGTACAAAGCCATTAACTCTTACAGAATGCGGTGAAAAATATATCCAATATATAGAACATATTTATTCTTTAGAACACGAATTTTCTAATTTTGTCAACGATTGGGATGGATTGAAAACCGGTAATCTGATCCTCGGCGGAAGTACGCTTTTTTCTTCTTGGGTACTTCCACCTCTGATGAGCGAATTTTCCAAGCGTTTTCCTCTTGTAAAGATAAAACTGATTGAAGAAAACACTTCTGAACTTTCTGAGCTCTTAAGAAACGGAAAAATTGACTTTATGATTGATAATTGTATATTGGATGAAGAAATATTCTCTCACAGCCATTACCATACAGAGCATCTTCTTCTTGCTGTTCCGAAACATTTAGATTCTGCAAAAAAAACCACCTCTTATCAAATCTCTACAGATATGATAAGAGACGGTTCCTTTTTAGATGAATCCATTGAATCTGTTCCTCTGAGTTTTTTCGAACAAGATTCTTTTATTCTGTTAAAACCGGACAACGATACAAGAAAACGTGCTATGGATATTTTACAAAAGCAAAACATCACACCTCACATATTATTTGAACTTGACCAGCAAATGACTTCTTATAATATTACCTGTTCAGGAATGGGAATTTCTTTCATCAGCGATACTTTGATCCGACAAGTTCCTTCCCATCCTAATGTAGTTTACTATAAGTTAGATTCTGAACTTAGCTGTAGAAATCTGTTCTTTTATTGGAAATCCGGAAAATACTTCAGCCAAGCAATGAAAGAATTTCTCAAACTTACCTCAGAAAAATTTAATTAATTTTTCTCATTGCATATTAATAGATTTTTTTTCCAAGATACTCCGGCGCATAGACCTCTCCATTTTTAATCAGTTTCATTTTGGTCTTCCTCTTCATCGCCTTTTCTTACTTTTGCAATACTGGCTACGATATCTCCCTCTTTTAAATTAATAAGTTTCACACCGGAAGTAATTCTTCCAAAAACTGAAATTCCTTCACATTTCATTCGGATAATGATTCCTTCTTTATTAATGATCATTATCTCATCATCTTCATTTACCGCTTTGACACCTACAACATTACCTGTCTTCTCAGTGATCTTATAACATTTCACACCTTTACCACCACGGTTCTGACGAGTAAATTCAACCATATCTGTACGTTTACCCATACCTTTTTCGGATACAATGAGAAGTTCGCTTCCTTGAGAATCAAGCTGCATTCCAATCACTTCATCCCGATCGGATAAGTTCATTCCACGCACTCCCATAGAAGTTCTTCCTGTAGAACGTACATCTTGTTCACTGAACCGGATACACTGACCATATTTTGTCACCATAAGAATATCCTGTTCATTATTTGTATATTTAACTTCGATCAACTCATCTTCTTCCCGAAGTGTAATTGCCGCAAGTCCTGTTTTTCTTACATTTGCATACTCTTTGATCGGAGTTTTCTTTACAAGACCTTTCTTTGTTGCCATGAAGAGATATTCACCGTCACGATATTCATCAATCGGAATCACTGCACTGATCTTCTCACCAGGCATTAATTGAAGCAGATTGATAATCGCTGTTCCTCTGGAAGTACGACTTGCTTCCGGAATCTCATAACCTTTTAATCTATATACACGTCCTGTATTTGTAAAGAACATAATATAGTGATGGCTATGAGTCATAAACAACTCTTCTACATAATCTTCTTCAAGAGTCTGCATACCTTTGATTCCTTTGCCTCCGCGATTCTGCGCCTTGAAAGTATCGTTGGACATACGCTTGATATAACCAAGCTTCGTCATTGTAATTACGACTTCTTCCTTCGGAATCAGATCTTCCATGGAAATGTCAAATTCATCAAATCCAATAGATGTTCTTCTTTCATTTCCGTATTTATCGCGAATTACAATAATCTCTTCTCTAATTACTCCAAGAAGTAATTTTCTGTCTGCAAGAATCGCTTTTAATCTACTGATCTGTTCCATCAGTTCTTTGTATTCTGCTTCCAGCTTCTCTCTTTCCAGACCGGTAAGAGCACGCAGACGCATATCTACGATTGCCTGTGCCTGTACTTCAGATAATCCGAATCTTTCGATCAATTCTGCCTTTGCTATCTGAACAGTCTGAGATCCTCTTATAATCTTAATTACTTCATCAATATTATCAAGAGCAATTAATAGTCCTTCTAAAATATGAGCTCTTTCTTCCGCTTTATTTAATTCATACTGGGTACGTCGTGTCACAACTTCTTCTTGATGCTTTAAATAATAATTTAACATCTCAAGAAGATTCATAACTTTAGGCTCATTATTTACAAGCGCTAACATAATAACGCCAAATGTATCTTGTAACTGAGTATGTTTATATAACTGGTTAAGAATAACATTGGCATTGACATCTCTTCGAAGTTCAATGACAACTCTCATTCCTTCACGACTTGACTGATCACTTAAATCTGTAATGCCATCAATTCTTTTATCCCTTACCATCTCTGCGATTTTCTCGATCAAACGGGCTTTATTTACCATGTAAGGAAGTTCTGTAACAACGATTCTGCTCTTTCCGTTTGGCATTGTTTCAATATCAGTTACTGCACGTACACGTATCTTTCCTCGTCCGGTACGATAAGCCTCTTCAATTCCTCTTGTACCGAGAATCGTACCACCGGTAGGAAAATCAGGACCTTTTACGATTTCTAAAATTTCTTCTATCGTTGTCTCTTCTTTATCTTCAATCTGATCGTCAATAATCTTGACAACCGCATTGATGATTTCTTTTAAATTATGAGGCGGTATATTGGTAGCCATACCAACAGCAATACCGGAAGTTCCATTTACAAGAAGATTCGGAAATCTTGCCGGAAGTACAACCGGCTCTTTTTCTGTTTCATCAAAGTTTGGTGCAAAATCAACTGTATTTTTGTTGATATCCGCAGTTAATTCCATAGAAATCTTGCTTAATCTTGCCTCTGTGTAACGCATGGCGGCAGCACCGTCTCCATCCACAGAACCAAAGTTTCCATGTCCGTCTACCAATGGATATCTGGTAGACCACTCCTGCGCCATATTTACCAATGCACCATAGATAGAACTGTCACCGTGCGGATGATATTTACCCATCGTATCACCGACAATACGTGCACACTTTCTATGCGGCTTGTCCGGTCCATTATTTAATTCAATCATGGAATAAAGGATTCTTCTCTGAACCGGTTTTAATCCATCTCTTACATCCGGAAGTGCACGAGAAGCAATAACACTCATCGCATAATCAATGTAGGAGGTTTCCATCGTTTTTTTCAGATCCACTTCGTGGACTTTATCGAAAATATTATCTTCCATTATGTTTTACCTCCTATACGTCTAAGTTCTTTACATATTTTGCATTTTCTTCAATGAATTCTCGTCTTGGCTCTACTTTATCCCCCATTAAGGTCGTAAATGTAAGATCTAATTCACTTGTTGTCTCTTCATCCATCGTAACTCTTAATAAAATTCTGTGTTCCGGGTCCATTGTTGTCTCCCACAACTGTTCTGCATCCATCTCTCCAAGACCTTTATAACGCTGAATCTTATTATTTCCGTCACGTCCGACTTCCTGCAAAATACTGTCCAGCTCTTCATCACTGTACGCATACCACACTTTTTTGTTCTTTTCCAGTTTATACAGAGGCGGCTGTGCCAGATAAACATATCCTTCTTTGATAAGATCCGGCATAAATCTGTATAAAAATGTAAGGAGCAAGGTGCTAATATGAGCGCCGTCCACATCCGCATCTGTCATAATAATGATCTTATGATAACGAAGTTTTGAAATATCAAAATCATCATGAATTCCTGTTCCGAATGCAGTGATCATTGCTTTAATCTCTGCATTACTGTAAATCTTATCAAGTCTTGCTTTTTCTACATTTAAGATTTTACCACGGAGCGGAAGAATTGCCTGTGTTGCTCTGTCTCTTGCTGTTTTTGCAGAACCTCCGGCAGAATCTCCCTCAACGATATAGATTTCACAATTCTTTGGATCTTTATCTGAACAGTCTGCAAGTTTTCCCGGAAGAGACATTCCTTCAAGAGCAGATTTTCTTCTCGTTAAGTCTCTTGCCTTTCTTGCAGCTTCTCTTGCACGCTGTGCCATTACCGATTTTTCTACTGTCATCTTGGCAATAGACGGATTTTGTTCCAGATAAATCTCAAGCTGTTTACTTACAACATTATCAACAGCTCCTCTTGCTTCACTGTTTCCAAGCTTTTGTTTTGTCTGACCTTCAAACTGAGGATCTTCAATTTTTACGCTGATGATCGCAGTGAGGCCTTCTCTGATATCTTCACCCGACAGATTCGGTTCACTGTCTTTTAATAGTTTATTCTTTCTTGCGTAATCATTAAATGTCTTTGTAAGCGCATTACGAAATCCTACAATATGAGTTCCGCCTTCCGGAGTTGTAATATTATTTACAAATCCATACGTATTATCACTGTAAGAATCATTATGCTGCATCGCAACTTCTACTGCCACGTTATTTACATTGCCCTCACAGTAAATAATATCTTCATATAACGGAGTTTTGCTTTTATTTAAATATGCTACAAACTCCTTGATACCGCCTTCATAATGAAATGTCTTTTCAACAGCTTCTTCTCCTCTTTCATCACGAAGAACGATCTTTAATCCTGCTGTCAAAAATGCCATTTCTCTAAAGCGCTGTTTTAAAATATCATACTCAAAAACTGTTTCTTCAAAAATGGTATCATCCGGCAAGAATGTTACTTTTGTTCCTGTCTTGTCAGGATCACATTCTCCGACAACTTTTAATTTGTAAATTGTTTTTCCACGCTCATAACGCTGTCTGTATATTTTTCCCTCATTATAGATTTCAACTTCCAGCCAGTTAGAAAGAGCATTTACTACCGATGCTCCAACTCCATGAAGACCGCCGGACACCTTATAGCCCCCGCCGCCAAATTTTCCGCCGGCATGAAGAATGGTAAATACAACTTCAACTGCCGGAAGACCTGCTTTATGATTGATACCTACCGGTATTCCACGTCCATTATCTACAACCGTAATGGAATTGTCTTTATTAATACTTACGAAGATCGTATCACAGAATCCTGCCAGTGCTTCATCCACCGCATTATCCACAATCTCATATACAAGATGGTGAAGTCCGCGTGAGGACGTACTACCTATATACATACCCGGGCGCTTTCTAACAGCTTCAAGCCCTTCCAGTATTTGGATTTCGTCTGCACCATACTCGTGCTGTACTTTTTCTGTACTCATTCTAATCCTCCTAATTTTCTTTCGTTACCTGTCCGTTCTGGACATGGAACACTTTATTTATAGAAAAACGATGATTTACAAACTCATCTACACCTGTACAGGTAATAAGTGTCTGTATATCATGTATACTATCTAATAGATAGTTTTGCCTGTGTTTATCAAGTTCAGACAACACATCATCCAACAACAATACCGGCGTGTCATGAATTGATTTTTTTACAAGCTCTATTTCAGACAATTTCAAAGACAGAGCTGCTGTACGCTGCTGTCCTTGCGAACCATATTTTCTAATATCTATATCACCGACAAGAAACGCAATATCGTCTCTGTGAGGTCCTACAGATGTGCTCTTAATCCTCAGATCCTTTTCTTTATTTTTTAACAAAGCTTGTTCAAAGGATAATACTCCATTACTGGGTTCGTAAATAATGTTTATATTTTCTCTATTCCCGGTTAATTTTTTATGTATATTAGAAATTATTTCGTTTATTTCTTCTATAAACTTTTGTCTGCGCTCTATAATCTTGCTTCCATACTGAATTAATTGCATATCCCAGATATCCAATGTTTCTAAAGCACTTTTATTATAATCAATTTCTTTTAACAAGTGATTTCTTTGATTTACAATACGATTATAGTTAGATAAGTTATTCAAATACACTTTATCAAGCTGTGATAATTCCAGATCAATAAATCTTCTTCTCTCTCCGGGACCATTTTTGATGATGTTAAGATCTTCCGGAGAGAAAAATACAATATTTATGATACCGAATAATTCACTGGCTTTTCTAATGGGAATCTTATTGATTGCAATTCCTTTGGGGCTGTTCTTTTTGAGATGCATATCAATTTGATACTTGATACCATTCTTTTCCACAATCGTTTCGATATGTGACTCATTTTCCCCAAACTGAATCATATCTCTATCTTTTGTCCCTCTGTGAGACTTTGTCGTACCTGACAAATACACAGCTTCCAAAATATTTGTCTTTCCCTGAGCATTATCACCATAGAAAATATTTGTAGATTTGTCAAACCCAAGAGACAATAATTCGTAATTCCTAAAATTCTTTAATTTTAAAGATTCAATCTTCAATTTTTATCTCTTCTCCGTCAAATACTACCTGATCACCGGCATATAATTTTCTTCCGCGTCGCGTATCAACTTCTCCGTTGACCATTACAAGCCCTTCTTGAATGACTTCTTTCGCTTCCACTCCGGACTCTACGAGTCCTGCCGCTTTTAAAGCCTGTCCCAGCTTAATAAATTCTTCTCTTAATTTGATAATTTCCATACTTAATCTTCTCCTTAAATTGCAGCATTAAAATTAACCGGAAGAATGAGATAAATATAACTTTCATTATCGTCCTTGATAAAACATGGAGCTTTTGCATTCATAAGATACAAAGTTACCTCTTCTTCATCAATCACACGAAGTGCATCGATCAAGAACTTAGGATTAAATCCAATCAGCAAATCTTTTCCTTCTTTGTTGATCACAATTTCTTCATTCATAGAACCAATCTGTGATTTGATCTTTAACTCCATCACTTCATCGCCTATATTGATGATGATTGGCTTTTTATCCCCTTCTTTTACAAGGAGTGTTGCACGATCGATACAGCTTAACAATTCTTTTTTGTTAATCTTAACTTTTGTATCATAATCGCTGGAAAGCATCTGATCAATCTTGAAATATTCCCCTTCGATCAATCTTGATACAACAATGGTATTGTCAAATTCAAATACAATATGATTATTTGTATAAGATATATAAACCTGACTTTCCAATTCACCGGATAAAATCTTACTTACTTCAATCAATGTCTTACCGGGAACGACTAATTTTTTATCATTTACCTGATCTTTTAATTCTATTTTACGAATAGAAATACGGTGTCCGTCAAGAGAAACAACTCTTAACATATTATCTTTGATTTCAAATAACTCACCGGTCATTAATTTATTGCTTTCTGTATCAGCAATAGAGAAAATAGTCTGTCTGATAACTTCTTTCAACGTAAACTGAGAAATTTCAATGGAATCTTCTTTCTCGATTACAGGAAGATAAGAAAATTCTTCTCCTGGCTTTCCGGAAATATCAAATTTTGCTTTTTCACATACGATGGTTGTCTGCAGATTATCATTTGTTTCAATGACTACATCATTATCAGGAAGCTTTCTTACGATTTCTGACAATATCTTCGCATCGATCGCGATCATACCTCTTTCAAGAATCTCTCCTTCAATATCTGTCTGAATACCAAGTTCCATATCGTTTGCTGTCAAACGGATAATATCTGTTGTAGCATCAATAAGAATACATTCGAGAATAGGCATTGTTGTCTTAGATGGAACTGCTTTGGATACAATGCTGACTCCTTTTACAAGATTACTTTTCTTACATACGATTTTCATTGTGTAAAACTCCTTTCAGGCCAAGGCTATGTATATTATATATAAATAATTTCCGTCTTCTTCTTATTAGGGGCTGTGGAAAAGGGGAAAACCCGTTCAAGCCCTTTATTTATCAAGGTTTGCGACTTTGAAAAACCTGTGGAATTCGAGAAAATTATCTGTGGATGGTGTTTGGAAAACTTTGGATAGTTTTTTGTCGAAGATTGTAAAATTAATTTATTAACAGCTTATCCCAATTTTATCCACATGTTATCCCACAAGTTATTCACATTATGCCGGATTGATCTTCTTCTTAATAATATTGATCGTATTGGCAAGAGTTTCATCTTTCTTCATTTCTGACTCTATTTTTTCAATCCCGTATTTCACAGTGGAGTGATCTTTGCCTCCAAGGATGATTCCGATTGTTTTAAGAGAGTTTTCTTTTTCAATCATATTTCTCATAAGATACATAGACACCTGTCTTGGATTGGCTATATCGGCATTTCTTTTATTACTCTTTAAATCTGCTACCGTAATATTATAATGATCTGCAACAATGTCAAGAATCAGCTCCGGTGTTACTTCTCTGTTATTTTTAGAGGAAATAAGATCTTTCAGAGCCTCAGCTGCAAGTGCAATATCAATCGTTCCTTCATTATTATTTAATTTATAGAGAGCGATCAATTTATTTAAAGAACTTTCAAGCTCTCGAATATTTGTCTTTATATTAGTAGCAATATATTGAAGCACTTCGTCCGGAATATTATATTTTTCTAAATGATCAAGCTCGATCTTCTTTTTTAAGATTGCCATTCTTGTCTCATAATCAGGAGATGAAATATCAGCAATCAGACCCCATTCGAATCTTGTGCGAAGTCTTGCTTCTAATGTCTCAATGTCCTTTGGTGGTTTATCACTGGAAATAATGATCTGTTTTCCTAAAGTATGAAGATGATTAAAGGTATGGAAGAATTCTTCCTGTGTACTTTCTTTACCTATAATAAACTGAATATCATCAATGAGAAGTACGTCATTATTTCTATATTTATCTCTGAATTTAGACATGGCAGATTCGTTTCCGCTTGTCTTACCATTTTTCAAAGATTCGATCAGCTCATTGGTAAATGTTTCACTTGTTACATAAAGAACTTTTTTCTTCGGATTGTTCTGTAATGTAAAATGTGCAATGGAATGCATTAAGTGTGTTTTACCAAGTCCTACTCCACCGTATAAGAACAGAGGATTGTAAGCCTGTCCCGGTGATTCTGCCACTGCAAGTGAAGCAGCATGGGCAAATTTATTATTTCCGCCAACAACAAAAGTGTCAAAAGTGTATTTAGGATTTAAACCTGCTTTTTCTGCCGCAGATTTGGTCCGTTTCTTTTGACTTGCTTCGATTGACATATTATGAATTTCATTTAATTTATCGTCGTCCTCTGAAATAAATACTACTTCGAATTCAGTGCCGGTAATTTCAGCGATACATACTTTTAGTGGAAGAAGATATTTTTTCTCTATGTATTCCACACTGGCGTTCATATTTACTAATATAAATACGGTATTCTGTATCACGTCGTATACTTTCAATGGCTGTATCCATGTAGTAAATGATACATTGGACAATTCATGTTCTACCCTTAGATGTTCAATAATTTCAGGCCATTTTTCCTCTACAATGTTCATTTTCATAAGCTCCTAATCCTATATATACTCTTATCTATTTTACATCAAATTGTAAATTTAAGCAATGTTTAATCAATGTGGATAACTTTATCACAACGGAAAATATTCTTGTTTTCTAAGGAAAATGTAGAAAATTATTTTATTTCCACATGTTATCCACCTAAAAAAATAGAATTATCCACATTTTGTGGAAAATTATTTTGTGACAAAATGTGAAAATTATTGATAAAATCGTAGGTTTTGCTTGACGGACGGGTATTTTTTGCATATAATCAAAAATGATGTCTTTTAGAAAAATAAGGGTATAACCCTTGCAAAATATAAGGAGGTGGATATCAATGAAGATGACATTCCAGCCAAAAAAGAGACAAAGAGCAAAAGTTCATGGTTTTAGATCAAGAATGAGCACAGCAGGTGGAAGAAAAGTACTTGCTGCAAGAAGAGCAAAAGGAAGAAAGAAATTATCAGCGTAGGCCGCATATATGTGGCCTTTTCTTCTCTAAAAATTAGGAGAATTAGGAATGAAAAATAAAGATTTTCAAGTTATTTATAAAGAAGGAAAATCTTATGCTAATAAGTATCTGGTCATGTATATAAGAGAAAATCATATGGATCAGAACAGATTAGGAATATCGGTAAGTAAAAAAGTAGGTAATAGTATCGTACGTCATAGATTGACAAGATTGATAAGAGAAAGTTATCGACTACAAGAAGAACGTTTCAAGAATGGATTTGATATAGTAGTAATTGCAAGAAACAGCGCAAAAGGCAAAAGTTATCATGAGATAGAAAGTGCGTTTTTCCATCTTGGAAGTCTTCATGAAATAATAAAATGAGGTAACGAAGTATGAAAAGGATTCTGTTAAGATTTATCAGATTCTATCGAAAATATATATCGGGCCTCAAGGGATCACCCACTTGTAAATTCTATCCCACCTGCTCTCAGTATGCTATGGAGGCAATTGAAAAGTACGGAGCCTTTAAGGGAGGATTTATGGCATTATGGAGGATTCTAAGGTGTAATCCATTTTCCAAAGGGGGATACGATCCTGTTCCATAAAAAAGAAATATCATTACAATTGGAGGAAAAGTCATGATCGTAACGGTGGCAAGCGCAGCAAATTGGCCAATCGTAGGACAGATTTGCTGGTTACTTGGTAAAGTGATGAACTTTATCTATACAATATTAGATAATATGTTGTCTACAGATACTGGACTTGTAGGATTATCTATTATTTTATACACAATTTTCGTGTATACTCTTATGCTTCCTATGACAATTAATCAGCAGAAATCAAGCAGAATGATGGCTGTAATTAACCCGGAAGTACAGAAAATCCAGAAAAAATACAGAAATAAAAGAGACCAGGCTTCTATGATGAAGCAGCAGGAAGAAATCCAGCAGGTATATGATAAATACGGAACATCTATGATGGGTGGATGTCTTCCAATGTTGATCCAGATGCCGTTGTTGTTTGCACTGTATCCGGTCATTTACGATATCGAAAGATATGTACCGGCAATTTCTAAAGCATCTTCGGATGTGAATACATTCCTCACAATCCCGGATCTTACAATTGCACCAATTCAGATGATCAAAGACAGTGGTTCTTTCGAAGTTCCGGCAGCTGTGATCATTATTACAGCAATTGCACTTCCGGTAATTTCCGGAGCAACACAGTTCCTGAACATTAAACTGTCTCAGGCTGTATCAGGTACTCAGATGGATGAAAATAATCCTATGGCAGGAACAATGAAGACAATGAACATGACAATGCCGTTAATGTCTGTGTTCTTCGTTGCCACACTTCCTACAGGTATCGGTCTTTACTGGATTTTCAGTGCGTTAGTCAGAAGTTTGCAGCAGGTTCTTATTAATAAACATCTGAAACAAATATCTGTAGAAGATTTGATTGAGAAAAATAAGGACAAAGCAGAGAAAAAGGCTAAAAAGAGAAGTGAAAAAGCTGAGCGTATTAATGAAATGGCTCAGATGAATGCAAGAAGCTTAAAAGATTCTGCAAATCGTCAGGTATCAGCTATGAGTCAGAAAGAAAGAGATGAAAAGCTTGAAAATGCCAGAAAAAATGCAGAACATGCAAAACCTGGAAGTCTCGCTTCAAAAGCAAATATGGTAAAACATTTTAATGAGAATAATTAGGGGGCGCTATTATGGAATACATTACCGTATCGGCAAAAACAGTGGATGATGCTATTACTGAAGCATTGATCCAGCTCGGAGTAACAAGTGATAAATTAGATTATGAAGTAATCGAAAAAGGAAGCGCCGGATTCCTTGGAATCGGTATGAAACAGGCAGTTATCAAGGCAAGAAAAAAAGAAGAACCAAAGGAAGAGCCTGTTGTTGAAGAAGTAAAAGAAGAGCCAAAGAAAGAAATCGTAAAAGAGCATAAAGAATCAAAGAAAGAACAAAAAAAAGAAAAAGCTGAAGTAAAAGAACCGGAGCAGAAAAAAGAATCAGAGCTTGCAAAGGTCAATGATGAGACCGTTGCAGCATGTGTAAAATTTGTATCTGATGTATTAAATGCAATGGGTATGAAAGATGCCAAGGTTACTTCTAAGATCAATGAAGAAGGAGCTCTTAGTATTGATGTAGAAGGAAGCAATATGGGAATTCTCATCGGAAAACGTGGACAGACATTAGATTCTCTTCAGTATCTTACAAACAGAGTTGCGAACAAGATGCAGGAAGGATATGTAAGAGTAAAACTCGACACAGAGGATTACAGAAGAAGAAGAAAAGAAACTCTTGAAAATCTTGCTAAGAATATCGCAAGTAAAGTAAAAAGAACAAGAAGAGCTGTATCACTTGAGCCAATGAACCCATATGAGAGAAGAATTATCCATTCTGCTCTTCAGGCAGATCCGGCAGTATCTACTCACAGTGAAGGTGAAGAACCTTACAGAAGAGTTGTCGTTACATTGGTAAGAAGATAGAGGAATATAAAATAGGGGCTGGATACAGACCCCTATTTTTTGTATAATTAATAGAAGCATTTTATGATGTAAGGTGGAACAGTATGAATAATCAATATAATAAAGTAATAGCCGCTATATCTACTGCAATGAGCAATTCGGGGATAGGAATTGTAAGAATGAGCGGAGAAGGTTCATTTGAAATCGCAGATAAAATATATCGCGGAAAAAAAGAAAAAAAACTAAGTGATCAGTCATCACATACCATCCATTATGGTCATATTTATGATGAAAATGAAATGGTCGATGAGGTCCTTGTAATGCTTATGAAAGGTCCGCACAGTTATACCGGAGAAGATACTGTGGAAATAAATTGTCATGGCGGCGTCTATGTGGTGAAAAGAATTTTAGAGACTTTGATCAAATACGGGGCAAGACCTGCGGAGCCGGGAGAATTTACAAAACGGGCATTTTTGAACGGAAGATTAGATTTATCCCAGGCAGAAGCTGTCGGAGATATTATTACTTCTCAAAATGAATATGCATTAAAAAGTTCTATCAGTCAACTTAATGGAAATATAAAGAAAAAAATCAGTGAAATTAGAAATAAAATAATTTACCACACTGCATTCATAGAGACTGCGTTGGATGATCCGGAACATATAAGTGTGGATGGATATGGAGAAGAATTACAGGTTACAGTTAACGAACTTTTAGAAGAAATCTCTCATCTATTATCAACATGTAATGACGGGCGTATTATAAAAGAAGGAATCAAAACGGTAATTGTCGGAAAGCCAAATGCAGGAAAGTCATCCCTTCTTAATGTGCTGATCGGAGAAGATCGTGCAATTGTGACAGATATCGCGGGAACTACAAGAGATGTGTTAGAGGAGCATATTAATCTTCAGGGAATTTCACTTAATATTATGGATACTGCGGGAATTCGAGACACAGAAGATGTGGTAGAAAGAATCGGTGTAGACAGAGCAAAAGAATATGCAGAAAAGGCAGATCTTATTTTGTTTGTTATTGATTCGTCTTCCCCTTTAGATGAAAACGATCATGAAATTCTTAAGATGATACAAGGAAAGCAGGCAATCATATTGCTAAATAAATCAGATTTAGATATGATAGTAACGAAAAATATGATTCAAACATTGTATATTGAATCAAATCCTGCAAAAACAGAAAGTGAAGAAATGCAGAAAATACCTGTGATAGAAGTATCAGCAAAGAAAAATCATGGAATTGATGAGTTTGAGCAAGTATTAAAAGATATGTTTTTTGCAGGAAATCTTTCATTTAATGATGAAATTTATATAACTAATATTCGTCATAAAACAGCGCTTAAGGATGCATATCATGCTTTGTCAAGGGTAAATGACAGTATAGATGCCGGAATGCCGGAAGATTTCTATTCTATCGATTTATTAGATGCTTATGAAGCACTTGGAAGTATTACCGGAGAAACAATAGGAGAAGATTTAGTCAATGAAATATTCAGCAAATTCTGTATGGGAAAATAAAGATCACTATGATGTAGCAGTTATAGGAGCAGGTCACGCCGGATGTGAAGCGGCTCTTGCCTGCGCAAGACTGGGATTTAAGACATTAGTATTTACTGTCAGTATTGACAGTATAGCTTTGATGCCGTGTAATCCGAATATCGGTGGAAGTTCGAAGGGGCATCTTGTAAAAGAAATTGATGCTCTTGGCGGTGAGATGGGGAAGATCATTGATCAGACATTTATCCAATCGAAAATGTTAAATAAATCAAAAGGTCCCGCGGTTCATTCGCTTCGCGCGCAGGCAGATAAAAACAGATATAGCCGCACGATGAGACAAGTATTAGAGGCAGAGCCTAATATAGAAATCAAACAGACAGAGATTACGAATATTTTGACGGAAGAAAATAAAGTAACAGGTGTGCAAGTGTATTCTGGTATGATTTATCGTTGTAACGCGGTAATACTTTGCACTGGTACTTATCTAAAGTCGAAGTGTATTTATGGTGACGTAAGCATGAATACGGGTCCAAATGGATTACAGGCTGCCAATTATCTTACAGATTGTCTGAAAGAGCTTGGAATAAAGATGTATCGATTCAAGACGGGAACCCCGGCAAGAATCGATCGTAATTCTGTCGATTTTTCTAAAATGGAAGAACAGTTTGGTGATGAGAGAGTAGTGCCATTTTCATTTACGACAAACCCGGAAGACGTGCAGATCGATCAAGTATCCTGCTGGCTTACTTATACAAATGAAAAAACACATGAAATCATAAGAAATAATCTGGATCGTTCTCCTTTATTTTCCGGTATGATCGAGGGAACGGGTCCAAGATATTGTCCATCTATAGAAGATAAAGTGGTGAAATTTGCCGACAAGAACAGACATCAAGTATTTATCGAGCCGGAAGGACTTGAAACAAATGAAATGTACATTGGCGGAATGTCCAGTTCTCTTCCGGAAGACGTGCAGTATGCCATGTACCGGACGGTACCCGGACTTGAAAATGTAAAAATTGTTCGTAATGCCTATGCGATCGAGTATGATTGTATTGACGGAAGACAATTAAAACCTTCTCTGGAATTCAAAAATATACACGGACTTTTCAGTGCAGGTCAGTTCAATGGAAGTTCCGGTTACGAAGAAGCGGCAGCGCAGGGAATTATTGCAGGAATTAACGCTGCAAGAATGCTTCAGGGAAAAGAAGCATTTACACTTGATCGTTCGGAAGCTTATATCGGTGTACTGATTGATGATATTGTGACAAAAGAAAGTCATGAGCCATATCGAATGATGACATCAAGAGCAGAGTATCGCTTACTTCTAAGACAAGACAATGCGGATCAGCGACTGACGGAGAAAGGATATGAAGTAGGACTGATTTCTAAAGAACGATATGAGAGACTATTAGAAAAGAAACACTTGATTGCCGATGAGATAGAAAGACTGAAGCATGTACACGTCGGAGCGAACGAAAAAGTGCAAAGTTTATTGGAAGAGCATGAAAGTACACCGCTTACATCAGGAATTACACTCACAGAATTGATTCGAAGACCTGAACTATCCTACGACATTGTAGAACCTCTGGATAATGACAGACCTGACTTTCCGGAGTCGTTAAAAGAAGAAGTAGCTGAACAGGTCAATATAGCTATCAAATATGAAGGGTATATCTCAAGACAGGAAAAACAAGTGGAACAATTTAAAAAACTTGAAAAGAAAAAAATCCCGGATGATATTAATTATGACGATGTTAAGAGTTTAAGATTAGAAGCTGTACAAAAATTAAAAGAATACAGACCGTCTTCTATCGGTCAGGCTTCCAGAATATCAGGAGTATCTCCGGCAGATATATCTGTACTGCTCGTATATTTAAGCGGTGGATATAAAAATAAAGAAGAGGCACGGGAGAATAACCATGAGTAATGTGTTAACAAAAAAAGTAAAGGAACTGTCGATTGTATTAAATGATAAGCAGATACAGCAATTTGAACAGTATTACAATATTCTTGTTGAGTGGAATAAGGTGATGAACTTAACTGCAATTACAGAATATGAGGAAGTAGTTGAAAAGCATTTTCTCGACAGTTTAACAATTGTATATGCCATTAATATGGAAAAAATTGAAACATTGATTGATGTGGGAACCGGAGCAGGATTTCCCGGAATCCCATTAAAAATAGCATTTCCGCATTTAAAAGTAACGCTCCTTGATTCATTAAATAAAAGAATTAAGTTTTTAAATGAGGTGATTGACTTATTAGAACTCGATGATATTAAGGTAATCCATGGAAGAGCAGAAGATTATGCAAAACAGGCAGAATATAGAGAACAGTATGATATTTGTGTGTCGAGAGCTGTTGCAAATCTGGCAACTCTTTCAGAATATTGTCTCCCTTATGTAAAGATGGATGGTTTGTTTGTACCTTATAAATCGGGAGAAATTGATGAAGAATTGAAAAGTTCTGAAAAGGCGGTTTCAATACTAGGAGGAAAAGTGAAAGAAGTAGTTAAATTTCAACTTCCGGGGACCGACATAGGAAGATCCTTCGTAAAAATCCATAAAATAAAAGAAACAAAGAAAAAGTATCCACGAAAAGCCGGGATGCCGACGAAAGAACCACTTAAATAATTATAACTGTAGAAAGAATATTTTATAAAAACCTATTAGAAGTAAACACACAATATTGTTTCATTTCTAATAGGTTTTTATAATGTTTCACGTGAAACATTTATGAAAAATATAAAATTTATGTTTCACGTGAAACATTTAGTGGATATATACTTCTAAAAATGTTATACTATTTCTAAGCAAAAAAGAAAGGTGATTTAAATATGAGAAGAACTATAGCTATAGCCAATCAGAAGGGCGGAGTTGGAAAAACAACTACAGCTATTAACTTGTCTGCATGTCTTGCTGAAAAGGGGAAAAAAGTTCTTGCAGTTGATATGGACCCGCAAGGTAACATGACTAGTGGCTTGGGTGTGGATAAGGACAGTGTAGAAAACACAATTTACAATTTGATTATCGGTGAAGCAAAAATGGAAGAAGTCTTGATTAAGGATGTATTAGAAAATCTTGATATTATTCCTACAAATATTGATTTATCCGGAGCAGAAATAGAACTTCTTGATGTAGAAGAAAAAGAATACATTGTCAGAAATGAGATTGATAAAATTAAGGATAATTATGATTTTATAATTATTGATTGTCCGCCTTCATTAAGTATGTTAACAATTAATGCAATGACTACTGCAGATTCTGTTCTTGTGCCAATTCAATGTGAATATTATGCGCTGGAAGGATTAAGTCAGTTGATTCATACTGTGGAATTAGTAAGAGACAGATTAAATCCAAAGCTTACAATCGAAGGCGTTGTTTTCACGATGTATGACGCAAGGACAAATTTGTCACTGCAAGTAGTAGAAAATGTAAAGGATAATCTGGAACAGACAATTTATAAGACAATTATACCGAGAAATATTCGTTTAGCTGAAGCTCCCAGTTACGGAATACCTATTAATAAATATGATCCAAAGTCAGCAGGAGCTGAGAGTTATTTAAGATTAGCTGATGAAGTAATAGATAAAGAGAATGAGGAATAAGTGATAAAAAACGGGAGGTAATTAATATGGCGGTAAAGAAGAGCGGATTAGGTAAAGGATTAGATAGCCTGATCAAAGATAATAGTTCAGCAAAAAAGACAGCCGCAGCAAATACATCATCCGAAAATAAAGCAGAGGAAATGAAATCCGGAGAACAGATGATGAAAATTAATATGGTTGAACCAAACCGAGATCAGCCAAGAAAAAAATTCGAAGAAGATGCATTGTTGGAATTATCAGATTCCATTAAGCAGTTTGGCGTACTTCAGCCACTGTTAGTCAGAAAGAGAAAAGATTATTATGAGATAATTGCCGGTGAAAGAAGATGGCGCGCTGCTAAAATGGCAGGAGTGAAAGAGGTTCCGGTTATAATCAAAGATTATACAGAGCAGGAAATTGTTGAAATCGGATTAATCGAAAATATTCAGCGTGAGAACTTGAATCCAATTGAAGAAGCAATGGCATTTAAGAAACTGTTAGAGGAATTTAATCTGAAACAGGATGAGGTAGCTGAAAGAGTATCTAAGAGCAGAACTGCTGTTACAAATTCAATGCGGCTCCTTAAATTAGATGAACGAGTTCAGGAAATGATCGTTGATGATATGATTTCTACCGGACATGCAAGAGCGCTTCTGGCTATCGATGATAAAGAACAGCAATATGACCTTGCTAATAAAATATTTGACGAAAAGCTAAGTGTCCGTGAGACAGAAAAACTGGTAAAGGAAATCAAAAATCCGAAGAAACCTAAGATGAAAAAAAAGGTTGAGAACGAATTTGTTTATACAGATTTGGAAAACCGTATGAAAGAAGTGATGGGAACAAAGGTTAACATCTCTTCAAAAGGTAACGGAAAAGGTAAAATAGAAATTGAATACTATTCAGATGACGAACTCGAACGAATGTTCGAAATGATTATGAGCATTAGAAAGGATGATTAACAGAATATGGAAAGTAAAATTTTGAGTGCGATAGGAATAGATCCAGCATTTATCTTGTTGTTTCTGTTTCTTTTGATTATTGTATTGTTTGTGTTAAATGTAAGTGTTACAATGAAGTACAATAGATTGAAAAGCAGCTATAACACGTTTATGAAGGGCAAAGATGGAAAGACTTTAGAAGAAAGCATGAAAGAAAAATATGCAGAAGTTGATACCGTTTTAAAGGTAGTAAAACAGAACCGCCTTGACATTCGCGAGATTAATCGTCGAATGGAGAAGAGTTATCAGAAGCTTGGTATTGTAAAGTATGACGCTTTCAATGAAATGGGCGGAAAACTCAGTTTTGCAATTGCTATGCTTGACAACCGTGATAATGGATGGATCATCAATGCGATGCACAGCAGAGAAGGTTGTTACACATATGTAAAGGAAATCGTAAAAGGTGAAAGCTATGTAGAACTTTCTGAGGAGGAAGCTGAGGCACTGGACAAGGCAATCTTCCAGGAATATACTCCGGAAGCTCAAAATTAATGATAATACAAACATAGGAAATGAGGAGGAAGCAAGATGTTAGACATTAAATTTGTGAGAATGAACCCAGATGTAGTAAAGGAAAATATTAAGAAGAAGTTTCAGGATGAGAAGCTTCCATTGGTAGATGAAGTCTTAGAACTGGATCAGAAAAACAGAGAAATCAAACAGGAAGTGGAAGCGCTCCGTGCGGATAGAAATAAAATTTCCAAAGAAATCGGTGCATGCATGGCACAGGGCAAAAAAGAAGAAGCAGAAGAATTAAAGAAAAAAGTTCAGGTAAATGCAGATAGAGTAGAATCATTATCAGCAGAAGAAAAAGAAGTAGAAGCGAATATTAAAAAAATCATGATGACGATTCCAAATATCATTGATCCTTCTGTGCCGATCGGAAAAGATGATAGTGAAAATGTAGAGATTGAAAAATTCGGTGAGCCGGTAGTGCCGGAGTATGAGATTCCTTATCACACAGAAATCATGGAATCCTTTAACGGAATTGATCTTGAAAGTGCAGGAAAAGTAGCAGGAAATGGTTTCTATTATCTCATGGGAGATATTGCAAGAATTCATTCTTCTGTAATTTCTTATGCAAGAGACTTTATGATCGATCGTGGATTTACTTACTGCATTCCACCATTTATGATCAGAAGCAATGTTGTAACAGGAGTTATGAGCTTTGCAGAGATGGATTCTATGATGTACAAGATTGAAGGAGAAGATCTGTATCTTATCGGCACAAGTGAGCACTCTATGATCGGTAAATTTATCGACAGTCTGACACCGGAAGAAAATCTTCCGCAGACATTAACAAGTTATTCCCCATGTTTTCGTAAGGAAAAAGGAGCACATGGTATCGAAGAGCGTGGAGTGTACCGTATTCACCAGTTTGAGAAGCAGGAAATGATCGTTGTATGTAAACCGGAAGACAGCAAATACTGGTACGATCAGTTGTGGAAAAATACAGTAGATTTGTTCCGTTCTCTTGATATTCCGGTTCGTACCTTAGAATGTTGTTCCGGTGACCTTGCAGATCTGAAGGTAAAATCCTGCGACGTTGAGGCATGGTCTCCAAGACAGAAGAAATATTTTGAAGTAGGAAGCTGCTCAAACTTAGGAGATGCACAGGCAAGACGACTTGGAATCCGTGTAAAAGGAGCGGACGGAAATAAATACTTTGCGCACACACTGAATAATACAGTTGTTGCACCACCGAGAATGTTGATCGCATTTTTGGAAAATAATCTTCAGGCAGATGGTTCTGTTAGAATTCCGGAAGTGTTAAGACCATATATGGGTGGAATTTCAGAAATTAAACCAAAATAGTAAAGAGGAAATCAATATGCACCAATATCTGACAGCCATTGGATTTGGAAATATAAAGTCAAAAAAAGAATGGAATGAGATTCTGTCGCAGGTAGAACACGATTTTAATCAATATGTGGTAGTGTCTGAAAAAGATGATGTGGCTTACTGCGAATTTCGAAAGGAATTCGCAGAAGGAATCGGAATTTCATTGGCAGGAACGATAGATGATGACGATCAATTTGAACGAGAATTTTACTATCCGTATTTTGCCGGAAGCGGAATCACAACATATGCGGAAATTGCAGCGGAGAAACGAATAGACAGAGAAGCATATATCGGAGTATGTGAAGATGCAAAAGTAGGCATCAATATTATTTTTCATGTCCAAAATGCAGATGATTACATTAAAAATATAGACAAAGTGGATTATCTGGAAAAGGTTCCGTCTATTACTTTGTCGGGATTGTGTAACGAAGGAACCATTCTTCTTCCTGTAAGAAAAGATGAAAAACAGGAGCAGAAGCAGAAAGAGCAGAGCAATAACCGAATGGAGCTGTTGATCGCCGCAAAAAACGGTGACCCGGCAGCAATTCAGGGACTGACGCTTGATGATATTGATACATATTCTAAAGTTTCCAGACGTTTGATCACAGAAGATGTGTTCAGTATTGTAGATACTTATATGATGCCCTATGGGGCAGAATGTGATCTGTATTCCATTTTAGGCACAATCATAGAAGTGCGAAAAACGTATAATGAATATACAAAAGAGGCAATATATGTTATGAGTCTGGAAGTAAATGATCTGTTATTTGATGTCTGTGTTCCGGTCAACAATACAATGGGAGAGCCGGAAGAAGGGCGTAGATTCAAGGGAAATATATGGCTTCAGGGCTATATTAATTTCTAAAATGGCTTTGACAATAAAGAATGATTAAAGTATAATGGAGAAGACATCGATTGATGTCTTCTTTATTTGTTATGTATTGAGTAAATGAAAATAACTTCCAATAGTTAAATGGATATAACACATCCCTCCTAAGGAGGAACCAATGTTATCACTTCCTGAAAAACTTTTGGATTTAAATCTAGTTAAGAAGGGTAAAAATTGACACAAAGGCGTTGCCCTAAAAGGGGAGTGCTTTGATGTCACCAACATGAAAAATAATTGTAATTAACAGCTTGAAAAGAGCTGATAATTAAATAAAGGTTGCCATTACCAAAAAGCCGGAAAACCGCGTGTTTTCAAGGGAAAATGGCATTTTGTCTCGTTAGTTAAATGGATATAACAGGGTCCTCCTAAGAGAAAGCCGAGGCATTCCCTAAAGGGAAAAAATGAAAAACAACTTTCAGTTCGAATCTATTCTGAAAAATGCTAAAGGTGACAACAAAGCATTCCCCAAATTGGGGAACGTTCTAATGTTACCGAATCGAAAAAATCTGTAGATTGACAACTCGAAAAAGAGTTGATAATCTTATATATGGCCGAAGGGAAAAATCCCAGAACCCCTGTAAAATCAAGGGTTTTCGGCATGTGTCGTCATAGCTCAGCTGGATAGAGCACTCGCCTCCTAAGCGAGGGG
>OAVH01000488.1_pt1 | contig 28961 bp, 30 predicted proteins | sample 1495281 | NCBI WGS metagenome assembly OAVH01 (sample SAMEA2580082, study PRJEB22360) | human gut metagenome | biome: human gut; feature: human-associated habitat; material: faeces | place: Denmark | collected 2008/2010
GTCGGATACCAAAGGTATCGACACTATTTCGGTGAAAGCGACGAGGTCTTGTATATAAAACAACCTTCTCATTGCAAATATCGTTGATAAAGTCTGTTTTATCAATGTAATAATAATTATTTTCCATAATCTCTTTAAAATTTTCAACACCGATTGGTAAACGCTTCATATGATCAACTCCTATCTGGGCGCACGCTATCCTGCTTCTTATCCTCATATGCTCATTATACCACGTAAGAGCAGCCTCTAACATGGAAACTTCAAACAGCTATGCTTCTTCTTATTCTTTGATACGTCATGCTTCGCTTCCTACGAAATTCTTTGTAGCTTTGCCATATAAAACCCGTCCGTATGCGCTTCAAATGGAAAAATCGTACGTTCCTCTAAACATTTGAAATTTGGATGCTCCTTCAAAAAAAGCTGTATCTGTTTCTCGTTTTCCTTTTTATTCAGCGTACAAGTTGAATAAACCAGAATTCCCTGTTTTTTTACATGATGAGCACTCTTTGCAAGAATTGCCCTTTGAACAGGTATCAGCGTGTCCATATCCGTACTTTGCATATGAACCTTGATATCGCTCTTTCTGGCTAATACTCCATAGCCGCTGCATGGTACATCACATAATACCCGGTCGAAAAGCAGACCCTCAACTTCCTTCAGCTCAGTCGCATCCATAACCTGTGGCTTTAAAATCGTGATGCCAAGACGCACAGCACCTTCTTTTATGAGTTCAACCCGATGTGCATGAATATCCCCACATACAATACAGCCCTCATTCTGCATCAGCTCTGCCATGTGATCAGCCTTTGTTCCCGGTGCGCTGCACACATCCAGTATCTGCTCCCCCCGTTGCGGATCCACAATGCGGGCAATCAGCTGACTTGCCTCATCCTGAATGGAAAGCAGTCCCTGCTCATACCATGGAGTCGCTGCCAGAGAAGTGTCATACAGAACAGCATCCTCACTCAAATATCCTTTTTGGAAGGAAGCATCCAGCTCCATAAGCGCATCTCTTGTTATTTTCCATGTATTCACACGTGCGGCATTCGGCTTTGTTTCCATGTCCGCCTCACATATGTTCTGCGTAACATCCCAGCCATACTGTGCCTTCCACATCTGTACAAGCCAGGTTGGATGCGATGTTTTGATGGCAAGAATTTCCTCCTGCTTGCCTGTAACCTCACGTTCCCCTCTACGCTCCACCGCATGCAATACAGCATTGACCAGCTTTGCCATTTTTACATGAATCTGCTTTTTCGTTATGTCCACAGCATCATTGATAATTGCATAAGCAGGCAGCTTGTCCATATAAAGCAACTGGTATACGCTCATATCCAGTATTATGCATACCTCATCGCTTGGCAGCTTCTTTACACAATCCATCCACTGATAGCGGCACAGCCGGTAATTTTGCAGCGTGCCATAAACGATCTGCGTAATAAGTCCCTTATCCTGCGCTTTAGCCTTGTTCAGCCCCTTGCGCAGCAAAAGATTACTATAGGTTTTGTGTAAAAAGATATCCTTCAGCATGTCGAAGGCGATTCCTCTTGCATTCATAAATATCCTCTCTTTCTGAAAAAATGCCGGTAATATATATAACAGCTGTAGGTGATTAAAAATCCCATAGCGGTATCACTCAAAAAATGCGCGCCCATGATCATGCGGGTGACAGGCATGAGGATAAGCAAAGCCGTAATCAAAACATAGCGTAGCACACCCGGCTTCTCATATGGATTTTTCTTCCATTGCAGCCAGCATAGCAGCGTTGTAAAAGCTGTTGTATGCCCGCTTGGAAAGGAGTTGTTTCCATATAAACCGCAGGGCCGATACCATACACAAAATTGTGTTGCCGTCTGCATATCCCGGTATCGGATGCGTCCCCATGACACCTTGATGATGGTGGTAATCAACACCGCACTCAGCAGTACCAGCGTATAAAACACAAAAAATGATAAATGCTTCTGAATCCACGCATAGGGTGTGTAATGAAGTATCAGCTGAACCATAGCGCATAGGAATGCACTTCCTGCCAACAACGCTAATTGTATCTCTGTATGCGACAGGGAAACCCAGTAATGCAGCGCATCCTGCAGCATATAAAGGGAAGCCACATAGCCAATCAGCAGATAAAAAGCATTTCTCTTGGTACGAAACAGCATTGCCATTGTAATAACCGTCATCAGTTGGACAGGAATAAGTAAAAAGCGTTCAAATATCCTTCCTGTTACCGGCAGCAGCTGATACAGGAAATCGGTAATCTGATAATCATATCGTGCACCGATGACAAGCAGAAGCAGTGCCAGTACCACCGGTATCCATTCTTTCTTTTTCATAACAGCCTCCCTCAGTCCAGCATTACCGGAGACAGATCAATATCCAGTCTGGCCTTCGCCTTTGCCGCCAGATGTGCATCATAAACCATACGGACACATCCTGCAAGCAGCTCCTGCTGCTTCCCCTTCAACAAAATGCGCATCCGCACTTCATCCTTTCGCTTATTCAGCTGTGCCGGTCCCAGTACACGAAATCCAGTTTGTGCTTCCAGCACCTGCTTTGCTCTGGCTGCTGCAGCTGCGACCTCATCCTGAGATGTGTGGGAGAAAATCATAGATGCCAGATACGTATACGGCGGATAGCCTGCAATATGGCGGTACTTCATTTCATTTTGAAAGAATGTGCGGTAATCGTGCTGAGCCGCACACTGTATAGCATAATGCGCTGTATCGTATGCCTGGATAATGACCTCTCCATCCTTACTGCCGCGGCCGCTTCTTCCACATGCCTGCTCTAGTAGATCATAGGTCAGCTCGGCACTGCGGTAATCACTGCGATTCAGCATAGCATCTCCGTTGATAATGCCAACCAGCGTCACATTTTCAAAATCCAAGCCCTTCGCAATCATCTGTGTTCCCAATAGTATATCTGCTTTTTTATCGCCAAAGGCAGACAGCAGCTCCTCATGCGCATGCTTTCTGCCCGTTGTATCCGCATCCATACGGATAATTTTTGCATCCGGAAACTTTATCTGCACGAGCTCTTCCAGCTTTTGTGTACCAAGTCCCAGATAACGCCAGGTATCACTTCCGCATGCGGGACAGTAATTCGGTACCGGCATCGTATATCCACAGGTATGGCATTTTAACTGCTTATCATCCTTATGATAGGACATCGCCACCTCACAATGCGGACACATCACAACGTGACCACAGCCGATACAGCGAAGAATCGGTGTATAGCCTCTGCGATTCAGCAGCAGCATGATCTGTTCTTTTTTCTGCAGCCGCTCATACATTGCGGCCATCAGCTCATTGCTGAGCAGATAGCTTTCTCCCCGGCCTACCGCCTTGCGCATTTCCACCAGCTTTACATGGGGAAAGCTGCCGTTGATCCGACTGGGCATAGCAATTAAACGATATACTCCCTTAACTGCGCGGGCATACGTTTCCAAAGACGGTGTGGCGCTTGCTAAAACAACTGGAGCCTGATGAAACGCTCCTCTTTTTATAGCAATATCGCGGCAGTGATAGCGTGGTGCTGAATCCTGCTTGTAGCTGGTATCGTGTTCCTCATCCATAATAATAACGCCGAGATTATCAAACGGCATGAATACGGCACTCCGCGTTCCCACAACGATTTGCACCTGATGACGGCGTACAAGCTGATACTGCTCATATTTTTCCTGAGCATTCAAACCGGAATGATAGATTGCCACATGGCTTCCAAAGCGCGCAGTCACACGTTTCACCATTTGCGGTGTCAAAGATATTTCCGGCACCAGAATCAAGACCTGCTTTCCACGGTTCATGACAGACCTTGCCAACTGCAAAAACACCTCCGTCTTTCCACTACCGGTTGCCCCATGCAGAAGAACGATCTCATGGCTTTGAATTTGCTTTAATGCTTCCAGCGCCTGGTGCTGCTCCGGACTCAGCTTCATATCCTTCTCTGTTATTTCCTGTGGCTTCAGCTGTGCCTGTGCTTCTTTTTCAAATATCTCTGCAAGCCCCAGCTCCACCAGTTTTTTTGCCGGTGTTTTGTATATCTGATAAAACTGCGAACGCAGCATTTCCTTTTCCGTTTTTAAAGCCTCCAATGCACTGCGCTGCTTTACAGTCAGTCCTTCCTGATCCCTGCAATAGCGTACCCAGATTTCCAGCTTTGCATGCCCGTGTGTGGATTTAGGCTTCAGCTTTGCCGGAAGCATACATTGAAAACAGCTGATCACCGGTACAATGCAGGTCGTTGCCATCCAATGACCGAGAGCAAGCAGTTCCTCATTCAACAGAGGCTCTTCATCGATCACCTTGTGAATAGAGCGTATGGTAAAGCCATATTCCGCAGCCTGCTGTTCACTGATGGTTTCCACCTTCATAACAAAGCCGACAATGGAGGTCTTACCAAACGGCACCGATACACGGACACCGCGCTGTAAAGAAAAACCATCGCATGCATAGGTAAAGGTATGGTCTAAATGCATGATGGGATGTTCAACAAATACCTGTGCAATTTTCATAGGACGCCTCCTGCCTGAATGGTATTATTTTATCACAAACCTCTGCAGAATCCTATGCTGCTATCCAAATTTACATAGTTGCAGGAAGCTCCATATTGTAAAACAGCTGTACTTCAGGCATCCTGTATCCAGAATATGCTATCATTTCCGATTTATTTTCTTGTTTTATAATAGTAATCACAATTTCTTTCTGATAATTTCAGTGTTTATACGTTTTGGACAAACCCTTACGTATTCTTTATACACTATTGGTATACAGTATTATACCATTATCAGCATAGCCTTTTATACCTTCTACGTATACTATAGGAAACACAGGCATACCGTATCCGTAAAAAGCCTGTTCTGTTATAATAGGGATGAAAGAAAGGATGAGGATATGCAAAACTATATAGAAACACTTCCCTTCTGGAAGGACTTAACCATTGAACAGCAGGAGCTTCTTCAAGCCTATACCATCGAACGAAGCTTTCATAAAGGAGAAATTCTGGATCATGGTAATCAGGAATGCACAGGACTGGAAATGCTGGTAAACGGACAGGCCCGCATTTTTATGATGTCACCACAGGGTACGGAACTCACACTGTACCGGCTATTGGAACAGGACATCTGCGTATTGTCCGCAGCATGTATGATCCATTCACTAACCTTTACTGTCAGTATGGAATTTGAAACGGATACAACACTGCTGCTTATACCAAAACAGATTTTGCAAAAAATTTCAGAGATTAACTGCAAGGTGAAGGACTTTATCACAGAACTGGTCGCAGACCGCTTTTCCTCTGTTATGAATACGATGTATGAGGTCATGTTTTCCAGTAACGAGCATCGTCTGGCACAGGCATTGCTGACACAGCGCCAGCTGCAGGAATCCACATCACTTTCTCTTACACATGATATGCTTGCACATGAGCTCGGTACAGCCCGTGAGGTGGTATCCCGTTTGCTGAAGCAATTTCAAAAGGAAGGACTTCTCAAACTGAGCAGAGGACGCATTATCCTGTTAAATGAACAACAACTCGCTCAGCGTTAGCCCGCATAACTAACACTACATATTCATGAATTGCCGCATATAGGAAAAGGATACACACGGATTCAAATCGCAGGTATCCTTTTACTTTTTATCACCTTATACTGATGAAGTCATGCACTGCTTTTACATGGCCACAAATACGAGGCAATGAACGCTTATACCCATTTTATGTAGATAAATACTTCTGTATTATATTGTATCGTTCATATTGATTACGATAACATCATTCTTCATCCATATCGCATAAATTACCCGCTTCCTTATTTTTATATCTATGCATTTTTTTCGAAAGGCCCCCATTGGTTACTTATTTCTCATGCCATAAGAACATACTTCGAATTATAAGGCTTCTCTTTATCTTTCCAGCGAACAATTAAAAGAATACAGGAATAAGGATTGCATATACTGCTGTTATGCATAAAAAAGCAGCAATGGATTTCTTCGGTTCTTATCACCTGCTAGGTATCATCAGGAAACCAATGAGTACAGAATCAGTAAATCCTGTACTCATTTCTTTTATTATCCCTGATGATATATCCTATCCGTTACCAGATAAGAACCATTATCCTGCTGCTTTCCTATTTTTATTTGTTATGCTTTATTGCATATTATTTTCCAAGGGATTTATCGATATCTGCCAGTTCTTCCTCCAGCTCCCGAATAAATTCCTTTTTATCCTCGATACGATCCTCCATATCATCAATCGCCCGCTGTCCGATCAGACCAACAATTTCCTCCTGCATATGCTTAATCTGCCGCTGCTGATCCAGAATCAGCTCCTGCTTGCGTGCACGTGCCTCCTGCATTCTCTGCCGCCACTGCGCATGACGCTGTTCATTCCAGTTACGCAGACCGTCGAAATAAGAATCCATCACTGCCCGGAATTCCTTCCAGATTTCATCCTCACGCTCTTTTCCACAGGAACCGATGCCCTTCCATTCCTTACTCAGGTTTTTCATAACATCTGTATTCTCTCTGGTATATTCCTTACGCTGTGCAATTTCAGCAGCACGCTCTACCAGCTTGCGCTTTTCCTCATATTTTCCGTCCTGCTGTTCATGCAGCTGGTCATAATATGCGCTTCTTTTGTCATAAAATTTTTGACGGCTTTCATTAAATGCATTCCACAGACGATCCTCATGCTCTCTGCCTGCACTACCTGCCGCCTTCCACTGATCCATCATCACACGGAATTTCTCACCGGTTTTATTCCATTCAATGGAATCCGCAAGAGCAGCTGCTTCCGCAATTAGCCCTTCCTTTACTTCCTTTGCATTTGAGAACTTTGTCTGCATGTTCTCCCAATGCTCATGCTTGCGATCAAAGAATGTCTGGCGAGCCGCATTAAACTCCTCCCACAAGGCATCATCACTTTCCTTCCCTGCCGTGCCGGATGCCTTCCACTGCTGCATCAGCTCATTCATTTCCTCTGTTGCCTGATTCCAGTTATTGGACACGGATACACTGCGTGCCCGCTCAATCAATTCCTGCTTAATGGCCTGATTACTTTCATAGCCCTCCCGCCGTTTGGCATAAAAGGCATCCATATATCCGTCAAATTGTTCCATCAGGGTCTCTTCATAAGCAGAATCCCAGTAAGGAATCCGTTTCCATTTTCTCTTTAAATCGGAAATTTCACGGAAAACTGTATTCCAGTCCGAAGAAATTTCAATATTCTTCGCTTCTTCAATCAGCGCCTCTCTGCGCCGGATGTCCTCATCATAGTCATTTACTTCAAATTCATCATGATCATTGTACATACGTATTCCTCCAGTATGGGGGTATTTATAATATTCACCCACTATCAACTTAGATTTTATCTCAAATACGCTCAAAAGTCATTCATTTCTTCAAATTTTATACAGATTTTATCATTTAAATGTAATAATTTTCCTTCTCTTTGCCAAATATCCGAAAATCCCCCTGTCAGGACATCACCCGTTTTACATGCCTCTTCTTTAGGAATGACCTGTATAGCACATTCTCTATCTTCATATGTTTAGGATCACCATAATTTTTTTGCCTCATACTTAGAGAAGCATTTGACTTTAAGCGCTCATTATCAAAACGATACAGATGGTTTTGCTGGTCCTTTTGAGAATATGTGTGTCTGCATACAAATCCCCTTTATATAAAATCATATGCTTGTATCATGCTATCCAGCAGTAAAGTAACGTACAGTATTGACACTGATTCTAGTTAGCGCTTATATGATATGCTCTTCACCCCTGCTGTTATCAAGAAACCCGACTTCAAAGATATGTATATCCTCTGATCCATAGATTTCCTTCCGTGTTTAGAGTAAGGGATTTCATTCATGATGCAGCTTGGGCTGTATAGGTGCTAATATTATAAAAAAGAAGGAATTGTGATAGGTTCTTTCTCTACTCTTGGTATATGAGAAACGTGAAATACAATATGACTGATGTTTATCAATCCTTTTGTATCTCATCTACTTCTTGCACCTTAACGTGAGAAGGAACCTTTATATCCGATACCTTCCTGTTTTAGAGAAGTCCAGAATCGCTTGTTAAACAGACGGATATATACCGCTATTTTAGAAAGCTCGTATCTTTTCCCCTTATAGGTGTTATCGTTTATATCCTTCTCTATTCTTCATCAGCCAGTACATGCGAGCACAGATAACGAGTTTTCCCCTGGCTTTTCGTTCCGTATTCAATGGCCTCCTTTGGACATGTACAGATACATGCCATGCAATGTGTACACTGCGTTCCCCAAACTGGTTTTCCCTGCTTCATTTTAATGTTTCCAAGCGGACACGCTGCTTCACACGCTTTACAGCCAATGCAGGCATTTGTAGCAGTAAACTTGCGGGCATGCACAAGCAATGGGTAAAACAACGGATTGATAATGGTACTGTTCAGGATATCCTTTGCATGAACATCCACCTCAGGAAAATCTGTCTCCTCCTGGATATAGCGGGCAGCCTCATCCATATCCTTATGCGCTGCCGTAATTATGCGGCGCGCTGTCTCTTTGTCCGGAGTATCAAATAAAGCAATGTAATTTTCCGGCATTTTAATTTCCATACAGCCCCTGTACCGCATTCCCTTTTTCTTACACAGACACTTCAGATAATCAGTTGCATTTCCAATCGATCCGCCGCAGGTCATTACAAAATAAATATCCGGATTTCCTGTAAGCTCAGCAGTAAGCAGCCATTCCTGAACAATGCGGGGAATGCGCCAGGCATAGGTCGGCGTAACGATGATCCAAGGCCTTTTCGAATGCATCGGCTCAGCTTTGTGCTGCCGTATAAACGGAAACAGATTCTTTATGGTATCCTGTGTCTTCTGCTGGATTCGCCTTGCTGTATATTCGCTGTTTCCTGTTCCTGTAAAATATAGTATCATATTGATTTCTCCTGTTCCTCATTCATATGAAGTACACTGTCATAAATCAGTCCAATCAGCTCCTTCATTTGCTTCCATTGGGTATCATCGGCACGGATGTAATAATAATTCTTCGTGCCTTCCTTACGCATGTTTACGATACCGGCCTCCTTTAAAATCTGCAGATGATGCGATACAGAAGGTCTGGTCAAATATGCTTTCTGTGCAATTTCTCCAACGCGTATACCGGATAAATCACTCTGTATCAAAATCAGAAGAATCACCTGTCTGGTTTCATCACCGATTGCAGTAAACGCTGCTCTGCAGGAGTCAAATCCCTTTGTAATTGCGGTAATCCGTTTCTGACATTCTTCATTCATATTATATCCTCCTAACGATAGCTGATATCCAAAGCTTCATGCGGTGCACTGCGCTGATATCGTACAGCTGGATAGCCAAGCACCAGGGTTGTGACTACTTTTTTTCCTTTTGGAAGCTGTAAAGCCTTACGCAGACGGCGGGAATATTTGGAGGCCATCGTAAAAAATCCGCTGTACAAAACGCCCAGACCATGAGCCTCTGCAACAAATTCCATATTCTGTGCCGCAAGTGCTCCGTTTATTTCATCCTTTGCAAGGATCAGCACGGCTATCGGTGCATTGAAAAAGAAAAAGTGATCGTGAATGGTCGTCCTTTTTGCCATAGAGCTGAAACGATCTGCAAACGGCTTCAGCTTTCGGAAAAACTGAACTGCCAGCTGTTCCATATGCGCACGTTCCTTATCCAAAACGATATAGGAAACATCCTGCAGATTTTTTGCGGTATGGGTTAGCCGGCCAGCCTCCAGAATGTGTGCAAGAACAGCATCGTCGATCTTTCTCTTCTGAAACTGACGAATCGTGCGGCGAAAACGGATTACCTCCAGCACTTCCTGGGGATCCAGACGAAGCATTGTGCTTTTTTCAACAGACTCCTCTGGAAATCCTGTGATACTGACCGCATGCTTGGGACATATAGCTACACAATGTGAGCACATGATGCAGGTATCCTCGATAACAGAGGCTTTTTTATCCTGCAATACAATATTACTGGCAGGGCAGTCTGTAACGCATAAACCGCATCCGATGCATGCTTTCGAATCAATGCTTATACTGTGTTTACTCATACGCTGTCTCCTTTCGTTAACATCCGTTAACCATTATACCAGATATACAAATTCCTGCAGCATTGGTAAAGTAAATCGTTACCGATATGAGTACTGCGTTGGATCAGGATTTCCCGTAATCTGCTCTCTGTTTCATCTGTTGGAGTTCATAAAAATATATGCAGTTTGAGTTTCAGCAGGTTATTACATACTGTCAAATGCATGCATTCCTTTGAATGCGTATAGTAAAAAGATCCCGTATCAGAATCAAACAGGATCAAAAAGCACAATAGTCTTTGCACTGCTTTCTTTTATACGCTATAAAACGGTTTTCTTATCCGGTGAAAACATACCTGACATATCCACCTGTTCTAGCTGCAGTAAATATTTTTTCTTTTCAATTCCCCCGGCATAGCCCGTCAAAGAACCATTTTTTGCGATTACTCTATGACAGGGGATTATAATGGATATTGGATTATGTGCTACTCCACTGCCAACTGCCTGGGCGCTGTTTATCTGCAAACTGGCAGCCAAATCACCATAGCTTCTAGTTTCTCCATAAGGAATCCGCAACAGCTCCTCCCAGACTCTTTTTTGAAATACAGTTCCGGCTGGCTTAAGGTACAGTTCTCCCATGTCGGGTTGCTTCCCGGCAAAATATGCGCACAGCCATTGTTTTGTCTGATGAAAAATCGCCAAGTCATTGTTTTCTACAGCAGGCTCTTTCCATGTTCCCATATAATATTTCTGACCTTCAAACCACAGCCCTGTCAACGCTATGCCATCGCTTGCCAGCGTTATATTTCCTAAAGGTGAAGCAACCGTTGTTTTATAAAGCATACGCAATCTCCTTTTCTTATTATGAAATATGGATGTTACTAGAATACGAGGCAAAGCAGCTTTCCTTACGCAATTTGATAATGCATAATATTCAAATCCACAGATTGTGATTTTCTTCAGCGTATAGACGCCTTTGACTGATCGCAGAGGATATCATTTCCTGCAGGGAAATTTTCATTAGCTTACCTTGACATGTTTTTTATGAAAGCTGCATACCGTTTACCCGCATGGTAGAAAGAGGTGTTTTTTTAGCAGTGAAAGCTTCCTATACAAAGCTACGTCATACACCACAGCATGTTAGCTTCAGAGACCGGTGAATACAGCTGCCTGTTTAGGTTACCTTTTTAAGCTTCCTTTCTCCTTAGAAATTCCACAAAGGCAAACATAATGGATATGACGCTCAATACTGCAACGATCAGCTCTGACATATTATTCGCATACTCTGCCATTTCCGGTTCCAATATTCCCAGCACAAGGAAGTAGCTGCACCAAAGCAAGCCAAGCAAAAGAACGCAAAAAGTGATGTATTTCAGGATGGCTGCAGCTTTGTGTATCACTCTCTTACTTTTATCAATCTGTCTTTGTGTGTACTGCTTTTTACGTAAAGCCCGTTTCAGTCCACCGGCTAAAACTCCAACAGCGATGCCCACAGAAAGACTGCAGCAGATTTTAAAATACAGGCTCATGCTGGCAGCTCCTTTCTAAACAGCTTCCTGTCTCTGCTTGGTAAATACGAGTCTCCATGAACTGAATGCAGGCATACTGCAACAGGCTGTCTGCTTGTATCAGTCTTCATTCCTTCCATCACGGCTATATGTAGATATGATTTTATCATGATGTTCTCCTTCTTTGCGGAATCCTATGAAAGCTCACTGCCCCGTTCTTTTACATAGGCAGCTATAAATTTTTTTGAGGGGGAGTATATATGCGTCGGCAGCTCCTCCTTAGCAAACCATTTCCATTCATCCTGCTTCTTTGGTTCCATGACGCGCAGCATACCGCTGCAGGCTCTGGCTATTACCTGTATTGTGACAAAATGCTTTCCAGGCTGAATATCATCCGCCGCACTGAATATCCTTAAATCTGAAATATCAAGATTCGTTTCTTCCTTCGTTTCTCTCACAGCAGCTTCAAACAGCGTTTCCCCGTATTCCTGCTTACCGCCGGGAAGACACCAGGAATCCGGTTCATAAATACCACCGGTATCCGCGCCACTGCGTACCCGGTGCCCCAACAAAATTTTGCCATCCTGCACAATCAACACACCGACTCCCACACGAATCATGTTCTCCATTCTCTTTTATCCTCCTTTAATACTGCTGTTATTTCTCAATCCGCATCCCAATAATGAATCCCAGCAGCATACAGCACGCTATCGCATAAGCAAGGTAAGCCGAGCCTAGGGCAGACCCAAGTGCTGCACCCAGACATATCCCAAGGCTGAGTCCCTCTGCCATATACGTTTTCGCATATTGCTTCCCTGCTGTTCTTCTGTGCTTCAGTATCAGAATCATGATGACCGCCACAATTCCTGTTACGGCAACAGGTAAGACAGCTCTTATAAGCTCCATAGAAACCACCCTTCCTTATGTTGTTTCAGTTATAATCTGAGCAGATTCCCCCTTACACCAGATGGTGCTTCCTGCAGTACTGCGTAATTCCTTCCTCATCCACACGCGGGCAGATGTCTGTAGCTACCGCTTTCACATCATCACTTGCATTTCCCATGGCAACACCACACCCCACAGCCTGCAGCATTTCGATATCATTCGTTCCATCACCGAACGCAATCGCCTCATCCTTAGACAGATGGTAATATTCCAGAATTTTTCTGACGCCCAGACCTTTTCCTCCGTTGTAGGGTATGATATCCATTGCACGGGGCCACCATGCAGTTATTTCAGCTCCTGTAACTCCCTGTAAAATTGAAGCATATTCCTTTTTGGTTCCACCCAGCATAATCTGATAGATTTCCTCATCGGCGAGCCTTTCAAAATCATCCACAACATCGACTGTCTGATTGGATATTTCAAAATAGTCTACAATATCACGGTCTCTGCCATTTGCCCCGTTTCTTTCAACATTCGCCAGTACTACCGGGCGTTGTATTGCTTTTGCATTGCTTATGATTTTGTGTACATCCTCTGTAGGTATCGGATTTTTGAATATGACGGTATCCGCAGTAAAACAGTAGGATGCATTAAAGGTCAGATAAGCGTCAAATTTCACTCTTGGAAACTGCGGCACGCTGCGAGGCGGTCGTCCGGTCGCAATACAGAGGATAATTCCGTTTTTCTGTAGCTGTAAAAGTGTATCCTCCATCAGTTCACTCATTGTGTCCCTATCCATAGCAATCAGTGTACCATCAATATCAAAAAACGCTATTTTTATGTTGTTCATCTGGTTTCTCCCTATATAAATATTACGAACGCTTTGCTTGTAGCAGTGTGCTATCATTTCAATTATAGTCAACAAGAAAGGAGATGTACAGGTATTTTCTGCAATTATACAAGTTCTGTAGCGGCTATGAGTGATGTTCAGCCTTCACTTGAGGAAGCAGAATATGGACATATAATTTATTCTCCTTATATTCTGCATACATCCTCCCTCCCATTTCATATATAAGGGTACGTGATATTTCCAAGCCAAGCCCTGTCGTATTTTCTGCATTATGAACGGTATAGAAACGGTCAAACAGCTTCGCTACTTGAATAGAATCCAGCTCTGCCGCAGTATTGGCGAATATGATTTCGCCTTGCTCTGATAACATGATCTGCAAATCACCATCACTGTATTTAACGGCATTATGTAAAAGATTTATCATCACGCGGGAAAGCTTGGAGGCCGATAGTACGCGCTTTATCTTCTTTTGTGGAAGCTTAATGACCGGCTCGATATGCTGCTCTTTTAAGACCGCATAAAAGCCCGCTATACTTTCCTCTATAAGCTCATTTACTACAACCTCCCCTGTATCTGTATCATCTTTTGACAGTAGGGTTACCGTATACTCAAACAATTCCTCTGTAAGCTGATTTAGCAGCTCGACTCTGTTTTGGATAATTTGGATGTAACGTTTTGCAGTATCTGATATTTCTTCCTGTTCCAGCAAATCGAGATAACCGCAGACTGCTGTAAGAGGCGTTCTCAGATCATGCGATATACTCGTTACAGATTCCTTCAGCTTGTTCTCTCCATGAATATACTGTCGGCGCTGCTTGCGAAGCTGATCAAGCTGCTTGTTCAAAACCGCCGCAAGTTTTCTGATCTGCTTATCATTTGATGCAACAGTAAGCAAGGTATTGGATGAACTGCACGTATACTCTGTAAGTCCTATACAGATTTCCTTTAAATCCTTTCTCAACAACAACAGCTTTAAGAACAGCATACTGATAAGCAGCACCAATATCCCGCATAATATCCATGGTAACAGCATTCTTCACATCTCCTTTACTTGATATCCTTTTTATGAAATACAGCTATTCCACATGTATTCACACAAACAATCACAAGAATTGCATATATTCCTAGCCGCCATAATACAGACAGCTCTACTGTCATAAATTGAAAAATCTGTCCATATGGATTGATATCAAAAAGCACTTCAAACAGCATCCTCATCGGTTCGGATAATAAGCCCTGACGGGCCAGAGAATAGCATAGTAATCCGCCAAACATCAAGCAAAAAGCGCTCAGTATACAAATAATAGCCGTTTTTGCCTTACTGGAAGAAAGCATGCCTATCATATTATAAATGGCACAATAGGAAATGCAGGCAAGCCACCCTATGCATCCACTCACAACACACTTGAATGTACTCATTACCGGTATCTGCATGATAACAGCGAAGATCATACCGACCAGAATCCAAAGCATATAAAGCATGGTTATTCCCATACCACCGCTAAGAAAGCCTGCCAGATATATATCAGTTCTTTTGTGTCCGACAATCAGCTTATTGCGTATGGTTCCATCACTATACTCTGTTCCATAAAAGAGGCTGAGACTAACAGAGATAATACTGCCAATCCCCTGTATGGAAACAAATAAGGCGAGATCTATACGTGTGGAATCCTGACTCAGTAGTAAAAGACTAAGGATACCTTCCAAACATAGCATCAATATCAAAGTTACACGAAATGCTTTGCTACCATATAAGCGGCTGCAATTGGCATATAGAAGTCTACGCATAGCAGTCACCTTTTACCAGGCTCATATAATAGCTTTCCAGATTCTCATCCCGCTCGCTCATTGAAATTATTTCAGCCCCCTCCTTATTCAGGGCCAACGCAAGCCTCGTCACATTGATTTCCGCAAATATATCAGCCTCAGTTTCTGATATGATTTTATATTCCATTCGCATGGAATCCAGTATGTGGGTAAGCGGCTTGATATTTGTTACTTTTATATGAACACATTTTCGGCAGGCTGCATGCAGCTCCTGTGCACTCATTTCTTTTATGATACTGCCATTGTCAATAAAGCCATAGTGTGTTGCCAGTTTCGAAAGCTCATCAAGAATATGGCTGGATATCAAAACGGTAATCTGATGCTCCCGATTTAGCTTTCCTATCAATTCCCGTATTTCAATGATTCCCTGTGGATCTAATCCGTTCACAGGCTCGTCCAATATTAGAAAATCCGGATCCTGTGCAAGGGCAATGGCAATTCCAAGCCTCTGCCGCATCCCAAGAGAGAAATCTCTGCTTTTCTTTTTTCCTGTATTGCCTAGTCCCACCAGTGTCAAAAGATCCTGCAGACCGTCAAAGGAAGGACATCCTAGGATTCGATATTGCTGTTTTAGGTTTTCTTCAGCACTCATGTCCAGATAAATAGCTGGTGATTCTATGACTGCTCCGATTTTTCTCCTTGTTCGCGCAAAGTCCTTTTCTGTATTTTTTTTGCCATACAGCATATAATCACCGGATGTCGGATGCTGTAGACCGCAAATCAAGCGAAGCAGTGTTGTTTTCCCGGCGCCATTTTTTCCAACAAAGCCATATACAGCACCTTTTGGGATTTGCATTGTGACTCCACGCAATGCATGAAACTGACCATACTGCTTACACAGCATATTTGTTTTAAGTACATATTCCATTTCTGTTATCCTCCTTATTATGATACTGTATATTCTAGCAGGAAGAGGTAAAGAAAATGGTAAAGGAAGCCGTAAAGAAATCGTAAATTTACGACTTTTTCAGTTTAAAGCCAATGCCCCATACGGCTTCAATATAGTCCTGATCATTCACTTCCCGTAATTTTCTGCGAAGATTACTAATATGCATCTTCAATGAGCTTTCACTGCAATCCAGGGTATCTGCACTGATGCCCTCAAGCAAAACCGATTTTGTAATCACCTGTGCTGGGTGCTGAAGCAGCAGCTTTAATATTGCATATTCGGTTTTGGTTAATTTCACATCTATTCCCTGTACAGTGGTTGTATAGGTATCCGTATTGAGTGTTATCTCATCAAATACCAGCAAAGAGGAAGCTATCGGTATGTCTGTTTTACGCAGCTGTACAGCCACTCGTGCTAAAAGCTCCTTGGTTTGAAACGGTTTCGTGATATAGTCAGCAGCTCCATTAAGTAAAAGAGATACCTTATCGTCTACATCGATTTTTGCACTGACAATAATAACCGGAATGCCTTTGCTGTATGGCAGTAGTTCTTCTCCGCTAAGACCAGGAAGCATTAGATCAAGCAGGATTAGATCCGGTGTTGTATCCTTTAGAAAAAGCACTGCTTCCGTACCGGAGTAGGCACGAAATACAAGATAACCCTCACGATTCAGAAGCTCCTCTAACAGATTTCCGATATGTATATCATCATCTACAATCAAGATTGCTTTCAATATAATTCCTCCTCAACATTTTCCATAGAAAGTCACCACATATTTTCCTTATACAGGTATATTTATATAAATATATGGTATCATACAAGCTGAAAAAAAAGAAGCATGCAATCTGATAGCTCTTATTCAAAAAGGGGATTGTGAATTTCCTGACTGCATAAAGGGTACACTACCTCAGATACCAACGGTATTAGCCCTGCAATCGTAAATAGAAATATCCAAAAATGAATAAGGGCTGTTTTACTACGCATCCTTCATTTCTTTATAGTTTCTTTCCTCTCGCCACTTCTATGTTAAGAAGGTTTGCTACCCTTCTTACGATCGATCCATGTATGCTGCAGGAACAGACCACAAATGGCAGTCACGACAGCACCGGCTAATCGCGCTATCCATACATTCAAATCAAAGGCATAGAGTATTTTCATCGCAAAGTTTCCAGCAGCAATTGCCGCTGTAAATATTATAATCCATGTAATAGTAGTTCCCTTTGTGTTATCTAATTTCATATAGCTGCATCCTAATCAACTGGCAGAGATGAATGCGAGTATCAACAGAAGTATCATCACTGTGAGGACAGATAGGATTCTTTTGGAAGAATCACGTTTTTTATCTGCTTCTCCGCCATGTTCATTTTGTGATAACATCATTTGCATATCATTATCAACAAGTGCGTCAATACCAATCTGCAAGGCTCTGGACAGAGCTAGCAGCTGCCGTGCGTCGGGTACGGTCTCATTCAATTCCCAGTTTGATATCGTCTGTCGTGTAACTCCGACCAGCTGACCCAGCTGTTCCTGTGAAAGCTGAAGCTTTTTTCGTGATTTCAAAATATTTTTTCCTAAGTCCATGTTGACTCCTTTCGCTTGTAATCATATCTTATTTCCTTGCTTTATTTCTACCAAAGCTTTTTGGAAGCTTGTCAAAGATTTTTAACATTTGTATAGAAAATATGATATTGTGCTGTTTTTCCCCTCATCAAAGCAACACTGCTATTGATATATAAGATGTATGCCTGTGAAGCTTTCTGTACAAATACCTGTATATATAATATCTGTAAATTTCTTTATCATAAGAAAGGCAGCAGATATGCTACGTACTCATTTAAATATCCTCTGTAGCTGCCAGTTATTCTGGTTCTTTCTCACGTCAAGATACAAGAAGGATATGAGATATAAAACATCGATTATTTTGTATTTTATGCTTCCCATATACCCAGATTCGAGAAAGATCCGTGTTATTCATTCTGCATTTTCTTCTGCATTACATCATAGCAAAGAAAATCTCCGGAGCTGGTCTGGATCACATGAAACTCAGTTTCCTGATAACCACGTTTACGATAGATTGCCTTTGCAGGAAGGGATGCATCCAGTGTGCAACGATCATACTGTGAAAAAATCGCATGCTCTGCAAATTCCATAAGACTGCGTCCATGCCCCTTTTTCTGATGCTGTGGCAAAACAAAGAGTCTACAGATTTCATTTGCCTTGATTGTAACAGTACCAATTGCTCTTTCCTCATCATCGAATAGAAGATAGACACTGCCGGATTTGATGTCAAGGCGAATATTTGCGTCCTTATGATGTGATAGGAAAAAATCAACAGCTCCATTCGGATAATAATGCGGATAAATTGCCTGTATCGTTTCTCTTGTTATCCTTCTCACTATCTGTACAGTGCTTTCATTCAACAGCGCTTTTCTTATATCGTTGTTATTTCTGTATGAACTACTCATATATACATACCTCCTTTTTATAGTTGACTAAGCTGCTTTTAGTCTGTAAGTTCCTTGTTGTATTCAATCTACAATGTAATGCTTTCATTTGTTGTCGCATGCTGTGTATGCTTTTTAACGGCGTGCTGTGTTAGACGGTCCCAGCCTTTACACTTTCTATAATGTTCATTATATAAAACAAAAAAGGCAATGTACAGTTAATTTTGTACAAAACCATTTTCTTATTGCTTGCACTGTAGTAGAATACCTCCATCGTGAAAATTGCTCTTTTAATAACAGAATGTGATATCCTACATACAGCTATATCATTCTTTTTCTGCGCAGGGAATTTCAAATGTCTCTGAATGAAAATTAGAATAATACCTCCCCTTCGTTACTGTAAATTTCAACACACAATAATCCGGATCTGTCACACCCTTAGGATAATACATGGTATCGCCCTCTTTCCATATCATATCCTTACTTTCCTGATCCTCAAGGACCTCTGCTGTTCCAAGCAGCATCACTCCGCGGAAATAGCGTTTATCACAAAAATAAATGCAAGCCTTGGAATTCTTACGGTACTGTGCCACTCGCATGGAAGATGTATTCGTGGTAAAGTAAAATGTATGTATTCCCACTCTTTTTCGCGGTGGAAGCATTGCTTTGGTGTTTGGAAAACCATCCTGATCTACGGAGCTGATAAATGCAACGCTCTGTTTATCAATCAGCTTTCCAATCGTTGCTTCACTGTCTCGCATCATAACAATCACCATCCTTTTCCTTATTGTAGCCTGACCTTCTCCTCCTGTACAGTACCCACTTTTTTGTAACTATGTATTGAAAGTACTCATAAAAGTCCTTTGTCCTTTAGAAATTCCTCACGGCCATCCTCAAGCATCATTTCCATGCCGATAGCCTGCATGATTTCAATTGCCATCAGCATTTGTTCTCCACGTTTGGTAAGCGAATATTCAACATGCAGGGGATAACCGTCATATGTTTGCTTGTCTACCATTCCATACTCGATCAATTCCTTTAGTTGTTCAATCAGCATTTTCTGTGTAATATTTATAATCTCTTTTTTCAATTCAGACAGAGATTGCTTTTTCTTGCCAAGCTGCCACAATATGATTGGCTTCCATTTTCCCTTAGTAATATCATGTGTTAACTCTAATGGACATGTGTATTGTTTACGTAGTTTCACGCTATCTCCCCTTTTCTGAATTTTCTATATGGTATGCAGGTACAGATATGAAATGAATTTATACAAATGATACAGGGAAATCTATGAAGCTGTGTTTAGCTTGCGAAAGAATAGAGCTGTTCATGCTCTGAAAAAGCACGAAGCTTTCGAAGAGCATTTTATGATGTGTGACATTTTCCTGTTTCGAATGGTGTTTTATGCATGGTATAAGAAGGTTATCTGAGTGTAGAATCATGCTTTACAAATGAAGAAGATAAGCAAAGCTTGCATATTGCAGCTATTTATGATAGCTGTGACGGGCAAGCTGATTATGCATCCAGCTTCATGTACAGTAAAGGATAGGGATTGCCCTGTTCATCCATATCACTTCGCTTGTATACGGTGAAGCCCATATGCTCATAGAAGCCTTTTGCTGAAGGATTCTGTTCATTTACCGTTAATTTGTCAACTGCATATGTTTTCATTCCATACTCCAGCAGGGCTTTCCCATACCCCTGTCCTCGTTCCTTTGCAAAGACAAACAGCATCTCCAGCGTATGACCTGCAACGCCCATGAAGGCAATCGGTATCTGCTGTTCATTAACCGCAACTATTAAATGCGGAATCTCCTGTATTGCCATTGGGACATATTCTTTAATCATCGCGATTTCATCTACAGAAAGGAAATGATGTGTTGCCTTAACGGAAGCTTCCCATATTTCAAGGAGCTGTTGTATAAGAGTCGCAGTTCTTTCTTCAATTTCAATAATATTCATAGTTGCCTCCCTTTTCTATTCTTGCGCTTGGATGCCTCGCATAATTTTCAGTATGTTAGCTTTTGTATATGATGTGGGATCCACTGTTTTCTGATCATCTTCATTTCTTTATTTCTATAAAATAAAAGTATATCCATAATTGTAGTATTTCATATCCGTGATACACAAAAGATATGATATCTGATTTTAATAATAGTTTATGTTATCTTAGACAGCAAAGCAATGCTTTCAACATGAAATGTATGCGGAAAAAGATCCACCGGTACCATATTTCCATCTACCCGATACCCCATACGCTCCAGCATCTGCAAATCGCGCACCTGCGTCTGCGGATTACAGGAAATATACAATACCTGCCTCGGCTTCATGCGCACCAGACTCTTGATAAATTCCTCACTGCTCCCACTCCTTGGCGGATCCATAATCACGACATCCAGCCGCTTCTTCTCAGCCGCAAGCCTTGTCATATAACGACCGGCATCCTCACAAACAAAACGGATATTGGAGATCCCATTGATTTTGGCATTGATCCTCGCATCCTCCACCGCATCGCGATTGATTTCAACCCCGACCACCTGCTTTACAAACTGCGAAACATACATCCCAATCGTCCCAATACCGCAATACGCATCCAGTACCGTTTCCCTTCCACTCAGCTTCAGCAGCTCAACAGCACGCCGGTACAACACCTCCGTCTGCTCATGATTGATCTGATAAAAAGACTTCGCAGAAATACGGAAGGTCATCCCGCACAATACATCCTCAATATACCCGGGGCCATACAGCACCCGTTCCTCATCACCCAAAACCACACTTGTTTTTCGCGTATTCACATTCTGCACAATAGTCGTGATTTCCGGATGCCGCTTCCTTAACTCCTGTATAAAATTCTTCCTTGCCGGAAACACAGGGGAATTCAGCACAAGAACAACCATTAGCTGTTTACTCACTGCACCATAACGCAAAACCACATGCCGCAGCAGACCTCTTCGCGTATCCTCCTCATAAGGCTCTATCCGCAGCCTCCCCATCAGCTCCACAATGGTTGCTACAACATCGTCGCAAGCCTTTGGATGCAGCAGACATTGCTTATAAGGAATAATACGATGCGAAAACTCCTCATAAAATCCGGCCTGTATACGCCGCTGCTTATCCCTTTGAAAGCTGATAATCATCTTATTGCGATAATGCCAGGGCTTTTCCATACTAACGATATCCTCTGTCTGCAGCCTTAATCCCTTCGCTTTCCTGCACAGCTCCTGCATACTGCGATTTTTAAATTTTTGCTGTCCCTGCGTACTCATATGCAGCAGCTGACAGCTTCCACAGCGTGCATAAATCGGGCATTGTACAGGAACACGGTCAGAGGAAGCTTTCTTAATTTCCAAAACCTCCCCGATATAGCCTTTGGCAATACGCTTTACAATTTTAACGCGTACCTCCTCCTGCTTCATAACATGACGTACCAGCACAATATCCTTTCCGCAGCGCAAAATACCATTATGTGCTTCATCCATTCCCTGAATGATGCCGGTAACCACCTGATTATTCTTTAACATAGCTTCCCTCTTTCAACAGCGCTCTCGCCTCAGCAAGACATTCCTCACCCGTAAACAGAATACCATGAATCCCCATGCGTGCAGCCTGTTCAATATTATGTTTATTATCATCCAGATAGAGAATCTCCCCGCTTTGCAGGTGATAACGCTGCAGCAGGACCTCAAAAATATGAGGATCCGGTTTATTTGTTTTCTCCTCATAAGATAGAACCGCACCATCCGCCAAAGGGAAAAACTCCTGTGTCTCTTTCAAATAGTCCGCAGAATCCTTACTGATATTTGATAAAATATACACACCATACCCGCTGCTCTTTACTTCCCGCAGAAATGCAATGCTTTCGTGCATCGGCTCCATCAGCTGCAGCCAATTCTTTAATACGATATCCGTTTCCTCAACCATGTCCGGATATGCGGTATGATATACTTCGTAAAGATCCTCCAGCATCCAGATTCCCTGATCATATTTTTCCCATGCCTCATGCGTGAAAATCCGTTCACATATCCTATGTGTTATTTCTTCTGTTTGAAACCACCGGATAAAATAGGCCTCCGGCATAAATGTCATCAATACGTTTCCTATATCAAATACAACATGTTTTATCATTTCCTTACACCTGTCCTCACTGCATTTATTATACTATAAGAGACCTGTGCTTGACAGCAATCTTATGGCAATACTGCAACTTATTTATCCTCAAAGCTATTTCTTACAGCGAATCTATAATCATACAGCTTAAATTGAATATTCTTAAAGTACAAAACGATAACCACCTACCCCACTATACGAATTACTTGCTGCGTTCATCAAATGCTCTTTTAAGAACAAGGAACTGATAAAGCATTGTGAATCAGTATAGCACATAACACACTCTGCATTAAAAATACCGCAATACAATCATGGGCATATCCTGACACATGAGCTTTAAAAATCTGTCAGCGATTCCCCAGCACATGCAAACCACCATATGCGTGTATCCGTATAAAAGCATTCTTGTGCAAGCAGAAAAAAAGAGATCTATGACCTCTTTTCTTTACTTAATCTACAATTTCCACAGGCTCCGCCTTTGCAGCTGCCGTGTGCTCCTTCACCTTGGAAAAGCCTGCGCGCAGCATAACGGTTGATGTATATACCGTTACACAGACAACAATCCACTTCAGCACATCCAGCGGCAGCGATTTAATCAGTAAGGATGCAACCAGCGTTGCAATCGAACCAAAAACTGCCATGGACAGTGCGGATTTACGATTGTATGCGCCCTCCTTGATAAACTTCACAGATGCAGGCGGCATCAGAAACGCACAGGATCCCATCATGATAGGGAATGCCACATCCGGAGACATCCCCAGCAGATATACCAGTACCATGCAAGGGTTGTACAAGCCAACTCCTGCAGTCATCAATGCGCCCAGGATGAAGTTGACGATTCCTGCAATTACCAGCTTTCCACCCGCCAGTCCGATTGCATCTCCACCAATCGGCATCAGGTTTAATAAACTTGCCAGCATAATGCAGGCGGTACAAGCCAGTGCAAATCCCATAACCAGACGGATTTTCTTCTCTGACATACGAGATACCACACCTGCACCAAGTACAGCGCCCAGCATCGCAGCAGCCAGCATGACAACCAGTGTCCATGCCTCCACCTTTACAACGGTTGTGAAAATCAGTGCCTGCAGCAGTACCGGAATGCAGTTGGCAACATTCATCGTTCCCGGTATCAGCTTGTCTCTTGTCTGCTTTGTGAACTTCAACAGAGCAGTCTGCGGAGCAAATGCTCCAATCCCCAGCGGATCAAAGAAATTTACCAGTGCTCCGATTGCACCAGTCTTCCACCAGGAAGTATCCCCTTCAAACTCCTCCTTGTGTTTGATCAGGTCATAAGCGAAAAATGCAGTGTATCCGATCAGCAGCACGATCAGCAATCCAATAATAATTGTAGTAATATCCATAATCTTCTCTTTAACTCCCAACGTACGCTCTTGCGTCTTCTCATCGTTTCATTTCCATGTTGTATCTTTATCTTTCATTGAAGTACATACCCGCATCCATCAGATATGCACTCTTTCGCTATTGATTGCGCACAACAGACATATCACAGCTTACGCAGCACATACGCATAGCTGTATTTTGTGAAATTTTATCTCAACAACGGTTTTACTTTGACATCTCTCTTGATTTATCCGCGCAGGCCTTCATACCCTGCATGATACTGGAGCGAAAGCCTGTCTCCTCAAGCTTCGCTACAGCGGCGATGGTTGTTCCTCCCGGTGAACAAACCATATCCTTCAATTCTCCCGGATGCTTACCGGTATTAAGAACCATCTGGGCGCTTCCCAGCACAGCCTGCGCCGCAAATTTATAAGCCTGTGGCCGTGGCATTCCTTCCACAACTGCAGCATCTGCCATTGCCTCAATCATCATATAAACATAGGCAGGTGAGGAACCGCTGACAGCCGTTACCGCATCCATCAGATGCTCTGGAACAATTTCGCTTTTTCCAAAGCTGTTGAAAATAGCCGTAATTTCCGCAGTTTCTTCTTTTGTTACATTTTTCGCCGGCGCAATCGCAGACATCCCCTCACCAACTAGCGCCGGTGTATTCGGCATCGTTTTCACGATTTTAATATCTCTGCCAAACAATTCGGCAACTGTTGCAGAGGATTGTCCTGCCGCAATCACAACGATGATTACATTCTCTTTTACAGCATCCTTAATCTGATTGATCACAACCGGATACAGGAACGGCTTCACAGACAGCACGATAATATCACAGACACTAGCCAGCTCTGCATTATCAGTGGTCGTGTTGACACCATAGCTTTCCTGCATACGTGCAAGACTTTCCTCGTTGATATCGGATACATAGATGCTTTCTTTCCCAATCAGTCCGGCCTTGATGATTCCCCCAATCATCGCACCACCCATATTACCGCTGCCGATAAATCCAATGATTTTGTTCATAAATGATTTTCCTTCTTTCTTTGTTTCTGCCTATGCAAAACTCTGCTCTGTACGGTTGATAATCTCATCCTGCAATTCCTTGCTTAAATTACGGAAGTGGTCGGAATATCCTGCAACACGCACAATCAGATCACGGTATTCTGCCGGATTCTGCTGGGCCTTAATCAGCGTTTCACGATCAATGACATTAAACTGAATGTGATGTCCATCCATATTGAAATAGGAACGGATCAGATTTGCCATATTGTCCAAACCATCCTCTCCGGCTACCACGCTTGGTGTAAACTTCTGATTCAGCAGGGTTCCTCCCGTTGAAAGGTGGTCCATCTTGCTTGCGGAACGGATAACAGAAGTTGGGCCGTTTACATCCGCTGCCTTTTCCGGAGAGATTCCCTCACTTACCGGCTTGTGTGCCTTCCGTCCGTTTGGAGAAGCCAGCATGACCTCACCGAAATACACATGGCATGTTGTTGGCAGCATATTGATTCTCCACTGCCCGTTGCGCATATTCGGACGTCCTGTGATCGTATTCTTATAGAACGTGAACACATCCTTCATAATAGCATCCGCATAATCATCATCATTTCCATATTTTGGAGTTTTTCTGGATACAAGGTTATAAATGCGGACGTTTTCCTCCCCTTCAAAGTTATCCTGCATGGCCTTCATCAACTCTTCCATAGTGAAGTTCTTCTTATCGTATACATTGTATTTGATAGCAGACAGTGAATCGGTAATCGTTCCAATCCCCACGCCCTGCAGGTAATTCGTATTGTAGCGTGCACCTCCGGCGTTATAATCCTTGCCGTTTGTAATACAATCATCCGTGATGATGGAAAGGAATGGTGCCGGCATATATTTAGCATAGATACGGGTAATCATATTGCTCCCCTTTACCTTGATATCCGCAAAGTGCTCAACCTGTTTTTTATAAGCCTCAAACAGCTCCTCATAGCTCTTGAAATCCTGCGCTTCTCCCAGCGGCAGACCCAGCTGCTTACCGCCAACCGGATCAAAGCCGTTATTTAATGTGATTTCCAGAATCTTCGGCAGGTTGAAGTAGCCCTGAAGAATATAGGCCTCCCGTCCAAAAGCACCAGTTTCCACACAGCCAGAGGTTCCCCCGCGGCGGGCATCCTCAATGGATTTTCCGGCATTCAGCAGCTCCTGAATAATCGCCTCGGTATTGTAGAAGGCAGGCTGTCCCCAGCCCTTACGACTGATTTCACATGCACGCTTCACAAACTTTGTCGGTGTTTTTCTGGAAATCTGCACGTTGCTGGATGGCTGCAGCAGCTTCATTTCATCCATGACATCCAAAATCAGATAGGATACATCATTGACCCCATCCTCACCATCTGGTGTAATTCCACCGGTGTTGATATTAGCGAAGTCGGTGTAGGTAGAGGATTCCTTCAGTGTGATTCCCACCTTTGGCGGTGCCGGCTGGTTGTTGAATTTCACCCACAGACATTCCAGAAGCTCTTTCGCCTTGGTTTTATCCAGACGTCCCTCCTCGATATCTGCTTCATAAAATGGATGCAGATGCTGGTCCAGACGTCCCGGAGAGTAGGCATCCCAAGGATTTAGTTCTGTTGTCACACCGAGATGGACAAACCAGTACATCTGGATCGCCTGCCAGTAGGTCTGCGGCTTGTGTGCCGGTACAACATCACAGTTTGCGGCAATCTGCAGCAGCTCTTCCTTACGCTGTTCATCGCTTTCCGTTTCCGCAAGCTCTCTTGCCAGCTTTGCGTAACGCTCACCAAGAATCATGATGGCATCACACATTATGCTCATCCCGCGAAGCTCATCGCGTTTCTCGATTGCTTCGGGATCATTCAGGAAGTCAAGTGCTGCAATTGCCTGTTCAATATCCTGCTGATAATCCAGAAAGCCCTTCGCATAAATTTTTTCAGAGCCAACCGTATGTCCGGGGCCTCGCTGTTCCATGAACTCTGTAAAGATTCCTGCCTCGTAGCAGTCTCTCCATTCCTGGGACATGGAATTGATAATTTTATGACGGATGGAACGCTTTTCCCAGAACGGGATAATCGTTTCCTCCTGTTGCTTCATATCCTCTTCACTGACCTTAAAGCAAATCAGCTCGCGGTCGTTCATGACCTGCATATCCTCCAACGTGTGACAGCACAGCTCTGGGAAGGTTGGTGTGGACTGTGGCCCGGCTCCCTTGTCACCAACGATCAGCTCCCCATCCTCGATGGTAATTGTCTTGCGGGAAAAGATTTCCTTCATGGACAGCGCGCGAAGCTCCGGTATGGATACCTCACCTTCATACTTCTTGTAGGCATCTGTCATGAGCATAGCCCGCTCCATAAAGATATGCGGTGTTGTTTCTTCACTTTGCTTTCTCAGCTTTTTGATACGTTCATTCATTCCTCTGCATTCCATTGTTTATCCTCCTATCTTAACCTGTTGAAAACCATGTTCCTCAAACAGAGATTTCAGCATTTCCATATGCTCCTGTGTCGGTACGTCCAAATCCGCTGCGGGATAGACACGGCCCAGCTTTTCATATTTACTGCTTCCCGTATTGTGATACGGCAGCAGATTCACCTTTACTATTCCAATGCGCTCCTTCAAATACGCGATGATATCCTTCATGGTCAAAACATCACTGTTTACCGGCACCACCACAGGAATACGAATATTGATATTTGCCTTGTGATCTGCGAGAAATTCCAGATTTTCCAATATGACTGCATTGGATTTTCCCATATATTTCTTATGCACTTCATCATTCAGCGTTTTGATATCGTACAGGAAGGTATCCACATACGGAAGTAATTGCGCATAGTTTTCCTGAGGCGCATAGCCGCAGGTATCCACCGCGATGTTATACCCCTTATCCTTCAGCTGTCGGCACAGCTCACTCAGATATTCCATATCCTGCGTCATGACTTCCCCGCCTGACAGTGTAACACCGCCGCCGCTTTCTTCATAAAACTGGGCATCCTTATTGATGATGCTCATCAGCTCTTTGATACTGTATGTTTTTCCAACGATTTCACGATTGTTGTGAATGCAATAATCCAGACAATCAGAGCAAAGCACACAGGTATCCGGATCCGTATGGGCAATTCCATCTTCTTCTATCGTAATAGCTCCATGCGTACATGCCTTGAGGCAATATCCGCAGCCACTGCACTTTTCGCGATTGAACATCAGCTCCGGTAAATAGCTTTGACTTTCCGGATTGTGGCACCACCAGCAATTCAGATGACAGCCCTTGAAGAAAACCGTTGTCCGGATGCCGTCTCCGTCATGTACAGAATATTTCTGAATGTTGATTATGGTTGGCTCTTTCATGCTCCCCTCCATTTCTCCATGTGTTGTACATGGTTTGCTTGTTGCCAGAAATACAGAGCTTTGTTTCCTGCCCTCAGCTGCATCACAGCCTTCCTCATATCACTGCCCTGCTTCCTGAAAAAGGTTCGGTGTATTGATGGTTATAAATTTTACGCTCTTATTGGTCTGATTGCTCCAGTTGTGCGTTCTGGTTGATTTGTAATGCGCACAATCTCCCGGATATAAATCACAGATATCATCCTCAATCTGCAGCGTTAAAATTCCCTCCAGCACATAGACAAATTCTTCTCCCTCATGCGGATACGGAAGCGATTCCTCCACTTCCTTCTGCGGTAAAATTTCCACAAGCTTTGGCAGCATTTCCCCCCGGTCAGCCATATTCGTCATGGCATATTCAATGATGGAGCTTCCCTCAATACGAAGGATTTCCCTCTCATAGCTTCGCAGAACCGCCTTTTCCTTTATTTTGGGCTGTTCCATAAAATATGTCATTTCAACACCCAATGCCTTTGCGACCTTTTTCAGGGTATCATGAGCAATGGAGGTCAGACCGCGTTCCAGTTGGGACAGATAGCCGATGGACAGCTCTGTCGCTTCACTGATATCCTTTAGCGTCATTTTGTTTTCTGTACGCTTCTGTTTAATCAGTTCTCCAATGTTTTTATTCATATACAGCAACACCTCTTTACAAGCTTATTATATATT
>OAVH01000491.1_pt1 | contig 28923 bp, 26 predicted proteins | sample 1495281 | NCBI WGS metagenome assembly OAVH01 (sample SAMEA2580082, study PRJEB22360) | human gut metagenome | biome: human gut; feature: human-associated habitat; material: faeces | place: Denmark | collected 2008/2010
CATCGTCTTCATTATGGACGGCGTCGAGCGGCAGCGCAAGCCTGTATAAGGAGAATATGTATGAACATCGTCGAGGCAATGGAGCGGCGCCACGCGGTCCGCGATTTCAGCGACCGGCCCATCGATGACGATACGCTTCGCGCGCTGAATGAGGCCGTGGACGCGGCGAACGCCGACGGCGGGCTCGACGTCCAGCTGGTGCAGGACGACACGGATGCGTTCGGGGGATGCCCGACCCATTATGGTCGCTTCAAGAACGTCCGCTATTGCATCGCCCTGATCGGCTCCGACGACGAGGACCCGGCACAGCTGGACCGCAAGGTCGGCTATTACGGCGAGCGCCTTGCCCTGACGGCGACGCAGCTGGGGATGGGCTCAAGTTGGGTGGTGTTGCACGAGACACACGACCATGACGGACGCTGGCGGCTAGGCGAGGGCGAGCGCATGCCCGCCGCCCTGGCCTTGGGGTATGGCAACAGACCGGGCCGGGCACATCGCAGCAAGCCTTTGGAAGAGCTCGGGGCCGTGGAGAACGGCGACCTCTCCGGCGCTCCGGATTGGTTCCTGTCGGGGCTTCGCGCGGTGGCGCTGGCTCCGAGCGCATTGGGCAAGCAGCCGGTGCGCTTCACCCTGCTGGAGGACGGCAAGACGGTTCTCGCGCAGCCTTTGGAGGGCGTTCAGGCCGATATCTGCCTGGGCATCGCACGGTATCATTTCGAGGTCGGCTCCGGCCATACTGATATCGTCGTCCGCTGATTCGACCGGGCCGGCATGGCCGTTCTCCCGAATCAGTCGCACGATTGTGCAGATTCAGCTATAACCGTGTGATTTTTCAGCATTTTTCGCCGCAAGATAAGTCAAGTTCGAGAAGGAACCGCTAGCGTCGTTCAACATGAAGAACTTTTTCAAGGGAATTTCGCTGTCGTCTATCGCGGCAGGCGCGTTGGCGGCGGTCACCTCGTTCCTGTTATCGGCGAAAATCGGCATCGCCGGTTCGGTGATCGGCGTGGCGATCGGTTCGATTGTGTCGGCGGTCTCGTCACAGATCTATCAGAACGTACTGCACGAATCCGGCCGGAAACTGCAGGATGTCGCGGGGACGACGGGCGACGGGGACGACGGCGCTACGGAGACGGCGGCTGATACGGATACAACCGCTTCCACCGACGCCAATGCGCAGGACCATACAGCGATCATCGCCAATCCGGTGGCGCTGCCGGCCCCCGCATCACACGAGCTCGGTCACGGTCCGCGGACCGTCGCCTCGGACGCCGCACGGCGGCTGTCGCACGGCGATGAGACGCAACTGATCGGCAACGCCCCGGTGGACGCCGATGCGACGATTGCGAGCGGGATGCCCCCCGTGCCGGCGCCACCGTCCTCGGCCCGCGCCGCCACGCCAAGCGGCATGCGCACGTCCGCCCGGCCTGCCGCAGCCAGATTCACGGCCTCCAGGTCCGCTACCTTCAGGTCAGAGGCCGATCGGGCGAAGCGCAACAAGCGCACCGCCATCATCGTCGCCGTCGTCAGCGCCCTGGTGGCGGTAGGCGCGACCGCCGGCGTCATCCTCGCCATCACCCAAGGTCAGGGAACCGATACTGTGGTCCGCGACTGGGTGCGCCAGTCGAACACCCCGACCGAGCCCAAGCAGCAGGCACCGCAGGACGACACGACCGACGGCAACAGCGACACCAAGGATTCGACAACGAAGGACGGCACCGATTCGACCGGCAAGGACTCGACCGGCGACAGCAACAGCTCGACCAACAGTGGCAATGGATCGACCGATTCCACTCAGGGCAACGGTTCTGACTCCTCCTCGTCGAACGGGTCTTCCAGCTCCAACGGATCAAATGGCTCGAACGGGAGCAACGGCTCCGACTCCACCGGAACCGGCAACGAAAACTCCTCAGGCTCCGACTCCACCGGAACCGGCAACGAAAACTCCTCAGGCTCCGACTCCTCCGGGTCGGGCTCCGGCAGCAACGGAACCGGCAACGGATCGGGCCACTCCGGCTCCGACGGATCAAGCTCCAACTCCGGTTCCAATGGTTCCGGTTCCGACTCCGGCTCCTCGTCGAGCGGGTCGTCGTCGGGATCCGGATCGGGTTCTTCCTCCGGTGGCGGCTCCACCGGCACCGGCAAGTCCGGCAACTAGGCGTGACATCAAGCAGTCCACTCGTATCCGGCCGCTTATCCCGCGGAAGTCCCACCAGAACAGCCGCATATGGGACTTTCGCCGGATAAGCGGCCCACCGGCCACGTTCCCCACACCCATATGTCGCCCCTTATCCGATGAAAGTCCCATTTAGCCGTCCTCAGATGGGACTTTGGGCGGGTGAGACGGATGACGCGGGTGACGGAGGCTGTACGACACGCCCAGTTTGGTTTTCATACCGACTTGAGGTAAATTATCAATCGGCTCAAAAAGCAGCCGATAAATGAATTTGGGGCTATGGCGCAGCTGGTAGCGCATCTCCATGGCATGGAGAGGGTCAGGGGTTCGAATCCCCTTAGCTCCACAGATTGAAGCCGGTCGATTTCGACCGGTTTTTTCGTTTACGCACGCTCTCCGGCAGGCAACCAAAAGAAAACGCTCCGCTTTCTCGCTTTCGAGGGGTTGATTCCACACTCAAGGAACATCTATCTGCGTTTCAGGGGGTTGCCAGATTGCGATATCCGGAGTATTTCGGCCGGATTGCCATTGAAGTCATGCGGTTCCTGGAGCTTGGATACTTGGCCGGCAACCCCTTGAAACGCAGATAGATGTTTCAGCGTCACCGAATCAACCCCTTGAAAGCGAGATAGGCATCCATTCACCGAGGAATCGGCGGATGACCGTCAGTCGCCGTGCTGCACGCGCATGAGCACCGTGCCGTCCGAGCCGCTGACGACCGCATGAGGTGCCGGGTCGAGCGACAGCTCGACATGCAAACGTTCTCCGCCATGGCCGACCGCATCATAGGCGTACCGCCTGTTGTCGACCGTCACCGGCGTCGTCATGGCGTGGGTGAGCCACGGATTGCGCCGGCGGATGCCGATCAGCCCTTGGATCAGGCGATACATCCACTCCCCCGTGCCAGGCAAATCACCCGGCGATGCGGGGAACGCCGGCCGCACCGCGTCATCGCCGCCCATGCGGTCCTCCTTGACGCCGCGAAACGCCTGCTCGTCGCCGTAATAGATGCTCGGCACGCCGCCGACGGTGAACAGCACGGTCATCGCAAGGGAGGCTCCGGCATCTCCTACACGACTGGCAATGCGTGTCACGTCATGGTTGCCGACGAACGTCTGCGGCGCGAACGACTCCAGAAACTCATTGTGCCGTTTGAGGCTCCAATCCAGTTCATAGAAGTTCGCGGATTCGAACGAACTCCAAATCGCCTTCCACAGCTCGTACTGGGTGAGTGAATCCATGCCGGATTGCCGGACAATCGCGGGGTAATCGCCATGAATCACCTCGCCCATGATCCACACGTCGGGGAATTCGCGCCGCACGGCGGGCAGAACACGCGTCCAGAACGCCGGCGACACGGCGTAGGCGGCGTCCAGCCGCCATGCGGAGGCTCCACGCCGCAGCCAATGCAGCATCACATCGGTGACGAGCCGCACGACCTCTTCCGAGTCATGATTGAGTTCCGGCAGTTCGGGGTGCCCCTCGAACCGGCGATAGTCCACTCCCCCGCCTGCATTTCGCGTGATGTGGAACATCGACTCGTGGCCGTGGCCGGCGAGCGCGTCCCTAAACGCCGGGAACGAGCGCCCAACATGGTTGAACACGCCGTCGAGCATCACGCGGATGCCCCGGCTACGGCATGCATCGATCAGCCTGTCGAATGCGGCGTCATCGCCGAGCCGAGAATCGATGCGATAGTAGTCGACCGTGTCGTACCCGTGGGTCTCGGACGCGAACACCGGCCCCAGCAGTAGGCCGTTCGCGCCCATGTCGATGAGATAGTCAAGCCACGGGATGATGGCGTCGAGTCGTGGTGTCAACGCCCGCTCGCCCTCGTTGGACGGGCGTATCGGGGCGCCGGTGAATCCCAGCGGATACACCTGCCACCAGATGGTCGTGTCGTTGACGCTCATGCCATAGCCGCTCATCGCATTCTCCTCATCCGGCACACCCGTTCCCGTTTCCCGTGACCGGGTGTGCCGCAGCGATCATCTGGCCGGGAAATCCGGGTATCCGTCCCCGTCGAGGTCGGATCCGTCCGGGCCGCCGTAGTAGCCGTCGCCGGTGCCCATGAACTCGCGGGTGCTGACGCGGTTGACATTGCGGGCGGCATCCACCGCGTGCTGCAGTTCCTTGCGCACGGCGAAACCGTCGATGATGTTCTTCAGCACGATCTTGCCGCCGGTGGACTGGTCCATCGCGTCGATGAGAATCGTGCTCAAGCCGAAGATGCGCTGCAGCAGCGTGCGCGAGATCGTGATGTCGACGATGCGGAACAGCTTGACGGTGTCGAAGCTCTGATGCAGCAGACCGCTCTGCGTGGCCAGCTCGTCGGCCGTCAGAGTGTACGTGGTGAACGTGAACGGGGTGCGGCACCAGTTGCGCTTGCGCTGCGTCCAGATGATGTCGCCGTCTGCGATGTTCTTGGCCATGATCGGTCTCCTCCTGCTGTCGATGACGGTATGCTCCCATCGTAGCCCGTCATTCGGGACGCGATGTGTCCTCTGCCAGCGTACAGGGAACGGCGGATAGAGGGACGGACGGGGAGAACGCAGCATCAGGAGCCTGCTATAGGGCCGGATGCTCCCACTGATCGGTGTCGGCGAGCGCCGGACCATGATTGTAGTCGACGAGCCGCCACCGCAACGTGCCGTCGGGCATGTCGGCTGCGACGAACCGCACCCAGTGCGCGTTGCCCATGCTGACCACGTCGGCGAAATCGGGGTGGATAGCCCCCAATCCCAGCACGGTCTGCACGGTCTGCGCGATCCATGAGCCATGCGAGAACACGTACAGATCTGTGTCGGCTCCGGCGCTGAACGACCATTCCTCCAATGCCGCGCGGCCTCGCTCGCCGACGGCGGCCTTCGTCTCGGCACCATGCCGCAGTTCGCCGCCGCGATATTCCGCCCATGCACGGTAGTCCTCAGGGCATTCGCGCTCCAGTTCGGCCAGCTCCTTGCCTTCCCATTCGCCGAAGTTGCGCTCCCGCACGCGGGCGTCGGGGTGCACGACCAGTCCGAGCGGGTCGGCGAAGGCGTGCGCCGTGGCCATGGCACGACTCAGGTCGGATGCCACGACGAGCTGCCGGCGTTCCGGGTGCGATTCGACGTATAGGGAGCGCAGTGCCTGCGCGGTCTGCCTGACCTGCCATTCGCCGATCTCATCCAAGGGGATGTCAATCTGCCCCTGGAAGCAATGCCGGGCGTTGTATGAGGTGCGCCCATGCCGTATCAGCGTGATGGAGCGGACGTGCTCCGGCATCGCCTGCGGCGAGGAGACGTCACTCATCAGCTTCGCCGGCATCGTCACCGTCACTGCCGTTGTCGGCGGATTCGTCGCCCGTCGTCTCGGGGTGTTCGAGAGGCAGCTCGACGACGGGGCAGTCACGCCACAGCCGTTCGAGGCGATAGTACTCTCGCGCGTCCTGATGCATGATGTGGATGATGAAATCGCCGTAGTCCAGCAGCACCCACTGTCCTTCGTCGACGCCTTCGCGCGAGCGCGGGGACAGATGCCCGCACTTGAGGTACACGTCCTTCTCGACCTCTTCCGCGACGCCGATCACCTGGCGCTCGTTCATGGCGGTGGCGACCATCATGATGTCGGTGATGGCGAGCAGGTCGCTGACATCGAACGCCTCGATGTCGGCGGCTTTCATGCGGTCGGCCGCGACTGCGGCGATGCGCACGGCATCAATGGAACTCTGGACTGCTGTCATTGGATCAACGCTCCCAAGCGGGCTTCCAGCCCTCGACGATGTGTTGTGTGTTTTCGGAATAGACCATCGAATCGTCCGGCACGGCGTGGCGGACGACCGAACCGGCACCGGTGGTGACGCCGTCGCCGACCTCAACCGGCGCGACGAACAGGTTGCCGGCGCCGACGTGCACGTTCGAGCCGATATGCGTGTGGTTCTTGTGCACGCCGTCATAGTTGGCGGTGATCGTGCCACCGCCGATGTTGGTGTGCTCGCCGAGTTCGGCGTCGCCCACATAACTCAGATGCGGCACCTTGGTGCCGTTGCCGATGTGCGCCTTCTTCATCTCGACGAACGCGCCGGCCTTGGTCTCCTCGCCCAGCTCGTTGCCCGGCCGCATGTAGGTCCACGGGCCGATGTTCGCGGCACGCCCGATATGCGAGCCCTGCACGCGGGAGCGTTCGACGACGGCCTCGGCGTCCACGGTCGCGTCGATCAACGTTGTGTATGGGCCCACGACCGCGTTCTGACCGATCACGGTGTGGCCTTTGAGGAACGATCCGGGCAGCACGGTTACGTCCTGCGCGAGTTCGACGTCGTCTTCGATCCACGTGGTGTCGGGGTCGAGGATCGTCACGCCGTTGAGCATCCAGTGCTCGCATACGCGACGGTTGTGCGCCTTCGACAGCGCGGCGAGCTGCAGGCGGTCGTTCACGCCTTCGACGCTCAGCGGGTCGGGCGCGGCGAACGCCCCGACCGTGCCGCGCGTCTTCGCGGTCTCCAGCGCGTCGGTGAGATAGAACTCGCCCTGCGCGTTGTGGTTGTCGAGGTTCGCGATGGCCTCGGCAAGCAGATCGGCGTCGAACACGTACACGGACGTGTTCACCTCCTGCACCGCGAGTTCGCTCCGGTTGGCGTCCTTCTGCTCGACGATGCGCAGCACGTGGCCGTCACGATCGCGGATGATGCGGCCGTATCCGGTCGGGTTGTCGAGGATCGTGGTCAGCACGGTGGCGCCGTCGCCGCTCTGCTCGTGGAACGCCACGAGCTTCTTCAACGTGACGGAGTCGAGCAGTGGCATGTCGGACGCGGCGATCAGCACCGAGCCATGCAGGTTGCGTTCCTGGGTCAGCTGCGCCATCGCGCACTGGACCGCGCGGCCGGTGCCGGGGATGTCGTCCTGGTTGACGATGTCGACGTTCGCGTCGTAGGACCGTGCCGCCTCGGAGACGCGGTCAGCCTGATAGTGCACGACGACGGCCAGTGTCTCGGGCTCCAGATGTCCGACTGATGTCATGACGCGCTGGAGGAAGGTCTTGCCCGCGAATTCGTGCAGGACCTTCGGCTTGGACGAACGCATGCGTGTTCCCTCACCTGCGGCGAGGATGATTGCGGCGGATAGTGCCATTTCTGTGCGACTCCAGTTCTCTGCCGACTGCAGGATTGCTGCCCGGCCGCGGATTGCCGCGGAACCGGGCGCGAAAGTTCCCCCACCTGGACTCGAACCAAGACAAAGGGTTCCAAAGACCCGTGTGCTGCCATTACACCATGGGGGAATGGCGGTGAACCCGCCAAGTTTTTATTATGCCATACCTCGCGACTTCGTCAAATCGAAGCTCATGCGAACAGGAAGCCCTGCCCGTGGTGCTCGGGGTACGTGTCGAAGAGCTCCGCGACGGAACCGTCCTCGAACACCGCGCGGATGGCGCTGGCGAGCAGAGGCGCGATCGACAGCACGGTCAGGCCGTCCCAGCGCTTCTCTTCGGGAATCGGCACCGTGTCGGTGAGCACGATCTCGCTGGCGCCGCAGTTCTTGAGACGGTCCACGGCCGGACCGGACAGCACGCCGTGCGTGGCGACCACGGTCACGGACTTGGCGCCCGCGTCACGCAGCACGTGGCAGGCTCCGGCGATGGTGCCGGCGGTGTCGATCAGGTCGTCGACGAGCACGCAGTCCTTGCCCTTGACATCGCCGACCACACGGTTGGCGACCGCCTTGTTCGGGCGCGTGATGTCACGCGTCTTGTGCACGAAGGCGAGCGGGCCGCCACCGAGGCGTTGCGCCCACTGCTCGGCCACGCGGATGCGGCCGGCATCCGGGGAGACGACCGCGACGTTGCCCAGCTCGTTGGAGAACCGATCGCGGATATAGTCCACCAGCACCGGCATAGCGATCAGGTGGTCGACCGGGCCGTCGAAGAAGCCCTGGGACTGCGCGGCGTGCAGGTCGACGCTCATGATGCGGTCGGCACCGGCGGTCTTGAGCAGGTCGAAGATCAGACGGCAGGAGATGGGCTCGCGTCCGCGATGCTTCTTGTCCTGACGGGAGTAGCCCAGCAGCGGGCATACCGCGGTGATGGAACGCGCGGAGGCACGCTTCAACGCATCGATCATGATGAGCTGTTCCATTATCGACTTGTTGACCAGATCCGCGTGGGTCTGCAGCACGAACACGTCCGCGCCGCGCACCGATTCGGTGTAGCGCACGTACATCTCGCCGTTGGCAAAATCGTATGCGGTGGTCTCCAGTATGTCGATGCCAAGCTGTTCGGCGACGTCCGAGGCAAGCTTCGGATGCGTACGGCCGGTCACGAGGATGAGGTTTTTATCGGGCTTTCCTTCGAGGATTGCACTCACCATGTCTCCAAACGTTTGTGTTTCGCTGAAGTGGACAATGTCATAGTAACCGTGCACACCGACCGCATGTCACATGCAGGCCAGCCCCGGTTCATGTTCCGTTAGCGTTCCCGGCACGACTCGCCGGCGTGTCCCGGTCAGCCGGAACGCCTGCGGTACAGGCCGTGCTTGCCGATGTACTGCACGACGCCGTCAGGGACGAGGTACCATACCGGCTCGCCGTGCGTCGCGCGCCGGCGCACATCGGTGGAGGATATGGCCAGCGCCGGGATCTCCAGCGTGTCCACCTTGCCGTCGGGCAGCCGCACCCCCTGTGGCGACGAGTAGCCGGGCCGTGTGACCGCTACGAAATGCGCCAGATCCCACATCTGGTCGGCGTCCTTCCACTCCATGATCTCCGCCACCGCGTCGGCGCCGGTGATGAAGAACAGCTCGGCGTCGGGATGCTGCAAGCGCAGGTCGCGCAGCGTATCGATGGTGTAGGTGACGCCCGGCCGGTCGATGTCGACGCGGGACACGGTGAATTTCGGGTTCGACGCGGTGGCGATCACCGTCATCAGATAACGGTCCTCGGCGTTGGTGACCTGCTTGTCGAGCTTGAAGACCGGCCGGCCGGTCGGCACGAAAATCACCTCGTCGAGGTCATACACCCAGGCCACCTCCGAGGCGGCGACCAGGTGGCCGTTGTGGATCGGGTCGAAGGTTCCGCCCATGATGCCGACGCGCGGGCGCATGTGCCAGTTGCCGCGCGTGGAGAACCGCTTGGCTCCGTCCGGTTTTTCGGATGACAGGTCCGACATGCGGCGCTCCGGCTCGACGAGATATTGGATTTCGGGCGAGGGGTCGGCTTCTGCGGCCAATGGGCTTGCCTCCTGCGGCGGCCTTCGCGTCGTCATGCCTCCGAGACCTCCGGCTGGCTGTCCGTCTCGTCCGTCTCGCGCTTGCCCTGGTCCGCGGTGGTGTTGGCCTCCTGCGGGTCGATCTTGCCCATGTCCTCGTCCCATTCGTCCTGCACGACGCGGCGGATCTCGGCGAACGTGGGCAGGGGGAAGCCAGGCTGGTACAACCTGCGCACTTCGGCGACGCGCTCGGTGATACGGATCAGCGTGTCGGTCATGCCGTCGACGTCGCCCTTGCGTTCCATGGCGCTGAAGCGGCGGATGTACTGCTCCATCATGCTCATCTGTTCGCGCACCGTCTTCAGCTTCGCCGCGTCCAGTTCCACGACTTCCGGGGAGTCGGTCTCCGGCCAGCCAATGAGCACGGCGTCGGCATATTCCAGCGATGCCCGCTGGCTGGCCGAGGCGATGCCATCCTCGATCTGCACCAGAAACACATAGCGGACGATGCTGAGCCGTTCCGCGGCAATCTTCAGGCCCAATGTCTGGTCGTTGAGATCGATATCGTCCCGGATGGTGGAAATCACCGTTCGTTCCTCGCTCATGCTCGCACCTGCCCCGTTCCGTAGCCGATCCACTTCGTGGTGGTCATCTCTTTGAGTCCCATCGGGCCGCGGGCGTGCATCTTCTGCGTGGAGATGCCGAGCTCCGCGCCGAAGCCGAACACCCCTCCGTCGGTGAAACGGGTGGAGGCGTTGACCATGACGACGGCCGAGTCGATGCACTTGGCGAACGTTTCTATCGCGGAGTAGTCCTCGGAGATGATCGACTCGGTGTGGCCGGTGGAATGCATGTTGATGCTGTCAATGGCCTCGTCGAGCGAATCGACGACCTTGACCCCCATGGTGAGCGCCAGATATTCGGTGTCCCAATCCTGGTCCGTGGCGTGCTTCATGGCGAGGCTTGGGATGCCGGCCGCCTCGATGATGGCGAACGCCCGCTCGTCGGCGTGCAGCTCGACACCCTTGTCGGCGAGCGCCTTCGCCGCGGCCGGCAGGAACCGTTCGGCCACGTCGCGGTGGACCAGCAGCTTTTCGGCGGCGTTGCATACGCCGACGCGCTGCGTCTTCGCGTTGATGATGATGGGGATCGCCTTGTCGAGGTCGCCGCTGCGGTCGACATAGATATGGACGTTGCCGGCTCCGGTCTCGATGACCGGCACTTTGGAATTGCGTACGACGGCCTGGATGAGTCCGGCTCCGCCGCGCGGGATCAGCACGTCGATGTGGCCGCGTGCCTCCATCATCGCCGTGGCGCCCTCGCGTCCGTATTCGTCGACGGTGTCGATCAGCGACGGGTCGAATCCGTTCGCGACGAGCGCGTCGTGGATCACCGCCAGTGTCGCCGCGTTCGTGCGCTCTGCGTCGTGCCCTCCGCGCAGTATGGCGGCGTTGCCGGATTTGAGGCACAGGCTGGCCACATCCACGGTCACGTTCGGCCGGGCCTCGTAGATCATGCCGATAACGCCGATGGGCACGTGCACCTGATTGAGCCGCAGCCCGTTCTCCAGCGTGTATCCGCGCTCGATCTCGCCGACCGGATCGGGCAGCGAGGCCACGTGGCGAACGCCTTCGGCGCTGGCGGCGATGCGCGGCTCGTCGAACCGGAGACGGTCGAGCTTCCCGGCGTCCATGCCGCGAGCGGCTGCGGCCTGCATGTCCTGCCCGTTGGCGGCGGCGATGGTCGAGGCGTCGGCGTCCAGCGCATCGGCGATCGCGTGCAGCAGGGCATTTTTCACCTGGGTGTCGGCCTGCGCCAGATCAGATTGGGCGCGTGCGGCGGCGTCGGCTTTCGCGCAGACGCCGGAGAACACCTCGCCGTTCAATTCATCTTTCGTCATAAAGCCCAGAATAACGCAGATTGCGAGCTTTGCGGGGCATTCGTGTCATCATGTCAATATGGGGGCACGTGTCCTGCGGCCGCGACGTACGCCGGGGTCCATGCCAGTATGCGGTACCCGCCGCCGCCATGCCCACGCCTGACGGTAGACTTGAGCCGAACTTCATCCCATTCAGCAGCAACGCAAGGATTACCAGTGACCACGTTCCACAGCACGCGCAGTACCACCGACTCACTTACCTCCAAGCAGGCCATCCGCAAGGGCATCGCCGACGACGGCGGCCTGTTCGTGACCGATTCCCTGGGCGAGACGAAGGTGGACATCGCTTCCCTGACAGGCAAGCCGTATCAGCAGATCGCCGCCGAGGTGCTCGGTGCGCTGCTGCCGGACTTCACCGAAGCCGAGCTCGCGCAGTGCATCGCCGACGCTTACGGCGAGCAGTGGTCCGACAGGCGCATCACGCCCCTGAAGCCGCTCGGCGACGACTACATCCTCGAACTGTTCAACGGCCCGACCTCCGCGTTCAAGGACGTTGCGCTGCAGATCCTCCCCCGTTTCATGGCGCACACGACGCCGGCGGACGGCGACACCGACGAGAAGATCATGATCCTGACCGCCACCTCCGGCGACACCGGCAAGGCCGCGCTGGCCGGATTCGCAGACGCGCCCGGTACCGCGATCACCGTCTTCTACCCGCAGGGCAAGGTGAGCCAGGTTCAGGAGCTGCAGATGAGCACGCAGACCGGCGCAAACGTGAACGTGTGCGCGGTCGAGGGCAACTTCGACGACGCGCAGTCCGCCGTCAAGCGCATCTTCGGCGACAAGGAGCTCGCCGCGAAGCTCGCCGCCGACTCGCACGTCGTGCTCTCCTCCGCGAACTCCATCAACGTGGGCCGTCTCGTACCGCAGGTCGTCTACTACTTCTCCGCTTACGCGCAGCTGCTGGAGAACCAAGTCATCAACGTGGGCGACGAGGTCGAGTTCGTCGTTCCGACCGGCAACTTCGGCGACATCCTCGCCGGCTACTACGCGAAGATGCTCGGTCTGCCGGTCAAGCACCTCGTGGTCGCCTCCGACAAGAACAACGTGCTGTTCGACTTCCTGACCACCGGCACGTACAACCGTCAGCGTCCGTTCTTCCAGACGATCAGCCCGTCGATGGACATCCTCATCTCCTCGAACCTGGAGCGCATGCTGTACTACATGTCCGAGGGCGACACCCGTCTGATCTCCATGCTGATGAATGACCTCAGCCAGTGGGGCACGTACGAGGTTCCGGAGCCGCTGCTCGCGAAGATCCGCCAGCTGTTCGGCTGCGGCTGGGCCGACGAGAACCAGGTGCGTGAGATGATCGCCGACTGCTGGAAGAAGAACCGCTACGTGATCGACCCGCACACGGCGTGCGCGTACTTCGTGGCTCAGCAAATGCCGCGCGACCCGTTGACCCCGCGCGTGATCCTGTCGACTGCGAGCCCCTACAAGTTCCCGCGCGTGGTCAACGAGGCACTGGGCCTGGATGCCGACGGCACCGATTTCGAATGCATGGATGTGCTGTCTCGCGAGACCGGCACCACCGCTCCGGCCGCCCTGCGTGGACTTGAGACCGCCGATGTACGTTTCAAGGACGTCGTACCCATCGACGGCATGGAGGATTACGTCGAAAAGGCCGCCCAAGCGCTGTAACAGCTCAGCCCGCCAGCAGGGGCATAAAGGGGCTTACAGCTCTTTGGCGCGGTAGAAGCGGATGGCCAGAGCGGCGGAGATGCAGTAGACGCCCACGCACAGCACGACGGCAATCAGAGCGGCACGCCACCATACGCTCATGAAATCCGCGACGCCTTGCAGCAAGCCCTGCCAATCAAACGGCAATCTGGACAGCAACGCGACGAGTGCATACAGCCCGACTATGACCACAACGAATATCCGCATCATCGCCCGGAACGTGAACCGGTACGAAAACGCCATCAGAATCGATCCGACGATCAGGGAGAACGCGACGATGACGGCGCTCGGTATCATGGCACCGGCCCAGCCGGAATCCATCATGTCGCCGAAGGCGAAGAAGACGCTGCATGCCATCACGTCCACGGTCCACATCGCGCAGGTCACCAGCAGAAACAGGAACCGTCCGGCCACCTGCGACGTACGGGCGATGGGAATCATCCCGTTCATGGCCCGATGACCGCCGCTCTCCTCCGCAACATTCACGCTCAAGGCGGACATCCACGACATCACCGCAGCCATGCCGCTTACGCCGCCGGAGACGCTGACGGCGACCTGTCCGGGTGCGCCGGTCACGGTCAGCACCAGCGCGGCCACGCAGGACAGCACGGGAAACAGCAACATGAACAGCATGTTGGACAACCCGAACAAATCCACTCGCACGCAATCGAACCTGCACTGCCTCACTACGGAACTCCAGCGCATCTCACCACTCCTTTGCCTTGTACACGCGCACGGCGATCGCATACGAGACCGCATACGCCGCGGCGGAGACCGCGACCAGCATCGCGGACAGCCAGAAACGATGCGAGACGACGGCGTCCACCACGCCCATCACCTTGGCGATCGTCGATACGGGGAGGACTGACGGGATGAACGCCCCGATCAACGTGACGACATAGAACACCCTCACCGTGATCTGCAGTCCGATGATGTTGTCCCACAAACAGGAAACGGGCATGATCACCGCAATAATCAGCACGATGGCCAGACCGCCCACGCCGGCCACCCACAGATTGCCCGTGAATGACCAATCACGGCGGACAAGCGGCTGCACCCCATCGATCAATGCAATCACCACGGCCCCGTACACGGCCAGAGCCAGTCCCATCAAGTACCGCGAGGCCATCTGGTTCCGCCGCGATGCGGGCGCCAACCCGCGCAGCCGATACCCGCTCTGCATGTCGATGAGCGGCACGGTCAGCACCATCATGGCGGGCGAGAACACCGCCATGACGACGCCCAACCGGAAACCGAAGCCGTCGACGAACGCCCCGCCGTTGAACATGATCGAAAACACCGGTGCGAGCAGCACCGAGGCGAATGATTGCATGGCGCCGTCGCCCAGCAGATACGCCAGGTCCAGATGCAATGCGGTCGCCAGCCCACGATTTCCCCGCCGTGCCCGTACGGCACGGGATGGCACGGTCTCAGTCAACGTTCCCATGGCCGACCTCCTTGAGTGCAGATGCGGCCTCGGGCGAAGACGCGACGGAATCACGGACGTTGGTCAGGCGGATGATATCGTCGATGGAGGCCGGCTCGACGACGATATCGGCGACGGCTGCGCTGACGGTGCCGAGGCTGTCGGAGCGCACCAGTGCATCGAAACCGGTCTGGTATGTGTGCAAGCCAAGCACCACGCCGGCAGGCAGCTGGGCCAACTCGCCCGGCCCGCCCTTGACTATACGGAACGATTCCTCGAATTCGTCCTTCGGCCCGGTGTAGTAAAGCCTTCCACCAGTGATGTAGGTGATGAAGTCGGCCGCACGTTCGAGGTCGACGGTGATATGGGTGCTGAACAGCACCGAATGCTCGCCGTCCTCGATGTAGGCGTGCAGCATGTCCATGAGTTCGTCGCGGGCGAGCACGTCGAGTCCGCTGGTCGGCTCGTCGAGGATGAGCAGTTTGGCGTCATGGCTCAACGCGATGGCGAGCATCAGCTTCATCTGCATGCCCCTCGAAAGGTCCTTGATCTTCTTCTTGCCGTTCTGGGCTCCCCCGAGACCGAAATCGTCCAGGTACCGCCGATACCGCTCCCCGTTCCATGCCGGGTAGAGCGGGGCGACGATGCGCTCGACCTTCGAGACCTTCCACTGTTCGTACAGGTAGCTGGAGTCGAACACGACGCCCAGCCGTTCCTTGACGGCCTCCTCGTCAATGATGTTGTCGAGGCCGAGCACCTGGATGCTGCCGTGGTCCCGTCGGATCATGTTGAGGATCAGCTTGATCAGCGTGGATTTTCCGGCGCCGTTCGGGCCGATCAGCCCCATGATGTAGCCCTTGGGCAGGTCGAAGGTCACGTCGTCCAGCACGAAGCCGGAGTCGTAGTGCTTGGTGACGCCGGTGACCGCAAGGGCCATCGTGTCGGGTTCGGATATGGCGGTCATGGACATGGTCCTTTCTTGGGAAACTCTCTCGTCCCGTGGCCTCGCGTATCACAGCGACGCCACGGCGTTCGCAGGTTGCCGGCCAATGCCGGCACTCACTGCTTGCGGTACTCGTCTTCGAGCATGCGGCCCAGTTCACTCAGCGCGATGTCGGCGGCTTTGGCCGCGCGTATCGCCTCGGCCAGGTTTTCGCGGACCTGGGTTTCGAGCTGACGTCGCATCAGCTCGTTGCCCTTGTCCATCACGAAGGTGCCTTTGCCCTGGAGGTTCTGCACCACGCCCTCATCGGCCAGTTCGTTGTACGCCCTGGTGACGGTGAGCACGGAGACGCGCAGTTCCTTGGCGAGTTTGCGCAGCGAGGGCAAGGCCTCCCCTGCCTCAAGCTCGCCGCTCATCACGGCGCTGCGAATCTGGTTCTTGATTTGCTCGTAGATGGGTTCTCCGGACACGGATGAGATGATCAGTTTCATCTATGCCCCTTTCCATGTGTCTCCAGTATCACAGCCGGATTACTGTTCTACTGTTACATATAACAGTAGAACACTTATGGACAACTGTCAAGGTCGAGAGCATAACAGTTGCGCGTCGGTTCACAGACTGCGCGGCGCCTCGCTGAAATCAAACAGCACGCCGTCGGCGAGACCGCAGATATCCGGCCAGTCCCCGTCAGAAGAATCATCATGGATCGCCCATACCCGCATGCCGACGGACTTGGCGGACCGCATCGCCACCAGCAGATCCTCGAACACCGTGCACTGCTCCGGCACCACGCCCAGACGGCCGGCGGCCAGAAGGAACACGTCGGGACGGTCCTTGCCGACATCGTTCGCATCGTCGACGCTGACAATCTGGTCGAAATAGTCGAAAATGCCGACGTGCTTCATCGCCGGCTCGCGCAACGCCGGCGGCAGGGACGTGGCGACGGCCAGCTTCGCACCCGACCGCTTGAGATACGACAGGTATTCGACCGCATGCGGCTTGGCCTCCACCACCGTCGAATAGGCGACGCGCGCCATGTCATCCCACTCCTGCATCAGCGCCTCGGGCGTGTCAGGCAGGCCAAATCGGGCGATCGTGTATTCGGCGATCTGCCGGAACTGCATCGCCGCCACCTTGCCCATGTAGTCGGCAGGGACCTCGATGCCCCGTTTGGCGAGGAAATCGATGTCGACCTGATCCCATACGCCCATGGAATCCAGCAACGTTCCGTCAAGATCGAAGATTGCCGCCTTGCCGTGGTTGTCGTCCATGATGTTCCTTCCGCTATTGCCGGTTATCCGGTCCGTATGTGCGCGCTGGCCGTCCCGGCTATGTCAGCGACGATGATGCCAACAGCTCGCGCGCGTGGTCGAGCGACGCCTCGGATTCGCTGCCGGACAGCATCCGGGCGATCTCATGGGCGCGCGCGTCGCCGCATACCTCGGCGACCGTGGTCGTCACCGCGGACTGCCCGCCGTCCGAGGCGCCCTTGGTCACGACGAACTGCGCGTCCGCCCATGAGGCCACCTGAGCCAGGTGCGTGACAACGATGACCTGCGAGGTCCGCGCGAGACGGGCGAGACGCCGCCCCAGCTCCACTGCGGCCTTGCCGCCGACACCGGCGTCGACCTCGTCGAAGATGAACGTCATCGGCCCGCCCTCGCCCGCGGGAGCCGCACTCGAACGCCGATCCGCGGCGGCGAGCTCCAATGCGAGCATCAGGCGGCTCAGCTCACCGCCGGAAGCGCTTTTGCCCATCGGCAGCTGCGGGGATCCAGGGAACGGCGTGAACAGGAATTCGATGTCATCGCGGCCGTTCGCGTCCAGCGGCCATGTCGAGGCCTCGCCGGCGGAATCGGATACGGGTACCGCCTCTTCCCCGCGATCCGTGACGCGGATATCGAGCCGTGCCCCGGCCATGGCCAGCGACGACAGCTCGTCGGTGACGGTGGCGGCCAGCGACTGCGCCGCAGCCCGTCGCGCCTCGCTCAGCGCCCCGGCATCCTGCAGGGCCCGGTCGAATGCGGCTTCGCGCTCGTCCTGCAGCTGGGCGACCTTCTCAGGAGACGCGTCCAGATCCTCGACCTCGAACGTCGCCTTGTCGCGCCAGGCAATCACGTCCTGCAGCGTCGGCCCCCAGCGCCGGGTCAGCTCGCCCAGCTCGTGGATGCGCGCGTTGATGGCATCCAGGTCCTCGACGCTCTCCTCGCCGTCAAGCTCACGCGACAGCGAGAACACGATGTCCGACAGATCCGCGTTCAGGGATTCCAGACGGTCAGCCAATTCGCCGAAATCACCGTCGACATGGATGTCGCGCAATGAGGAGATCGCCTGATTCAGCAGATCAGACGCGCTCAATGAATCGGCGTCGACATCCACCTGGGAGGCGTCAAGCGCCGCAAGCGCCCGGCTGACACCCTGCACGATATCGGCGGCGTTCTCGATGCGGGCGCGACGGCCTTTGAGCTCCTCGTCCTCGCCGGGCTGGGGATCGGCGCGGTTGATGCGCTGGATGGATTCGCGCAGATAGTCCGCACGCTGTCTGGCGGACGACTCCTGATGGCGCAGTCGTTCCAGACGGTCATCAAGATCGCGCAGAGCATCCCATGAATGACGGTACCGCGCCAGCAAATCATCATCGCCGGCGACCATGTCAAGGAACTCCCGCTGCCTGGATGCGGCGGCGATGCGCAACTGGTCGGCCTGCCCGTGAATCGTCACCAACTGCGACGCCAGTGATTCCAAGACCGAGCGGGGGGCGCTCTTGCCGTTCAGCACGGCACGGGACCGGCCCGACACCGGCACCGTGCGCGACAAGTACAACTCCCCGTCCTCCAGCACGGCCCCGGCATCGCGGGCCTCCTGCGCCACGCCGCCGCGGTCATCCACGGCGAACACGCCTTGCGCCCATGCCTCCGAAGCGCCCGGGGACACGCGCCCGCTGCTGGCCGGTCCGCCGGAAATCAGCCGGATGGCGCTCAACAGCATGGACTTGCCCGCTCCGGTCTCGCCGGTGATCGCGGTCATTCCCCCGGCCGGCGTGAGCAGGGCACGATGAATCGGGCCGAGGTCATGAATTTCCAGTTCCTCAAGCATGGTCGACCCCCTGCTCGCCGGAAGAAGGCACCGCGGCCGTGTCCGCCGCACCCCTTGCACGCGTGCGCTGCGCCGAGGAACCACCGTTCCTCGCGTGCTCGCGCCATCCGACCACCGGCAGATCGAATTTGGTGACCAGACGGTTCGTGAACGGCACACCGGACAACCGGGCCAGCCGCAACGTGCTCTTCGACTCGCGCACCTCGACGCGGGTCCCCTTCGGCAGGGCGCACTGCCGTCGTCCGTCGCAACAGATCCAGCCTTCGGATGACGAATCGTCGAGGATGTCCAGAGTGAACGTCGAGCCGGCGCCGATGATCAGCGGGCGGGCGAACAGGGCATGCGCCGCCAGCGGCACCAGCTGCAGCGCCTTGACGTTCGGCCACATGATCGGCCCTCCCGCGGAGAACGCGTATGCGGTGGATCCGGTCGGCGTCGACACGATGACGCCGTCACAGCCGAACGAACTCATCTCCACATCGTCCACCCGGACCGACAGCTCGACCATCTTGCCACGGTCGGCGCGCTCCAAGGTGATGTCGTTCAGCGCCCAGTCCTGCAGCGGCTCATGCGCACCCGGCAGCCACACATCTACATGGGCGATCATGCGCTCGTCAATCGAATAGTCATGGTCGGCGACGCGCCGGATCGCCTCGCTCATCTGGAAACTCTCGAATTCGGCCAGAAAACCGACATGACCCATGTTCACGCCGAGAATCGGCACCTGCGTGCAATGCACCAGTTCAGCGGCCCGCAGTATCGTGCCGTCGCCGCCAAGCACCACGACGATCTCGGTGTCCTCGTCGACCTTGTGGGTCACGCCGCCGAACTGCGGCGCCTCGACGTTGTCGATGATCGACACCTCGAACCCGACGTTGCGCAGCCGGTCGACCGCCTCGGACACCACCGTGCCGCTTTCACGCAGACGCGAATGCGTCACCACCACTGCATGCCGAGCGCAGACCATCGCACACCTCATCATCATCCGAAACGACCACGTACTGTCATCCACAATATCCCATAAGGCGCCACGAACCGTTTATCCGCCGAAAACGAAACGCAAGCGCCGCCGGCGGCGCGTCCATGAAGACCGATCCGGGGCCGGGCGGGCCCGCGCCCGCGATGCGGACGACGGCGGCATCAGCGCCAAAGAATACTAAAATGGCGAGTGCAACCAGTCTGTTGCCGCGCTTGACGCGCGCCGACGCATACGAAGGAGCGGGGACCATGTCAAATCTCGTTTTTGACGAGTCCTCAGCGAACCGCGAGGCATCGCACGGCTACGCGTGGTGGTTCTCCGGCGACACGTTCGAGAAGGCCGCCGCCGAGGAGCGCACCCGCAGGAAACGCAGCTTCATTCACCATCTCACCTCGCATCCCGGCCGTCTGACCATCATCTACTTCCTGCTGCTGGTGGCTCTGTCCACCAGTCTGTTGCTACTGCCGGTCTCCTCACACGAAGAGGAGCCGACCAGCTTCTCCACCGCGTTCTTCACCGCCGTGTCCGCACTGTCGACATGCGGCATCTCCATCGTGAACGCGACCACGCACTGGACCGCGTTCGGCCAGGTGGTGCTGCTGGTGTCGGTGCAGATGGGCGGCTTAGGCGTCATGACGTTCGCATCGCTGATCGCCCTGGCCGCCAACCATCACATGAAAGCCACGCAGAGGCTGCTCACCGCCAACGAGCTCGGCACCACGAAACTCAACGAGATCCGCGGCGTGCTCACCGTAGTCATCACCACCACGTTCATCATCGAGTCCGTCACGTTCCTCGCCCTGTTCCCCGGCCTGTACGGCATCAACAGGGGCAATGTCCGCCATACCGCCCGGGAGGCGCTGTTCTTCGCGGTCATGTCGTACAACAACGCCGGCTTCACGCCGGACGGCGCCGGCCTGCACGTCAACAACTGGGCGGTCGGCATGCCGATCATGGCCAGCGCGTTCTGCGGCACGCTGGGATTTCCCGTGCTGCTCAACCTCATGCGCTGCGCCCGCCACCGCACTCCCCCACGCCGTTGGAGCCTGCACACCAAGATCACCTTGGTGACGACGTTCTCGCTGGTGCTGCTGTCGCTGGCGTGGTTCCTGCTGGTGGAATGGGACAACCCGTTCCTGTTCAAGGGCGCCGACGTGGAGACGCGGCTGCGTTACGGGGTCGTCGCGGCGGTAATGCCGCGCAGCTCCGGCTTCGACCTGAGCTGGGTGCCGCAGGTGAGCGAGCCGACGAAGGTGTTCATGAGCGTCATCATGTTCATCGGAGGCGGCAGCACCTCCACGGCCGGCGGCATCCGCGTCACGACGTTCGCGGTCATCCTACTGATCTGCCGTGCCGCGTTCACCGGACACACCGACATCAACGCCTTCCGGCGCCGGATTCCGACGCGCGTGGCGATGACCGCGGTGAGCATCACCGCCGCCTGCCTGTTCCTAGTGCTGAGCGCTTCGCTGGCGTTGATGCTCGCCTCGGACTGCTCGCTCACCGATGCCCTGTTCGACGCCTGTTCGTCGTTCGGGCTCGGCGGCTATTCGGTCGGCGTGGCGCGCGAGGACAATCCGGCGGCGTTGTTCATCCTCGCCACGGCGATGGTGGTGGGTCGTCTCGGTCCGATGACGATCGCATACGCGATCAACAGGCCCCGCGCCTTGGAATCGATACGATACCCCAACGAGCCCATCGTGGTCGGCTGAGGGTGCCGCCGATACCGTCTGCATCCGACGGATGCCGCCGACTCCGTCTTTGTCGGACGGCCAGGGATGGCCATATCATGACGTAGAAGCGGTACCGTTCACCGCCGCCCGGAGAATCGGCGGCGTCCATGACGGCGGCACCGGCGCATCGCCGCGCACGGCGGCGGAAAGGATGATGGCATGGCACGCAACAACAGGAGCATTCTGGTCGTCGGACTGGGACGATTCGGCAGTTCGGTGGCGACCACGTTGGATTCCATGGGGCAGGACGTGCTCGCCGTCGACAAGGATCCCGAACTGGTCAACAGGTGGTCCGCGCAGGTTCCCACCGTTCAGGCCGACATGACCGACGTGCTCGCCGTCGAGCAGCTCAACGCGTCCGATTTCGACACCGCCGTCGTCGCCATTGGAGACAGCGTCGAGGCGTCGGTGATCACCGCCGGAAACCTGCTGGACGCCGGCATCAGCGACATCTGGGCGAAATCGGTGTCGAAGGAGCACGCGCGCATCCTGCAGCGCATCGGAGCGCGTCACATCATCAACGCCGAAACGGATGCAGGCAAGCGCGTCGGGCATCTGGTGTCCGGAAACTATCTGGATTACATCGAGATCGAGGGCTCGCACACCGTCGTCAAGATCCACACGCCTTCGCACGTGGTCGGCTATTCCATCGCGGACGCGAAGGTCAACGAACGCTACGGCGTCACCGTCGTCGGCATCAAGGCGCCCGGCAGCGAGTTTCAGTACGGTTCCAAGGAACTGGTCATGCACCGCAACGACGAACTCGTCATCATGGGCAAGCAGGACAACATCGACAAGTTCATTCGCGGCTGACCGACGCCAGGCATCCCCTCCATGCCCCCGTATGACCACATACTGAACGCAGGCACGTGCCGCAGCGCCATCCAATTGGTACAGTCAAAAAGGTGTTGCGGCACAGTCGTCGCAACGTAACGACATGGCGGCGGCGAGGGGGTGGCGCAATGGGCAATATCACGATGGTTGACGGGCATGTGCCCGACGGCTCGTATCAAAACGTGACGGCGAACGGCAGCTGCTCCTGCGATGCCGGCATGCGATTCGACGGTTTGCGTGCCCGCGGCTCGTTCGATGCGATGGGGCTCGACGGCGGGAACGTGCATTGCGAGGGGCGTCTGGTCTGCCGCGGCGACATGCATGTCAACAGAATCAGCGGGCATGGCGAACTGCATGTCGGAGGCGACCTGCGTTGCTCCGCTCTGGATTTCACCGGCAAGATCATCGTGCAGGGCGATGTCATGTGCTCTGGCGGCATGACCGTTCGCGGACTGCTGCGCAACCGTTCATGCATCGTCACGAGATACCTGGATATGCAGGGCACGTTGGACGCGGACGAGCTGCGCACCGAACGGCTGCGGATGACTCCCCTGTCAAGCGCCATGTTCGGGCGCAGCGGCATGACGGAATTCACCCGGACGAGCAACGCCGAACGAATCATCGGCGGCGATTTGCGTGTCAGCAGGCTCATCTGCACCCTGATGCAGGGCGTCTTCATACGGTTGACTGACGAATCGCATGTGGAACGCGCCTCGTGCATCACGAAGCTCGCCATGGACAGCACGTCCAGCGTATTGCTGGTATCCGGTGCCGCCAAGCGTGTGTATCTGCGCAATACGTGACACGGACGACGAATCCGCGCGCGATGCGGCGTTTTTCAGTCGGCCTTTGCGGCGATGTCATCCATGCGGGCGAACAGCAGGAACTCCGTGTTCCCGTGGGTGCCCTCGATCGGTGACGGGGCGGTTCCCGCAACCGTCAACCCATGCTGGTTCGCGCAATCGACGACCGTCTCCAGCGCCTGATCGCGCAGATGCCGGTCCTCCACGATACCGCCCTTGCCGAGATTGCCCTTGCCCACTTCGAACTGCGGTTTGACGAGCAGCACCACTGAGGCTCCGGGCGCGGCGATGCGCGCAATGACCGGGATGACGTATGTCAGGGAGATGAAGGACACGTCCGACACGATCATGTCTGGCCGATACGGCAGATTCGCGGCGGTCACGTCGCGGATGTTGACCCCGCTCATCTCGATGATGCGCGGGTCGCGCACGATACGACTATCGAGCTGACCATGCCCCACATCCAGGGCGATGACCTGAGCGGCTCCCTTGCGCAGCAGCACGTCGCAGAAGCCGCCGGTCGAGGCGCCGATGTCCAGGCAGCGCAGGCCGCGCGGCGAAGGCAGGCCTCGACCGGAGAACTCGTCGAAGGCGCCGATCAGCTTGTACGCGCCGCGAGACACGTAGTCGTCGCCCTTGTCGACGGTGATCGAGGACGCGGTGGCCACGTTCGCGGCCGGTTTGGTGACGGCGACCCCGTCGACCAGCACATGGCCGTCACGGATCAGCCGCTGTGCCTTGGAGCGGCTCGGCACCAATCCCAGACCGACGATGAGCGCATCAAGACGTTCCATTCCTGCACCTTTCACATCCGGTGGTTTCCCTGCCAGCGGCCTTGTCTTTCAGTGGTTCTCGTCGAGCTCGCGCTGCAGCTGGCCGAGCACGTCGCGGAATACCTCGATGCGCTGGTCGTCGTCTTTGCCGTCAAGGTCGGCGAGCTGTGGGTAACGTTCGGTGATATCGTCCGGCATGGCCGCTCCTTATGCCTAGTGTTTCATGTGCCCTTGCACGTCACGGAAAACGCCGCCGGCCTTGCGGCGGGCGGCGATGATCACAGTGAGAATTCCGGCAATGAGACCGAACCGATGTCCCCGCCGTTGTCGGCGTACGTCCATGCAGCGGCGCAGGCCGCGCGCAGAGCGTTGATGTCGGTCGCGTCGCTCACCGTCAGTGAGCCGTCTTCCAGCCGGGCGGTCGCGTCGGCGCACGTCCAGACGTTGTCGTCGCTCGCATCGGTGGATGGCTGGGCCTCCTGCAGTCCGCGCAGGTCGCGGACGATATAGGACGGGCGCAGATGCGCCGGCGCCGTCATCAGCTCATGCGGGTTGGTGACGCCGGTCAGCACCGCGAGGGAATCGTATCCGCCGCGGTTGCCGGCCTCGATGTCCGTATCGAGACGGTCGCCTATCGCCAGGCACGATTCACGACTGACCGGCTCCGTCTCGTTTCCCGCGGCCAGCAGTCGGGCCTCGTCGTACATGGCAGACTCGGGCTTGCCCGCGGATGCGATCGGCTCGACGCCGGTCGCGTTGATGACCGCCTGGATCATGGAACCGCATCCCGGCGCGATGCCGAGCTCGCGGGGAATGGTCAGGTCGCGGTTGGTGACGAGATACAGCGCACCCCGCTCCACCGCGTACGAGACTTCCGCCATTTGCTGCCACGTCATGTCCGGATACCATCCCTGGATGACCGCCTCCGGGGTGTCCTCGGCATGGTCTACCACGGTGAGTCCCTGACCGGCCACTTCCTCGCGCAGATGCTCGGCACCCAGCACGAGGATGCGCGCTCCGGCCGGAACGTGCCGGGCCACCATGCGGGCGGCCACCACGGACGAGGTGATGACCTGCCGCGGTTCGACGTCAAGGCCGAAGCCTCGAAGCTGCTCGGCGACGACGCGCTGGAAACGGGAGGAGTTGTTGGTGGTGTATTCCACCTGCATTCCCGCACGCTGCGCCGCCCTGATGGAATCGGCGGCGTGTTCCACCGGGTTCTTGCCCCGGTAGACGACGCCGTCCAGATCGAGCAGCGCCAGCCGGTACGTCTGAGATATGGGACGGTCGGTGGATTTGAGCATGGCGTTCATGCGCGTCACTCGTCCTGCGCTTCCGCAGCCGGTTCGGCGGCATCCAAAGCTTCCGCTTCGTCCGTCTGCGCATCGTCGGCTTCGGCGGGTTCCGCGTCCTCGGCTTCATCAGCGGTTTCGCCGGTGTCATCGGCGTTCTGGTCGGCGGGGTCGGTGAAGGATTCGGCGCCTTCTTCGGTCTCCTTGGCCGTCAGCTCCTCCTCGTCGGCCAGCGGGCCGTCAAGGGACGCCTCGTCTTCGGCATCGGGGTTCTGGCCGGCTTCGGCATCGGCTGAGTCATCGGAGTCATCCGATTCGGCATCGTCCGACTCGTCGCCGTATCCGTCTTCGGAGCCGCCGTACATGTCGTCGTAGTCGTCGGGCGCGAACTGGGCGTCGTCCTCGCTGATGCCGAGCATGTCGAGCTCGTCATCGGTGAAGTGCTCCATGTCGTGATCGATAATCACGTCGTCCACGGTCTCGTCCTCATCGGCTTCGGCGTACTGGGTTTCGAGACGGTCGAGCAGGTCGTCCAATGCGGCGGCCTCCTCGGTACGGCCGCACTCGTCGAGGAAGTACTGCTCGGCCTGCACAGCACGCATGCGGTATTCGCCCGGCAGCCCTTTGGAACGTCCGAGCGTGTGGACGATCTCGACGGCCTTGTCCCACATCTTGAGGTCGGCGAGGGCACCGGCATAGACCAGGAACATCTCGGCTTTCGCCTCGCCATGCAACGCCTTGGCATCGTCGGAGCGCACCACTTCGATGGCCTTCTTGGGATCGCCGTTGCCGCGTTCGCAGTCGGCGATGAACGGCAGGTAGTCGAGGAAGCCGTTCATGCGGTACGCGGTGCGGAACTCACGCAGGGCGAGCTTGTAATCGCCCTGACGGTACGCGATGAAGGCAAGCGTCTCACGGGAGAAATCGATGCGCGACGCCTGATGAGCAACCCACTTGGCGTGGGCGAGGGCCAGTTCGGGATCCTTCTCCTCCAGCGCATAGGCGGCGAGGATGTGCAGGCCGATGTTCTCGGCGTGCTCCTTGGACAGGCCGCGCAGGCGTTCACGCTCTTCCTTGGACAGCATGGACCATTCCATGCCCTTGGGCATCTTCGGCTCGTTCGGACGACGATCCGTATAGGGGTTCTGCGAAGGGTAGCTTACCGTGCCGTCGGAATTGCGACGGGGACCGTTCATATAGTCCTGACGCTTCTGCTCCCGATATTCGCGCTTCTCCTCGGCGGAGAACTCGCGACGCTCGCCGTCGCGGCGGTCATCGCGCTGATAGCGCGGACGATCGCCATCACGATGGAAGTCACGGCGGTCATCGCGACGGTAACGCGGGTTGTCGCCGCCGCGGCGGTCATCGCGACGGAAACCACCACGATCACCATCCTTGCGGAAACCACCCTTGTGGAAGTCACGGCGCTCCCCATCCTTGTGGAAACCGCCATCCCGGCGGAACCCGCCCTGATCACCGTCACGACGCGGACCACGATGGAAATCACGACGATCACCATCACGACGGTCGTCACGACGGAAACCGCCGCGCTCACCATCACGACGGAACGGACGGTCACCATCACGACGGTCATCGCGACGGAAACCACCACGATCACCATCCTTGCGGAAACCACCCTTGTGGAAGTCACGGCGCTCCCCATCCTTGTGGAAACCGCCATCCCGGCGGAACCCGCCCTGATCACCGTCACGACGCGGACCACGATGGAAATCACGACGATCACCATCACGACGGTCGTCACGACGGAAACCGCCGCGCTCACCATCACGACGGAACGGACGGTCACCATCACGACGGTCATCGCGACGGAAACCACCACGATCACCATCCTTGCGGAAACCACCCTTGTGGAAGTCACGGCGCTCCCCATCCTTGTGGAAACCGCCCTTGCCGCGGTACCCGCCATGCTCGCCGTCGCGACGGAATCCGCCGCGGTCGCCGTCCTTGCGGTAACCGCCCGACTTGCGGTAACCGCCGGAACGTCCGGAGCCGTAACCGCGGTTGCCGTATGATTTGCCGCCGGAGCGACCCTGTTCTTCTGCCATACGTGTATGCCTTTCTTAATGCAAAGTCTGTTGTTGCGATGCGATGTCACGATGAGCGGGATAGCCTCCATGCCGGCGCAACCACCCCAGCCGGCCCTGGCCGGCAGCTCCCCGCCAGTGGGAGCAGGAATGAATCAGTGCTTCTCGACGACGCCGAGCGCCTTCTTGCCGCGGCGGATGAGCGCGAAACGACCGTGCAGGAAATCGTCCTGGCCCAACGTCTGCTCTTCGTCGGTCACACGGTTGTTGTTCAGATACACGCCACCGGACTTGATGGTCTTGCGGGCCTCGGAAATAGACTTGAACAGGCCTGCCTTCACCCCGGCCTCGGTGATGCGGTCGTCGATGCCGACGGACGCGAACGTCTTGGCACCGGACTCGTCCTCTATCTTGAGTCCGTCGATGGCGGCTTCAAGCGTGTCCTCGTCGATGGAGGCAAGGTCGCCGCCGCGCCCGAACAGGGCTGCGGACGCGTCGATCGCCGCCTGCGTCGCGGCCTCGCCATGCACGAAGCTGGTCACTTCCCATGCGAGGGTGCGCTGGGCTTCGCGTGCGCCGGGATTGGTGCGCGATTCTTCGGCGAGTCGTTCGATCTCGGCCTTTGGCAGGAACGTGAACGCCTTGAGCAGGCCTTCCATCTCGACGTCGGGGCGGTTGAACCAGAACTGGTAGAACCGGTACGGGCTGAGCATGGTGGCATCGAGCCACACCGCGTTGCCTTCGGATTTGCCGAATTTCTTTCCGGTGGCGTCGGTGATGATCGGGCTGGTGAACACGTTCACCGTGACGCCGCGCACCTTGCGAATCAGGTCCATGCCGGAGGTCAGGTTGCCCCACTGGTCGGATCCGCCGATTTCCAGCGTGCAGCCGTACTCGTCGAACAGGTGAAGGAAGTCGTTGCCCTGCAGCACCTGGTAGCTGAATTCCGTGAAGGAGATGCCCTCCTCGGAGTTCAGACGACGCGCGACCGTGTCCTTGGCCAGCATGGTGCCGAGTCGGAAGTTCTTACCGACGTCGCGCAGGAAGTCGATGACGGACATCTGCGCGGTCCAGTCGTAATTGGAGACGAAACGCACCGGATTGTCGCCGTAGGTTTCCAGAATGCCGCCGATCTGCCGCTTGAGCCGTTCGGCCCAGCCGGCGACGACGTCCTTCGGGTTGAGGGTGCGCTCGCCCGACTGGCGGGGGTCGCCAATCAGACCGGTCGCGCCGCCGACCAAGGCGATCGGATGATGCCCGGCGGCCTGAAGGTGACGCATGTTGATCAGCTGCACGAGATTGCCGATATGCAGCGACGCCGCGGTCGGGTCGAAGCCGCAATAATAGGTGACCGGCTCCCCGTTCAACGCTTCGGCGAGTTGTTTCCTGTCGGTGGACTGGGAAATCAACCCGCGCCATTCCAGTTCTTCAAGGACGGAATCGAATCCGGCCTCTTTGAAATCGGTGACGTGAGCCATGGATATTGGTACTCCCTATCAAATTCTGGGCATTGTGCATCTATCAGTCTCGCAGAACATATCGACAGCATGCGCCAGGACGGCTGCCCGCGAAACGTCGGGGAATGCTCCCCGGTTCGTCGCTTGAATCCGGCCGTCAGTGACGGTACAAGCTTTCGAGAATCCGGCGCAGCTGCTCCAGCACATCGTTGTTGCGTTCGGTGCGCAGTTTCGGGAACGAGGCGATCATTCGACGCTGCTGACGGTTGAAGATGGACATCGCCGCGTCCCTGACCCGCATCATGAAGTCGAACGACATCTCCTTGCCGGATTTCCACGATTCGCTCATCTTGCCGGTGACATCGCTGACGGCGACCTTCATGGCGTCTCCGTAATGCGTCATGGCGGCCATGAGATTGTCGAGACTGTTCTCGAAATGCATGATGCCGCACACCGTGACGACGAGGTCGATCAGCGTGAGCACGAACAGCACCCCGCACAGCCAGTGGATGGCGGGCAGCGGCAGCCGGTCGGTGACACCCTGGAACCTCGGCCGGGGTGCCCGATT
>OAVH01000492.1_pt1 | contig 28859 bp, 26 predicted proteins | sample 1495281 | NCBI WGS metagenome assembly OAVH01 (sample SAMEA2580082, study PRJEB22360) | human gut metagenome | biome: human gut; feature: human-associated habitat; material: faeces | place: Denmark | collected 2008/2010
ACTTCAACATAATGTGCCTCCTTTCATAGTGTGTAGTGGTTTACAACTATAGGATAGCATATTTTGTTGAAGTTTTTTATATTAACTAGCACAACAGGTTAAATTAGACATCCAACAGGTAACTTACACTTTTTCAATCAAATCTTATTTCTTCTGCCTGCCTCATATGCCTTTAAATCCTGTACCTGCTCAGAGGAATCTGTAACATATACTCCAGCTGTTACCAGTACTTTTCGTACCTTCAGCAATGTAATATCAAATTCTGTTGCCACATCCCTGAAGGATGCTTTCGATGAGTTCTCATAGCATTCCGCTACATTCTTTATAAAATCATTCATAATCATCTCAGCATTGTACTCTGGTTTCTTTCTTGGTCTTGCCATTCTTTATGGAATCTGACCCTATTACCTGACACACCGCTACCATGGTACCCATAATTCATCTTCATCCATTAAATTTTTAATTTCCAGCTCCTGGATCCTATATTTTCTTCCTACATCTTCCACAAATTCACGATATAACGGTACACTGTGCCTCGGGAAATATGCCAGAGTTTTGTAGCTTGAAGTTACTTGATCATTCTCCATTGATAGTATTGTTTTATAACTGCTCCAACGATAATCCTCCGGATGCATTACCATTTTTGCTTTGACAGGATTTAAATGAATATATCTGCTTGTCTGTAAAAAGTAATCATCAGTTTTTACCAGACAGGATTTATATCTACTCTCAAATACATGCCCCCTGTAAAGATACTTATGATTAAAATACATAGCATATCGCTCTGATAAAAACTTCATGAATTTTCCTACTTCAACATCTGTCGTTTCCAGTAGGAGATGTACATGGTTGGTCATTAAGCAATACGCATGTAATATACAATCGAACTTGTTCAGGGCACTTTTTGCGATTTGTAAAAAAACCTGATTATCCAACTCATCTTCAAATATCTCTTTTCTTCTCACTCCACGTTGCATAATATGATAAGTCGCTCCAGGAAACCACTCCCGCATTCTTCTCGCCAAATTATCCTCTCCTTGTTCCTCATTTATCTATTCACTCTATTGATAAATAATATGGGTTTTCCGACCATACTGTCTCGCATAGTCACCTGTTATTAAAGATCCGCTGCCTTTTCCAGGTGCAAGGATGATCACTTGATCTGACCAGGCACTTATAATCCGATTTCTCTGTGGAAATCGATAAGCAGTAGGCTTTGTTCCCGGTGGGTATTCCGAAATCAATAACCCTTGTTCTCTAATTCGATTCATTAACGGCTGATGCTCTGCCGGATAACAGATGTCCAACCCATTCCCTAATACCGCAATCGTGTAACCTCCTTCGTTCACGCAGACTGTGCTAGAGTAGGCATCAATCCCTTTCGCCATACCACTAACAATAGCGATTCCCTGCCGGATATAGCTTTGTGCGATTTCAACACACTTCTGCTTCATTTTCTGACTACATCTTCTCGCTCCCACAATACCTACCGAATTGCCAATTTCCCGAAGGGCACCTTGATAATACAATACTGGTGGCGCATCCTTTAAATCTCCTGCCTTGCGAGGGTATCTCGGGTCGGATTTTGTAAGAATGGAAATCTTATGTTTCATACAACTTCGAATGATTTCCTCTGCCTCCACCAAGGATTTATCTGTCAAAATCTTTTCTATCTGCTTCTTATTGATCCCTTCTACCTCACGTAAAGATGCTTCATCTGCCTGATAGACTGCATCGGGCGTTTTGAATACCTCTAGCAATTTATTGGCAGTTATAGGTCCCATATGTTGTAACTGCGTCAACCAAATCCAATATCTCACACTATTTCACCACCAACATTTTACTGTTACTTTCATCTAAATCACGGCAAGAAAGAACTCGCTTCACATCCTCGATTCGAATCTGCTGTGATCCGTCTAAATCTGCACTCGTTCGAGCCAGTCGTAATAATTTATGAATTACTCGGGCACTATATCCATATTTTTCACTAGTTTCTTTTAATACTTTCATACTTTCTGCATCTAATTCACAGTATTTTTGGATTAAGGATGTTGTCATTTGAGCATTGCAGTTAATTCCTTCTTCATTTTTATATCTATGATATTGAATGTTTCTTGCTGCCACTACCTTCTTTCGCAATTCCTTTGAAGAATAGGATGCATTTTGTTTTTCTATATCAAAAAATCCAACTGGATGCACTTCCTTTTGAATGTCAATTCGATCCATGACAGGCCCTGATATTTTCCCCCGGTACTTGATTATTTCATAATCTGTACATCGACACTTCGAACTTGGATAATATCCACACGGGCATGGATTCATAGCTGTGACAAACATAAAACCAGCCGGATATGTGTGCGTTCCATTTACTCTTGCTACAGAAACCTTTTTATCTTCTATTGGCTGCCGCAAAGCATCCAGTGTTCTTCTTGAGAATTCTGCCAGTTCATCTAAGAATAATACCCCATTATGTGCGAGTGATACTTCTCCTGGCATTGCATTTACACCTCCGCCAATTAAAGAATTCAATGAGGCATTATGATGTGGTGCCCGGAACGGTCGGTTCCTTATTAAACTATGACCTGCCGGCAGTAATCCTGAAATACTATAAATCTTTGTGACCTCCAGACATTCTTCTTCCGTCATTTCTGGAAGAATCGTTGGGATTCTTTGGGCTATCATAGTCTTTCCGCACCCCGGTTCCCCAATCATAAGCATATTATGTCCGCCTGCTGCTGCTAAAAGCGATGCCTCAATAATTTCTTTTTGTCCCTTCACGTCCTTAAAATCAAACATCATATCTTTTCTTTGTGTGTTTTCACAGGATTTTTTAATTCTGTCCTCAAATTTTTCTTTCCCTTCCAAAAAACGAATCACATCCGTTAATTTTGAAAATCCCAAGATTTCAATTCCTTGTACCAATTTTGCCTCTTCCGTATTTACTTCCGGTATAATGACTTTTTTAATCCCTGATTGTTTCGCAGCAAGAACCATCGGAAGAATACCACAGCAAGCTCGTAGACCGCCATCTAGACACAGCTCACCGATGAACGCATACTGATGCAAATCCTTAGCTGCAATATTATTATCTTCCTGCAAGACTCCTATTGCCATTGCCAGGTCATAATGAGACCCCCTCTTTTTCACATCTCCTGGTGCCAGACTTATAATTACACGTTTTTTCGGAAATACATATCCGCTTTCATCAATTGCTGACTGTATTCGGTCCGCTGACTCCTTTACTGCTGTATCACCCATCCCGATTATGGAGGTCATAGGCTGGCCATCCAGTATTTTTGTCTCTATGTCTACGTTATGTCCTTCGATTCCTTGTATTGCAAAACTTTTTACCACTGTAGCCATAATCCTCTTCTTCATATCCTTTCTTTTATAATACTATCATCATTGATCATTTCAAACAGCAGCGGGATAATCTCCCACTACTGTTTATCCTCCGTTATTCTAATCTCTATATGCTTTTCCAGTGCATTCGCATATTTTTCCAACATAAGCAATGTTGGCACTCTAGAAGCCTTCTCAAATCTAGCTATGTTCGAGGCTCTTACCCCGGTTATATCCGCCATCTCCTGCTGGGTCTTCTTCTGGCGGTATCTCTCTTCTACTAGTATTTTTATAATCTGCTCTGAATCCTTCTGTACCTTTTCCTGAATCGATTCTGCATAGGCTGCCAGGCGTTTCCCCCTTAATTCTTTCTCTTCTTGATAAATTTCAACCGTATTTTCCATTCTAACACCCCATTAAATTTTTTATGATTGTATCATTTATGATATCATCGGTCAATATCATTTCTAGGGTTTATACTTTTTTAATGGGGTCTGACCCCGTTACTAGCCACTGTTAAAATTCTTTTTCGCATCTATCCAATACAGCTGCAATTACCTGATCCATGTCATAATACTTATACTCTCCTAGGCGACCGCCGAAAATCACATTATTTTCTGCATCTGCCAACTTCTTGTATTCAGAATAAAGTAAACCATTCTTAGCATCATTAACCGGATAATATGGCTCATCTCCCGGCTTCCACTCACTGCTGTACTCACGGCTAATGATAGTCTTCGGCAGATCATTGCCGTTCTCATCCTTACCGAACTCAAACCATTTGTGCTCAATGATACGGGTCCACGGAGTTTCTCGGTCGGTATAGTTCACTGCGGCATTGCCCTGGAAATTTGGCTTATCCAAAGTTTCTGTCTCAAATCTAACAGAACGGTATTCCAGCGTACCCAGCTTATAATCAAAGTATGCATCAATCGGTCCAGTGTATACAACCTTATCAGCCAATGCATCCAGCTCCGCTTTGTTTTCCAGATAGTCTGTGCTCAAACGAACTTCAATTTCATCCAGCAGATTGGCAATCATCTTGGTATAGCCGCCAACAGGAATGCCCTGATAAAGTGCATTGAAGTAGTTGTTATCAAAAGTCAGCCGAACCGGAAGACGCTTGATAATAAAGGACGGCAACTCCTTGCAGTCACGTCCCCACTGCTTCTCTGTATAGCCCTTGATGAGTTTCTCGTAGATATCGCGACCGACAAGAGAGATGGCCTGCTCTTCAAGATTCTGTGGCTCACTAGTAATCTCTTTGCGCTGTTCTTCAATCTTTGCGGCAGCCTCCTCCGGCGTTACAACTCCCCACATCTTGTTAAAGGTGTACATGTTGAACGGAAGGGAGAACAATTCTCCTTTATAATTAGCCACCGGTGAGTTGGTGAAACGATTAAACTCTGCAAACTGCGTGATGTAATTCCAAACCTTTTTGTTATTAGTATGGAAAATGTGAGCACCATATTTATGAACATTGATACCCTCAATATTCTTGGTATAAATATTTCCTGCAATATTCGGGCGCTTGTCTACTACCAAAACAGACTTGCCATGTGCTTTAGCTTCATGTGCAAAAATCGCCCCATACAGACCAGAACCTACTACTAAATAATCATATTTCATACTCTTTCCTCCCATTCAGTCAGTTATTATTTTTTCTTGATAATTCGTCCAAGCAACTGATTTTCTATTTCTATGACAAGAGATTCCTTTGCAATTGTTAAAATCAAAAAATATACTCCAAAAAATACAATTGCAGAAGCACATAAAGTCATAAAACTTCCCCACTGCATTCTCTTTATTAAAACCGCGAGAACCCCTCCAGCTAAAACAGAACTGCCAATTGCAACATAATGAACCTGTCTATATGCTTCCTTAATAATTCCTCTAAGCGCAACGTACTGAACAATAAAAACAGCGATTTCTGCTGCCAAGGTTCCAATCGCTGCACCTGTAGATGCCATTTTAGGAATCAGAAGTGCATTTAAGATAATATCCACAATCATTCCAGCAATTTCCGAATAAAGAACTACTTTTTCTTTTCCAAGTGGCACTAACATTTGTATTCCCATTATGTTTGTCAGACCAATAAAAAGTAAAGTTGGCATTATAACTTGCATCGGAATAATTGCACCGGCATAAGCATCGCCCGATAAGAAGAAAACGCCCTCCTTTGCAAAAAGCATAAAAAAAAACATCATCGGTGTTGCAATCAAAAACACGAAATTGATTGCCTTTTTTGTAATACGGTAAAATTCATCCATCATACTATGTTCGACATAGTATGATGCTCTCGGCAGCAAAACCACACCTAAAGATGTAACGATACTCACGAGAATCGTTTTTATCTTTACTGCCGCATTATAATATCCAACATCTGCGTCTGTACGAATAAATCCAAGCATTACAGTATCCAGATGCGTATATATTGTTGTGGCACAGGACATTGCAAAGAAAATCACAATCGCTTTTAAGTGTTTCTTAAAATTATAGTGACCAACAGGCTTAATGTTGACATAACGGTGTATATGAAAGAAGTTAAAAATATTTGAGGCAGATGATGCCAAAATGGAAATTCCACCATAAATGACATAATCGCTTTGTTCATGCACCATGAGAAACATCGCAACAATTGCAATAAACTTAAAAATAATCGAGCGAACCGTAATATAAGTATATTGTTCAAGTGCTTTATACAGCCATTCCATTCCTATGGCATTAAAAAAGATTGTCAGGCCAACAATCAAGAACAGGTCTTTATCCTGCCGAAATCTTGGGACATAGTATATTGCTGCAAAATAAACCACATATGCCAGTGCGCTCATCACAAGGTTGATAATGAACAGCTCTTGAACCATTTTCGAGAGTTCTTCCCGATTATCACGCACCTTTGCACATGCCCGAATGCCGTATGTTGGAATTCCCAACTGTGCAAAGAGCGTAAAGTAAGATACGATCGAAGTTGCAAATGATACTTTTCCGGTACCAATGGGCAATAGAATGCGTGAAACATACGGAAATGTAATCAGTGGAAAAACGAACTGCGACATCGTAAGAATCGCGTTCATTACAAAATTTAATTTAAGAGACTTTTGTTTTCCCATTTCCTTTCTGTTATTCTCCTTTTCTATGTGCATATTCAATCTTCGGATTAAAGAAAAATCCAGAGATCGTTCCTTTGCACGTCACCCAAACTCTTTTTGCTTTGTGATCCGGTGCTTTTCTGAGAATATTCTTGATTCGCCCACCAATCACACGCAGCCGACGGCCTACTTTTCCATTTTTTCGCGCGATGTACATTCCGTTTCTTGCTTGATAAAAGAAGCGTTCTATTCTTGTCTCATCTGCCGAAACCACATCTGCGCCTTTATTGGATGGTGCTTTATGTACAATAACACTATCGAAATCCAAATAAGCTGGAGCCAATTTTCTCAATCTTGCCGTATACTCCTGATCATCTCCATAAATAAAGAACTCAGAAATCGGCAATCCTGCTGTCTCAGCATATTTTAAATTGATAAAGCAGCCAACAAAAGAACAAGTATCAATCAACAACAGCTTGTTTTTTCTAATTCTGTCCAAATCCAGCCCTAATCTGGAGTTGTACTGGAAATCCGGAACATTCATATCAAACAGTTTCCCATCCGTCCAATACACTAATGAGGCCAGATAGGAAAACTCACCATCTAATGCCTGTCCCTTATCCACAAGGCTTTGCAATGCCTCTTTTTCCGGGATAGAGTCATCATCCATGATCCACGCATATAAATAGCCGAGCTCTATGGCTTTTCTCAAACCAAAAGCAAATCCACCTGCACCACCAAGGTTCTTTCCGGTATTATAATATTTGATTCTCTTGTCCTGAATCTCTGCAACCATTTCCTTTGTGCCATCATTGCTGTTGTTGTCAACAATCAGGATATCATGGTCCTTAAATGTCTGATTCAAGAGTGCTTCTATGTTTTCTTTTAATAATTTCTTTCGATTATACGTTACTATTACTTCTGCATACTTATTCATATTCTTTCTCATTTCGGTTCCTTTCAAAAAATTCTTTTTTGCTCTTTATCATTCCAACGCAGGCAACAGAAATTATAATAAAAGGATTATATCTAAAAGATAATAATTGCGGGTCTGTTATGCAATGAATAAGGAACAAAGAACATCCCATACATAGATAAATATTCTTTGTCACAACACTATAGCATTGTACCGCCATCATTGCCAAGCATAAAACCACAAGCATTATCACACCGTATCTTACTAACACCTGCAAATATGAAGAATCAACATAAAAATAATCCATACCGGATACTTTTGTGCCATCGGTTCCTGTCAGCCATGTAATGGGTTGACCAAACAATGAAACACCATACGTTTCTAAAGCAATTTTTCCAAAATACGGCCTATTTGAAAAAGCTGCATTTATAGCCACGAATGCAGGCTCATTATAGTGAGCAATATAAAAGTACTGTGCTACTATCGTTGCAATTGCTGAAAAAAATGGAAATATTTCTAATATTCTCCTTGGAAAATCTCTGTCAAACAGAAACTGTTTTATCTTTTCAATATTCAACAAGTAATATAGGATAATGCTTGCATTAATAACAACAAATACAGCTAATGTATCCGTCATCTTATAAAACCAAACATTTATGACTTCAATCAAAATCCAACTTTTAAACTTTATTTTGTTTTTTCTACTGGCAATATACGCCAAAACTGTGTGCAAGAAGAGATTCGGACCGAATGTGGCAAAATAAAATCCCAAGTACTCTCGCCCTGCACTAGTTTGAGACGGGAGAATTCCTATAAGCCATGCAAAAATCACTAACGCAATTGCAATGCCAGCACTAATACAATAAGTCTTCAGAACAGATTCCGGCTCTGCCTTTGAACAATACAATATGAATATAACAATATAGATCAAGTCACTGTCTGCCTGATTGAAGAATATATTTCCTATTATCAGGAGAGCGATTAGTCCCCATAAAAGCAAATTACGAATGCTGAACTTTGAGTGGCGTAAAAGTACCAATACCGGAACAGTCGCCGCAACAATCTTTAATCCTTTACACAGCGTTGCAAGAATTGCAGATGACGAAAGGAGATATGATTGCCCAATGACAAACAGGAAAATACAGATTCCATAACAAATATTTGTAATATCTTTAACTTTAATCTTTGCGCCTTTTGTAGTAATCATTCATCAAATCCATCGTCAAGTGCTGATTGACCCTGCACCCCACAAAATCCTTTCTTTGAATTATTTTCATATTAGCTAATTTTTTCTGGAAGTACCAGCCAATCTCCAATTTTTTTATCCCACTCTTTTGTTTCAAACGGCACAATCGCGCCGAAATGATAAAATGTCATTTCTCCAAAGTATACTTGACCATTTGCTTCATAAAAATCCACTCGAACGTGTGGGAACCCTTCACTGAGTTTTTTGGCAAGCTCAAGCATTTTTTCAAAATGTTCTGGTTTTTTGATGGCGGATACAGAGTTCGGATAGTGCTGTACAATGTTCATGTGGTTAAACTGCATATCATAAAAGTCAAACTTTGTGTTTTTGACGCCTCTTTCCGTTGCCACAAACATCAGTTTCGGCTCTCCATTGAAACAGAAGAATTTATAATCACGGAGTTCTCCGGTTTCCTGATCTTCCATATATTTTTCAGCAATAATTCTCGGCTTGACTCCTTTATATGACCATTCCCTCGTCCAAAGATAATAATTGTTTGCCAGAGACTTTTCGATTTTTTCCTTAGCCTTTTTCAAATCAAGTTTGGATTTATCCTTGCAGACAACCAATCCACCTGAATCATGTGTGCATTTCAGCACAAACTGATTTGGAAGCTCATTGAAGTTGATATCCTCAAATTTATCCCATACACCAAGCGTCGGGATAACATACTGTTCACCAATTTTATCTGCAATATATTTTTTCACTTCGTATTTGTCAACCAATGTAATAAGATCCGGCCTTCTATAATACAGTTTGAGCCAGTTCAATTTTTCGTTGAATGTCTTCGGATTCTTAAAATCAATAAACTTTCCAAACTCTGCATAATAAAAAATTTGCAGATATGGCTTGTCCGGCATCCAATTAAGCAGTCTGTGGTTCACAAAATAGCCAGCCACACGCCGCAAACCATGCTTTTTTTCACCCATCTTACTCACACTCCTTCACATAATCCAAAAGTATCTGCATTTTCTTCAAGGCTTTTTCAGACGAATACTCCTCCAATAAACATCGCCTTGCTTGTTTTCCGCATTCTGCCATCTGTTCAGGATTTGCAATGGCCCATTCCATTTTATCCTTTAAATCTTCAACATTGTTCGTCTGAAACAGAAGACCATTTTCAAACGATTTGATCAAGCTTCTAGGACCTGTTTTACAATCGCTGGATATACATGGAACACCGAAAGCCATTGCTTCCATTAGTGCATTTGGCATCCCCTCGTAATCAGATGTCATCACAAACATATCCGCTACTTGTAGCTGTTTCTCGATGCTCTGGCTTCTCCCCCGTAGAAAAACATGATTAGCAAGTCCATATTCATCGACTAAACCTTCAAGGTATTTCTTTTGATTTCCCTCACCGAAAATATCCAGTGTAATTTCAGATTTTATCTTTGTAATATCAACCATCGCTTTCAGAAGAAGCGGATAATTTTTTTGTTCGTGAAGTCTGCCTACTGCAATTATTTTAGAAATTTTTCTACTATAAATTTCTTTATGATTATCAATAAACTTTGATGAAAGAGGATTGGGAACAACAAAGCACTTTTTTCTTAAATCGGCTGAGAAATATTCCGATTGCTCTTCATTTTGAACCAGAATGGCACAAGATTTCTTAGCCAGGTAATCGCGAAAATTTCTTAACAATCTTTTTTCTGGCATTGTCCACGGATTATTTCTGATGGTCAAAACAAACGGAATTTTCATTCCTGTGATTGCAAGCCAAGACACATACAGAACGGTTCCAACAAACGGAATAATTACATCAGGCTGAATTTCTTTGATAATTTTTCTCATATCAAAGATTCTCATTCCTTTTGTTATTGTACTATCCTTTCGTTGTGGCATTTCATGTATCTGTACCTTTTCTGAAATAGAATAGTCTCTCTCTGACGTTTTATATGTAATAATATGAACGTCTTCGCCAACATCAGCCAATAAGCCTGATAAAACTGAAACAACTCTTTCGGCTCCACCTCCTGTAAGGCTCCTAATTGTAAATAATATTTTCATTCTATCTCCTGCTTCCGCTTTTTTGATTCGCTTTACATATTTCTTAAGAGTTCAACCCACTGGTTTATAATTGCGGCTGTATTGAAACGATCCAAATCCTTTTTTGTTTTTGACGCAAATTGCTTTAGCAACGTTTCATTTTTCATCAGTTTTATCGCACAATCTGCGAACTGCTGAACATTTCCTTCTTCTACTAGGTATCCATTGATACCATTATCAATCGTTTCTTCAGGTCCTTCCTTACAACGAAAGCTAACAGCCGGGAGTCCTGTTGCCATTGCTTCCATCAGAACTAGCACAAACCCCTCATAACGCGAAGATAAAAAAAACAAGGACGATTCCATATATTCTTTATGAATATCATCAGAAAATCCTTTTAGTTCTATATTCCTGAGCCCCAGTCCGTCAATCTGCCCCTGAAGTTCTTTTTGAAGCGGTCCTTGTCCATAAATATCTAATTTCCAGTCCGGGACTTCCTTTTCAATCAAGGCCCAAGCCTCAACCAGCATATCAAAGCCCTTTTGTCTACTTAAACGTCCAACTGCAATCGCACGTTTTTGTGTCAACGGCGTACTTTCGCTTGTATCAACTGCAATTGGGTTATAAATATATGTCACATTTTTGCAATGTTTGTATTGTGTCAAGTAGTTATTTAAATCATTCTTGCCTAATACCACAACACAATCAGCATGTTCTGCCGCCAGTTTTCTGGCATATTTGACCAGTTTATTAGGGCTTATATAATAGTTAAAATGTTCCCATGCGATACATTTACATATTTTCTTTATCTGCAAAGGAATCAAATAAAGATATAACGCTACATCGACTGCTATCATGACGTCAATCTGTTCTTCTTTTACATATTTAATCAATTGCTTTTCGACATAGATTTTTCTCAAAGCTGAATTCTCGCATTTTTCTCCATTTAGTGAGTAAAGTTTAATGTTTTTATCTATTTCAAATTTGCAAGAGTTTCCATGCTGACAACTGATAATCCTCACATCAAAATTTTTTTTTACTAACTCATTTGCAATGACAGATGTAACTCTCTCAGTACCTCCGCCGCTTTCAAAATTCATTATTAAGAAACCTACTTTTTTATTCATCTCAGGCAGTTCTCCATCGGTTCAAATAATAACTTTCCATATATTTTGCAGTTGCGTCCATATCAAATCCTGCATCAATCACATACTGCTGCATATTGGTATGTGCTTTCAGATTCTGTGCCATTTCAAGCGCTACATTGGCCCACTTTTCTGCGCCATCGCTCAGCAGAAGTTTCTGGTATATCGGCGTAATATCTGTTTCCGGCGGCAATCCTTCAGAGCAGACAATAGGAACACCCGCCGCCTGTGCTTCGATTGCAACAATACCCAGACCTTCAAACAAAGATGGGAAAACAAACACATCCATCGCTTGATAAATTCTGTTCATATCCTTTCTATTTCCAAGAAAATGCACACAATCTGAAAGGCCTTTTTCGACCACTTTGCTTTTTACTTTCTCTTCTAATGGCCCGGTGCCAACAAGAATCAATTCAGCGTCAGGCTTTTTCTTCTTGAGCTCTGCAAAAACATCAATCAAGAAATCATGGTTCTTCTGAGGATGCAGGCGGCCAACATGGCCGACAACAAATTTATCCTTTAACCCCAGTTCTTTCCTGATTTCATTTCTGGTATCCGCATCCGCAATAAAGTTCTGCGAATCAATCGCATTTTTCAGCACTTGAAACGACTTGTCTTTGAACAGATATTTTCCAGCTTCCTCAGAGCAGGCGAAAAGATCTGTTGCATTCAGAGTAAACAGTCGCTGCATGAATAATTTGGGTAAATATTTTATATCGTGTACTGTCTCATTATTATGTGAATGAGCAATTCTGACGGGGATACCTGCTTTCTTTGCAGCTTTCAGGCAGAAATATCCAATCGTGTAAGCGTGACAATGAACAATTTTATATTCGTGATGCTGAGCAAAGAAAACTGCCAAATCTTTTTGAAATTTAGGAAGGTTCAAATCCTCCCGGAAAGACAGTTTGTAAACATGCCCTCCCATTTTCTCAATTTCATCATCGTAAAACTGCTTTTCCTTATAAACGACCAAAAAATCAAACTGTACTTTCGTTCTGTCAATTTTCCGGTATATATTCATCAACAAAGCCTGCGTACCGCCAGCTTCCATTCGCTGCAGGATATGCAAAACTCTTATAGGCTCTCCCATGTATTCTTCCTCCACAAAATCTCAAAGAGATTTTATTTTTTGAATCAGTTTATTCGGCAGCACAGATTTCAACCGTGCTTTTGGCTGAAAGCCAACCTTTATATTCTCTATAAAGCCTGGTTCATCGACGCTCTTATAGAAAGTATCTCTAGTCACAGGCCTGTTGCTCGGCTGCACCAGATTATGCTGCTTCACCATGCCCTCTTCCAACGTTGCTTCTTCTACTTCTGCAAGAACTCGCATCATTTCAAAGAGCTTTTGACCTTTTTCGGTATTTACAAATACACTGGACACGCCCTTTGGAGAATTGAAGCTCGGATGGCTCTTTGCAATTCCCCAGAAATCACCCACTGTCAAATCTCCTACACGGCTCGTATTAGCATAAGCACACTTATAACAGCTCTCTCTATAGCAGTCGCCATCCATAAAATGTTTTCCATAGCGATCAAGGGAGAGTGTCTTTGTCTTTGTCTTTGTCTTTGTCTTTGTCTTTGTCTTTAGCAGGTATTGTGTTCCCCAACCTCTCTTGTCTTTGGAACGGAAGTTGAAATAAATTACTCTGCCAGCCGTCTGCTTGTTCTGGTATTCCAGATACTTTTTGAAGAACTTCGGCGAAGGCACACCGTGGCAAATCAGGTCAACTGTATATAGATTTTCTGGATTGCCACCCAAAAAAGCATATAGACCTGCAATCTGGCAGGGAGTTCCTGTAAAAAGTATCGTTTTTCCCTCTGACAAACGCTGTTTGACCTTTGCATAGCTATTTTTCGGGTCAGACTGAACATACTTAGAGGACTGTAGTTTCTCTCTTTCTGCTTCATCTGTCACTTCAATGTGGCTTACTGCCAGCTGCTCGTCATAGGCAGCACCATAAACCACACCGCCCATTTGCAATATAGTTTTCGCTGCACTATCCGCCGCACCGCCAGATGCAGAGCGCATAATATCCACATCATTTTTATTGCGCCACGCCCAAACTTTATGTGGCTCATTCCGATGAAATTCCGTATTTTCTACTGGACACTTTTTCAAGCACACCTTGCACTCGATGCAGCTTTTTTCATCAACAGACGGATACCAAAATCCCTCTTTGTTTTCTACCATAGAGATACAGTGTTTTGGGCAGCTTTGCTCACAGCTTTTACATCCCACACATTTCTCTTTTATCCTCGATATGTTCTCCATTTTATTCCTCTAAATTTTTTCTCAGATAATCCTTCGCCACTTCTCTATGTGCCTTCAACTGCTCATCAACTTTCGCGTAATCAATCGCCTTTTCATTGATGTTTTCTGTGTCTTCAATTTTCGTTGTCATCCGATTGGCCAGTCCCAGTCGCTTTAACAAATCGCTCAACTTTTCTTCATTGCCGTAGCTATTGCCCACACTCTTGCGAATCAGTGTCGTAAACGGACGGTGTGTGATTACTGAGAAGATACTGCCATGGAACGTATCGGTAATGACTTCTTCTGCATTTCTGAAATAAGCCAGAACCTCAAAGGGTGAGCAGTCCACGAATCGGTCTGCACATTTTTGGATACCACCAATTGCGTATACCTTCAAATTCTTTTTCTTTGCATAAGCAGCAATCCAATCTGCCTCATCATTGGAAATACGACCTGCATACGCGTACAGAATCAAATACTTCTCATGAGTCTGAACCTGTGGGATTTTGTCGCAGCAATTCATGTAATCATAGGTCAGAACCGGATCCAGATTGTACACTGGTTCTTTCCCAGTGAGCTGTTCTACAATAGTTCCTGAATTAGCATCTCGTACAGAAATCGCGTCAAACTTCTTCAACAAAGCTCCGACTTCATTGGCCTTTTTATACTTTTCCAGCTTTTCCAATGTGGTATTACCGAAAGACGCTGCATAAGTGATAAGCTTCTTCGCATGGTTATTTTTTCCAAACAATTCTAGTGAATAGCCTACATTGGAATTTTTTTGAATACAGTTAAAAACCTCGTCACTGCCAATCACAAGACAATCCACTGTCGGATTGTAGTTCATTTCATCCGTAATCCCTAAAAGTGGCATATACTTTTGAGCGAAAGACTGTTTATATCGGATGAACGATAATTTGTGTGCAAGAGGAGCCCGATACCGAAAGGTTTCCAGTCCCTTTTCTATCTTTCGGACAACCTTGTTTTTACTATCTGCATTTTCTGTAATTACTGGAGCACCTACATGGTAGTCCACAAATTCTACATTACAGCCAACTTCCTCAATTAGCTGCTTCAATGCATATGCCTGCAAAAACGAACCGTAGTTTGCAATGCGCTGCATCGACATGATTCCAACTTTTCTCATCCACCCATCCTCAATACAATTCATCTACCAGTTTTTCAAGTTCTTCATTAAACTTTGCATTATTACTGCTCATACCATGTCCCATGCCAGCAACAATCTGATCATAGTTCGTTATGATATCTCCCAATGTTTCAATATCTTCTACCGGGATAATCGTTCCCATTCTCTGAGCCACGTTTCTCGCAAACTCCACCTGATGATCGTTCACATGCTCATTGAACTGATGCTGACGCGGCACAACAATAGGAGTCTTACCTATCTGTAGTGGCATGATAAAACTTGCCGGGCCACCGTGAGTGATTACAATATGGGCGTCGGCCACATTTTTCACCATCTGCTGATATGGAATCAGCTTACTCCACTGACAGTATTTCGGCTCGTATGTACTAAAACCAGTCTGGATAATTACATCTTCGTTTATAATGCCGTCTTTCTTTAATTCATCTATTTTCTGTATCAGCCGATTAAATGGCTGCTCATGTGTTCCTACCGTCACAAAAATCATTTTCTCACCTCTCAGTCGTTTTCTTCTATAGCTATATGTCTTATTATTTTTGCTGGATTCCCTGCAACAACAACATTAGATGGTACATCTTTGACCACAATAGAACCTGCTCCAATAATTACATTATCTCCAATGGTTACATGGCCAATAATGCATGAGTTAGAACCGATATTCACATTGTTTCCAATAATAGGGCTGCCCCCCCCAGACCATTATTACCAATAATTATATTATTTCTTATTATGCAATCATTTCCAATAATTGTCCTTGGATTAACAACGCTACCTCTTGCACCATGTACAATTGAAAGATTTTCTCCAACTTGCGTTTGAGGCGAAAATTCAAACCCCAAAATGAAATGACAATAAAAATTAAAAATTCTCCTCCAAAATTTTCCTGCATTCTTGCTTTTTGATTTTCTTAGCAAATTACAAAATATCTTTTCTCTTGCGCCGTTCATATTCTTACCTCCGAAACAAGTTCCTTTCAGAATATACTTCCCAGATTAACCGCTTTCGGATAAACCTTTTTCTGCTCTTCCCACTGCACAACAAACTTGTCCACAATGGGGTAAACCATCTTTCCTGTCATTGTCGGTTTATCAATTCGATCAAAAACCTCGATGTAGACCAACTTTGCGCCCATCATTTTACCAATATAAAAAAACGGGACCGCAACTGCTGCACCGCAGGAAATAATCAAGTCTGGCTTTTCCTTATGTAACACATTCCATGCAATCTTGGTATTCTTAATAAGAGCCTTTAGACTCCGGTTTGTCGGATAATAACAAGGATACATTTTTTCACCTTCGAGCAGGCTTCTTGCATCCTCCTTATCAAACGTAACCCAAAAATGATCCTTGTTTTTCCAAAATGGCTTTAACATATAAAGGTGGGTTAAATGACCGCCAGATGAACCCACCAAGCATACCTTTATATTTTCTTTATTTTTCATCTGACTCTCTCCTCTAATTTTCCTTGATCTTGCTTAATCTCTCTGGAAAATATCTCTGGTATAGACTTTCTCTTTCACATCATCCAAGCACTTGTCATAGCGGTTCGCAATGATGGCCTGACTCTGCTTCTTGAACTCATCCAGGTCATTAACTACCTTACTACCAAAGAAAGTATCCCCGTCTTTCAGGGTCGGCTCGTAGATGATGACAGTTGCGCCTTTTGCCTTGATACGCTTCATGACACCTTGAATGGAACTCTGACGGAAGTTGTCGCTGTTACTCTTCATAGTCAGACGATAAACGCCTACAACAACTTCTTTCTCCTTGCTCTCATCCCAGCTGTCATTTGCTTCATAAGCACCAGCAATCTCCAAAACACGGTCGGCGATGAAGTCTTTACGAGTTCTGTTGCTCTCTACAATAGCCTCGATCAGGTTTTCCGGTACATCGGCGTAGTTCGCCAGCAGCTGCTTGGTGTCTTTCGGCAGACAGTATCCACCGTAGCCAAAGGACGGGTTGTTATAATGAGTACCAATACGAGGATCCAGACAAACACCGTTGATGATCTGCTGAGTGTTCAGCCCTTTCATCTCAGCATAGGTATCCAGTTCGTTGAAGTAGCTGACACGCAGTGCCAGATAGGTGTTGGCGAACAGCTTAACTGCCTCTGCCTCAGTAAAGCCCATGAACAGAGTGTCAATGTTCTCCTTAATTGCACCTTCCTGCAGGAGTTCTGCAAAAGTGTGTGCAGCCTTCACCAGACGGGCATTGTCAACATCAGTACCGACGATGATACGAGAAGGATAAAGGTTGTCATACAGAGCTTTGCTTTCTCTTAAGAATTCCGGGCTAAAGATGATATTGTCACAGTGGAACTTTTCACGAACATTTGCAGTATATCCAACTGGAATGGTGCTCTTGATAACCATGATAGCTTCCGGATTGTACTCGATAACCAGCTTGATTACAGCTTCGACTGCACTGGTGTCAAAAAAGTTCTTCTTGCTATCGTAGTTGGTAGGTGCAGCAATTACGACAAAATCAGCATCACTGTATGCTTCCTTTGCATCCAGAGTTGCGGTCAAATCCAACTCTTTTTCTGCCAGATACTTTTCAATATATTCGTCCTGAATCGGGGACTTCTTATTATTGATCAGCTCCACTTTCTCAGGGATGATATCCACAGCAGTCACCTTGTGGTGCTGAGATAACAATGTGGCAATAGACAAACCAACATAACCAGTGCCAGCCACAGCAATCTTTAAATCCTTAAACTCTCTCATTTTTTAACCCTCTAATTTTCTTTATCATAGAATTTACACTGCATGATTTATATAATCCTTCGTTGCATCATCCGCATGTTTTACAATGCATGGATTCCCAAAAACAATAGAATGGTCCGGAATATCGCAGTTAATATAGGTATTTGGAGCTATAAGTACATCATTGCCAATTACAACATTACCAACAATTGTTGCATTTACTCCAATCCAAACATTATTTCCAATACAAGGTGTTCCTTTTCTTTTTCCACGATTTTCCTGACCAATCGTAACTCCCTTGTGAATATTAACATTGTTACCAATTATTGCTTTCGCATTAATTGTGATCCCATATGGATGTCCAACATAAAACCCATAGCCAATTTCATTATCAACAGAAAACTCAATTCCCTTTTTCTTGGTAGAAATCTCAAACAATTTCTTGTATATTTTATGAAGAAATGGATTTTTACTCATTTGTGCTTTACGATAAAACTGCAAAAAACGGGGTACCCCCCCCCCAGAATATCTCTGCTTATCAAGTTCCAAGATATTTTCCATAAATTCTAACCCTCTATTTTTCCTTATTTATAAAACTCAGCGTACCACTCAGCGAAATTTCTTAATCCAGTCCGCAGACTTGTGCTCGGCTTGTATCCGAAGTCCCGCTCCAGTGCGCTGGTATCTGCATAGGTCACAGGCACATCACCCGGCTGCATCGGAACAAGTTCCTTGTGTGCCTCGAAGTCATAATCTTCCGGCAGAACTTTCGCTCTTACTAGCTCCTCACTCAGGATCTGCACGAAGTCCAGAAGATTCTCCGGATTCTGATTGCCAATGTTGTAAACAGCATACGGCGGAATCGGCAGACCATCCTCGCCATTATTCTTGTCAGGTGCTTTCTTCATCACACGGACAACACCCTCAACGATGTCATCCACGTAAGTAAAGTCACGCTTGCAGTTGCCGTAATTGAAGATCTTGATGGTTTCGCCCTTCACCAGCTTGTTGGTGAATCCGAAGTAAGCCATGTCAGGACGACCTGCCGGACCATACACGGTGAAGAAGCGCAGTCCAGTGGACGGAATGTTATAGAGCTTCGAGTAGGCATGTGCCATCAGCTCATTAGATTTCTTAGTGGCTGCATACAAAGACACAGGATTATCCACCTTGTCATCCGTGCTGTACGGAACCTTCTTGTTGGAACCGTAGACGGAGGAAGAAGAAGCATATACCAAATGCTCCAGACTCTCGCAATGACGGCAGGCTTCGAGGATATTAAAGAAGCCGACCAAGTTAGATTCCACATAAGCATCCGGGTTGGTGATGGAGTAACGCACACCAGCCTGTGCTGCAAGGTTAACGACCACAGATGGCTTGTACTTCTCGAACAGTTCAGTGATCAGTTCCTTATCAGCGATGTTGCCTTTGACAAAAGTGAATGTGGGATACTTGGCCAGCTCATTCAGGCGGAACTCTTTGAGTGCCACGTCGTAGTAGGCATTCATATTATCGATGCCGATTACCGTAGCAGAAGGAGCCTCCTGATAGATTCGTTTCACAAGGTTAGAACCTATGAAACCGGCCGCACCTGTGACTAAAATTGTTTTATTATCTAAAGTAACTGTGCTCATATGTATTCCTCCATTTTTGTTAACTACCAAATCTATGTACATATCTGCTCTTCACAGATAGTATTTCTCTCTAATTTCCGCTGTGTGATAACCACACTCGGCTAAGTGTTTTCTTATGCTGTCGTATCCAACTACCCCAGCAATCATATTTTCCTTGTTTTCTACTTCATAAAACATCCGTTGAGTACACTCGTCTCTATTTCTCTATAGCCGAAGTGCTGTTTTATACAGTCGAACCCCGTATACCCTGCAATGACGTTTTTTCTAAGTGTTGGATTGTTGAATCGAACCCTGTCGGCGCATGAGTTTTGTTAAAACTGTATATATCATCCGGTCCAATTCTCACCATTCATTGTTCGTTATGAACAAATTATTCACTTTAACCGCACAAAACATGTAATTATCATCACCATTCATGCTCTACTCAACAGCTGTTTTATGAAGTAGAAATCATCTGTTTTTTCTATTTTTCATGACTCAACAAACCGTTATGATGTAGGTGTCATTAGCGGGTCAGATAGTGTACTCAACAGCAGTTTCAGACGTTAATGATAAACTCATGGATTTTTGTTGTTTTCTCCTGTTTTCCGCCATTTCTATGATTCTTCTGAAAAAGTTGTGCCAATTTTGTGCCACATGGACCAAAAGTTCAGCGTTTTGTATGAGTTCTTGGCGTTTTCAGTTCATATAGCTGTGAAATATAACTAGTTTTAGTGCCCCAAAAAATGTGCAAAATAGGTTCTTTTCGACGATGCTACGTCAATACGGTTTGTTGAGTAGACATTTGTTGGTGCTGCAATTACTACAAAGTCTGCATTACTATATGCTTCTTTTGCATCAAGCGTTGCTTTTCTTTTACAATATCTACAGCCATTACCTTATGATGCTGTGATAATAATGTTGCAATTGACAAACCAACATATCCCGTTCCGGCAACTGCAATCGTATAATTTTTTATCATTTTTTACCTCCATCTTTTGCAAGCATTCTATTATCCATCTATTGTTTATATTTATAACTTATCTATAATCATCCTTTTGCAGCTTATTCTCTCTATAAAATAAGTTGCTTGTAGGATTTACATTGATCCATCTTTCCTAAAGACTACCAATATCGTTTTAAACAATATTTTTATATCTAGCCCAATGTTCCAATTTGTGATATACTCTTTATCAAGACGAACTACTTCTTCAAAATCGGTAATATCACTTCGTCCGCTTACCTGCCACATGCCAGTGATTCCAGGCTTAATTGCCAGCCTTGCACGATGGTGAAGCTCATACAAATTCGTTTCTGAAATCAAGGGTGGGCGAGTACCTATAATCGACATATCGCCACGTAATACGTTAAAGAATTGAGGAAATTCATCTAAACTTGTTCGTCTGATAAAATCACCGATTCCTGTCTTATGTGTCCCATCTGGAAGTATCTTATTTCCGATAACACGAGGATCAAAGTCCAGTTTAAACATCTTTCCATCTCCAAGTTTGTTATCTTTCATAAGCCCTGCTTTACGTTCTTCTGCATCCATATACATACTGCGGAACTTGTACATTTTAAATTTCTTTCCATTCTTTCCAACTCGTTCCTGAGCAAAGAAGATTGGTCCCGGTGAACTTATGTATATAATCGGAGCTATAAAAATAAAGATAATCCCCGTTGCCAGACATCCTGCCAGTCCGGCAAGGATATCGATGGTTCGTTTCATAAATGCCTGGCGCTCGGTCATGAAGTTCAGGCTTGTTGTCAGTACCGTGTATTCCCCTACTCTGCCGACAGACTGTTTTCCGAAGGAATTGCTGGTCACTTTTGCAAGATTCAGATGAACGGTGAGACCCATCTCTGTACATCTTTCAATCAGTTCCTGCGGATAGGGAGCTTTTTCATCAATGTTGATAAACACCTCGTCCACCCAGCCCTGGCACAGGAATTCTGCTGCATTTTCTGCATTTGCCACAACCGGGATTCCTGCAATGCTCTTGCCTGTCATATCCTTGTCTGCGATTATGACACCATTGATCTGATACATTTCATAATTATGATTTTTGATGCTCTTTACTACAGCATCGGCAATGGTACTGGAGGTAATGATGATAAGAGAATTATCCCCTCCGTTTTTCATCCGGTGACGCAGTCCCCGCTTCCATAAAAGACGCACTCCATAAGTAATCAGGCAATACAGGATACTCATAAGAAAAAGCGCTGTCCTGGAATAGGCATTGTCATCCTGTACAGTGATCAGATACAGACTGCCCAGCAGCAAAAGCATGACTGCCTGCTTCACAGATGTGGCAAATTCCTTATAATAGCCTCTTTTTAAAACATTTTTATAAGACTCAAACAAAAATATGATAATAATATCTGCCAGTTCTACAAAGATTGCCATATTCCAGTACAAAGGCACTGCATACGGTTTCCAGTCTCCCTGACGCAGCACATATGACAAATAAAGGGCAAGCTGGACGCACAGAAGATCTAATATAATAAAGTCAATATGCTTAACCCAGCCACTTGAATTTTTTCTGTACATATTTTCCTCTTCTCCCTTAGTAATATGTTTTTTTACTCAGATGTCTGACTGTTTCTGTTCCACTGCAATAAGCCCGCAATTAACAATTGCAGGCTTATCGTTTGTCCGTCAGAACTCAGAAGAGAACTGCAGCGGTTCCTTTTTCTGTTTCTTCTGTCCGTATACATTTTTCTTTTACCTCCCCCCACAGATTTTTGGTCTGTGAACTTATTTGCTTCATAATCAAAAGCCGACAAGATTTGTTCTTTTTCATATGTAAATTCAATATACCATAAAATTTCTCCAGTATCAATGTTTTAAATCCACCAAATCAGGGAAGAATATTCCCCAAAATGTCATACTTTCCACAAAAAACAGACACTAACCTAATATTTACGGTATTTGTATTATCACAAAGCACCTTATATGCTCATTCCACCGTTACGCTTTTCGCCAGATTACGGGGTTTGTCTACATCAAGTCCTCTTGCCACACTGACATAATATCCGATCAGCTGCAGAGGGATCACTGCAAGGGAGGTGGCAAAATGCGGGTCTGTTCTTGGAATATAGACGGTAAAATCAGCAGTTTCTTCTATATTATAGTTACCGAAGCTGGTAAGTCCCATCAGATATGCACCGCGGCTTTTGCACTCTACCATATTGCTGACTGTTTTTTCATAAAGCTCCGGCTGGGTAAGAACTCCGATCACCAGAGTGCCGTCTTCGATCAGGGAAATGGTTCCATGCTTCAGCTCTCCTGCTGCATATGCTTCAGAATGAATATAGCTGACTTCTTTCATTTTAAGGCTGCCTTCCATGCTGATGGCATAGTCAATGCCTCTTCCGATAAAGAATACATCTCTGGCATTTGCCTGTTTTGCAGCAAACCACTGAAGTCTTTCTTTATCCTCAAGAATCTTCCGGATCTTTTCCGGTATCGTCTGAAGCTCTGCTATATACTTCTCATACTGCTCTTCTGTGATTTTTTCCCGGACAAGAGCAAACTGAAGAGCCAGTATATAAACTGCCATCAGCTGTGTGCTGTATGCCTTGGTTGTAGCTACAGAAATCTCCGGTCCTGCAAGGGTATAAAATACATGATCTGCCTCCCGGGCAATGGAAGAACCTACCACGTTTATGATTCCCACAGTGCGGACTCCCAGCTCCTTTGCCTCCCGAAGAGCCGCCAGACTGTCTGCTGTTTCTCCGGACTGGCTGATAACCACAGCAAGTCCCTTCGGATCCATGATCGGCTTTCGGTAACGGAATTCCGATGCAAGCTCCACTCTTACAGGAATCTCTGTCAGATCCTCCAGTACATATTGAGCCGCCATTCCCACGTGATAGGCAGAACCACAGGCAATGATATAGATCTGAGAAATCTCCCGGATGATCTCTTCTGTGATACCTGTCTCAGAAAGATCGATCTTTCCATTTTTCAGCACGGAATTCAGTGTATCTGCCACTGCTTTTGGCTGTTCGTAAATCTCTTTCATCATAAAGTGCTCGAACCCGGCTTTTTCTGCTGCCTCCGCATCCCATTCAATGGTCTTCAATTCTTTCTGGATCTCCTCGCCATCCAGATTATAGAAAGTGATTTCTCCTTTTCTGACACGGGCCATTTCCAGATTTCCGATATAGTAAACATTTCTTGTATATTTCAGGATTGCCGGAACATCCGAAGCAATATAGGATTCTCCCTCTGAGATCCCCAGAATCATAGGGCTGTCCTTACGGGCCACATAGATTTCCTCCGGATACTCCTGAAAGAGGATTGCCAGCGCATAGGAACCACGGATACGAACCATTGCATGATTGATGGCATCCACCGGTGTTCCTTCGTATTTTTTGTAATAATAATCAACAAGCTTAACGGCAACCTCCGTGTCTGTCTCTGAATGAAAAACATATCCTTTGCGAATAAGCTTGTCCTTTAATTCCTGATAATTTTCTATAATGCCGTTGTGTACGGCGATTACATTTCCATCATCACTCATGTGCGGATGGGCGTTTGTCACAGAAGGTTCTCCATGGGTAGCCCAGCGGGTATGTCCGATGCCGCAGGTACCGGAAACAGCCGCTCCGTTGTCTGTTTTTTCTGCGAGAACCTTCAGCCGTCCCTTGGCACGGATGACCTCCGGTTGTTTTTCTCCGTCTCTTACTGCAATTCCGGCTGAATCATAACCGCGATACTCCAGCCTGGAAAGCCCGTCCAGAAGGATAGGCGCCGCCTGATGTTCTCCTGTAAATCCTACAATACCACACATAATTTTTCTCCTCTTTTTGTATTGCGTCATTAAAGTTTCACCGTGGTATCATAGCATATTTTTTCTGCTTTTTCAAGAAAAAGACAGCCGGAATCTTTCCGGCTGCCCTGCATCTTTCATTATTATATTATGATTTATTTCCCAAGCTTCCGCTGGATGGCTTTTACGATTTCCATGATCGGGATGATCAGGACTGCAAGTCCAAGGGCAATCAGGTATTCGGTAAAGTCAATCGGTGTAAACTGGAATGCTTTTGCAATAAACGGAACCTCGATAACAACAGTTGTCAGGATCAGAGATACCAGCATTGCGCCATAAAGGAATACGTTATGGCTGTTCAGTTTGAAGATGGAACCGCGGCGGCTTCTCATATTCAGGGAATGGCAGATTTCCACCATAGAAAGTGTAAGGAATGCCATTGTCGTTCCGTCAGCGCTGTTTACAAATTCCCATACACCGGACTCGATTCTGTGTCCTACCAGATAAGAGATCATGACCAGGATGGTAACAACTGCGCCCTGGAAAGCTACATCAAATCCCATTCCTCCGGCAAAGATTCCTTCCTTCGGATCACGGGGTTTCTTTTTCATGATATCGGATTCGCTCTTTTCAAGTCCAAGAGCCAGAGCCGGGAAGCAGTCTGTGATCAGGTTGATCCAGAGAAGATGTACCGGCTTCAGGATGGTGAATCCGATCATGGTGGAGAAGAAGATTGCCAGAACCTCTGCCAGGTTGGAAGCAAGAAGGAACTGGATGGCTTTACGGATATTTGCGTAAATACGGCGTCCTTCTTCTACCGCAGAAACGATGGTAGCAAAGTTGTCATCTGCAAGGACCATATCGGCAACATTTTTGGTAACGTCTGTTCCGGTAATACCCATACCTACACCGATGTCAGCACTCTTAATGGAAGGAGCATCGTTGACACCGTCACCTGTCATGGCTGTGATCATGCCTTTTTTCTTCCAGGCATTAACAATACGAACCTTATGCTCCGGCTGTACACGGGCATAAACGGAAATCTCTTCTACTCTCTTTTCGAAGTCTTCATCGCTGATTTCATTTAACTGTGCTCCGGTGATTGCCTGAGACGGATCCGTCAGGATACCCAGTTCCATACCAATAGCTACTGCTGTGTCTTTATGGTCACCTGTGATCATGATCGGACGGATACCGGCTTCACGGCACTCTACGATCGCAGCCTTCACTTCCGGACGTACCGGGTCGATCATACCGGAAAGACCAAGATAAGTAAGATCCTGCTCCAGAAATTCCGGTTCTGTATTTTCCGGCATCTTATCCCACTGACGGAAGGCGCCGCAGAGAACACGGAGCGCTCTGTCAGCCATAGACTTGTTGCTCTTCAGAATGGAGGCGCGTACCTCTTCTGTCATAGGTACTTTTTCTCCGTTTACCATTGCATGGGTACAGCATTTCAGCACTTCATCAGGAGCACCCTTGGTAAACTGGATAATCTTGTGATCCTTTGTTTCATGAACCGTGGACATCATCTTACGGAGGGAATCAAAAGGCGCTTCTCCTACACGGACATATTCCTCTTTCAGCTGCGTCCTGATCATACCGTTTCTGGCAGCGTCATTGACAAGGGCACATTCCGTCGGCTCCCCAACAGCTTCTCCTGCATCTGCATCATACTCTGCATCGGAGCAAAGAGCCATTGCTGTTTCCAGAGCTTTTTCATCATCTGCTACATGCTCCACTACTGTCATCTTGTTCTGGGTCAGGGTTCCTGTTTTGTCAGAGCAGATGATCTGTGTACATCCAAGGGTTTCTACTGCAGTCAGCTTACGGATAATGGCATTTCGTTTCGACATATTTGTAACGCCGATGGAAAGCACGATGGTGACAACTGCTGCCAGTCCTTCCGGAATCGCAGCAACTGCAAGAGAAACTGCAACCATAAAGGTACTGAGGATCGTGTCACTGCTGATTCCTGCACGAAGAAGTCCCACTGCAAAGATCACAATGCAGATGCCGATTACGAGAACAGTAAGGATCTTACTGAGCTGATTCAGTTTGATCTGAAGAGGTGTTGCCTCATCCTGTGCCATAGAAAGGGCTTCTGCGATCTTACCCATCTCCGTTTTCATTCCGGTTCCGGTAATGACCATCTTTCCACGTCCATAAACAACCGTGGATCCCATATATGCCATGTTTTTACGGTCGCCCAGAGGAACGTCCTTCTCACCGGCATCCAGCTTCAGAAGACCTGCGATCTTGTTTGCCGGAACCGATTCTCCGGTAAGAGCCGCCTCTTCAATCTTCAGACTGGCAGATTCTATGATACGTCCGTCTGCCGGAACTGCATCTCCTGCTTCCAGAAGTACCACGTCTCCCGGAACCAGCTCGTCACTTTTCAGAACAGTAACTTTTCCGTCTCGGAGAACCTTACTGGTTGCGGCTGCGATTTCCTGCAGCGCTTCAATGGCAGCCTCCGCCTTGCTTTCCTGTACAACGCCCAGAACTGCGTTAATCACTACTACAGAAAGGATGATGATCACATCTGCAAAGGATTCTCCTTCATAAAAAGCAGTGATTCCGGATATGGCAGCCGCCACGATCAGAATAATGATCATAGGGTCTGCCAGTTCTTTCAGGAAACGCTGGATCAGAGATGTTTTTTTGCCTTTTTCCAGTTCGTTTTTTCCATATCTGGAAAGGCGTTCCTGGGCTTCTCCTGTAGTAAGTCCCTCCTGAGAGGAATTCTGTTCTTTCAGAACTTCTTCTAAACTTGACAAATATTCTTTCATATTGCCTCCGTTTCTGTGCAGCCAGACCTCAGATCCCGCACGTTTTTTATTTTGAAACAGACATCGGAGGATTCTCCGACATCCTTATGAAGGGGGTATTTCCCTGTCACTCCTTTCCACTGACTCTTCTGTTATAAATCATGCCCATATTCAGAATATTTCATCGGCTGCTGCCGGGTATCTGCTATAATTGTAAGAACAAAAAAGAGACTTACCCTGGGACTACTCCCATAGATAAGTCTCGCTGTTTCAAACAAAACCAGACCTTCGGCCATGATGTTGATTCTGTTACGCCATTATGGTGTCAGCTACTCCCTTACATCCTTTTTTTCATTGCTGTTATTATGCACCTTTTTATTTCAAAATGCAATAACTTTATAAAAATTTAATGTTTGCAGAACCCTTTTCTGTCAGAGGCTTTATTCAGCAGCGATTTCTTTTATTTACAAAATAATTTAAAATCCCGCCGCCTACAATGATCACCAGTGCTACGCCAACCACTCTTTTGGCTGCTTCCTGCGGAAGCTGCCCTTTAGAACCAATAGAATCCGCATAAAACAGCAGGGTATACTCTACTTCATGAGGTGTTCCCATGGCTGTGGTATCCGCGGTCACTTCTACCGGTTCGTCCATGGCCAGAATCGGGATTTCAAATACAGAATTCATCCCTTCTTCATTGACCGGCAGATATTTTTCTCCGTCTACGATCATGTAATCATAGTTAGAGCTGCTCCACTGCAGCTGTGTAAAAGCTTTTCCGTCCCGGACGATCAGAACAGTGGGAGAAACCACTCCTGCCTTGCCGCTTCCGCCTTCCAGATCTACCTGAATCGAATATTCTCCATCCTCCAGGTTCATCTCCACTGCCGCGGTATCCGACAGATCCGCTGTTCCCTCACCTGCTTTTTTACTGTTTTCTGCCAGAACCGGACTGGCAGAAAACAGAAGCATTCCTGCTGCCGCCAGAATCGCGATCGTTTTTATAACCGATGTAAATTTGTTTTTCATAAAAATTCCTCGTTTCCAGTATCATATATTATGTAGATCACATCAAAGGGGCAAAGGGAAGAAAGACACATTCTGCGATTTTTTCCTTACGTCCCCGCTTCAGAAGCTGGTCGTAGAGATACGGGTCACAGTTCTGTTTCCACGCCGGAGGCTGCCGCCGTTTTAAGGGCATCAAGAACAGAAGCATCCGGAATAAAATAAGGAGACTGGATCCTGATCTTCTTTTTGGCGCTTCGTATCATACTCAGATAATTCATTTTGACAGCTTCCCTGTCGTTATCCACTCCACGCTCTGCGGCGTATTTCAATGCATTTTCCAGCTCACCGTCCAGAATCAGATCGGTGTCATAATATGTATGTAGCTCTGCGCACGGTTTAACATATCCATGTAAACCTGTTCTCCTGCCTTATCTCTGTCCAGAGGGCAGTCACCGTAGGGCATGACAAAACCATTTGCCGGCTGTGGTGCAGCAGACACATGCAGGAACATCCTGTAATGCGTGGATACAAAAGGCTTGATCGGCGCAAACATTTTACATTTGATGCCCAGTTTCTGAAGTCTCCGCGGATAATCATGAGGCAGAAACTCTTCAAACATCTTTCATAATGGTCTCCTTTCTACTAAGGTATTCAACTTTTCATAGAAAATCTATGTAAACTATACTATTATAACATGTATAAATTCATAAGGCTATATCCTGTGTAAAATCATAAGACCGATGGTTCGTATTTTATTTTCTGTCCTGATATGGTATACTCCCGAGTTTGACACTTGTGAAAGTAAAAAATGGCTACAAACCCAGTAAATATGG
>OAVH01000507.1_pt1 | contig 28357 bp, 27 predicted proteins | sample 1495281 | NCBI WGS metagenome assembly OAVH01 (sample SAMEA2580082, study PRJEB22360) | human gut metagenome | biome: human gut; feature: human-associated habitat; material: faeces | place: Denmark | collected 2008/2010
AGGTTAATCATACAAAAAGTCCACCGGAGAATTCATTCTCCGGTGGTTTTCTTATTCAAAAGGAGGTACAACGGTGAGAATTATCCGGAAAAAATTTCGAATACTGAAACGATTTTTAGCAAATTCTCCGATTGCGCGGCGCGCAATCATAGTTTGTTGTTCATTGTTGGCCATTGCCTTGCTGATATTCTCAATGCTTTTTTTCAAACAAAGAGGATTTGAAAAAGATGTACATGCAGCACAGAAACAGGCTACAGAACAGATCCAAAAGAAGTCTAAGAAAAAGCAAACAGAAAACTTGTCAGCTGACTATTCAGCTGCTGATGTCCATACGCTAAGCCCAACGGATCTTAATAAAATCGATCCAGTTGAACAAGTTAATAACTTTGGAGTCGGACTCCTAGAGATCCCGGCTATTTCAATGAAACTCCCGATATTAGAAGGATTAACTCAAGCCAATTTAAGTGTAGGTGCTGGAACGGCAAAAGAAGGACAAATACCAGGAAAGAATAATTTTGTTCTCTTAGGGCACTACATGACGAATAGAGGTTTGCTGTTTGGTGGTGTTCAATATCTTCAAAAGGGAAATGACATTAAATTAACCTATCGTGGAAAGCAAGCTAACTATGAAGTGAATGAAATCAAGGTTGTTTCCAAAAAGGAAAGTCACTACATGGAGGATTCAAAAAGTAATTCCGGAATTTTGACATTAATAACTTGTGACAGCAGCAATCACAACACACCTAGTCGTCTGATCGTCATTGCAAAACTAAAAAAATAATTTTTGGAAGGAGAAACTAACAATGAAATATAAAAAGCCAGATAAAAATCGTGAGGAAAAAATTCCATTTGCTCTAGGCATTCATGAAGCTGTAATTGAGAAGGTTGTAATGCAAAAGTCAAAAAAGGGTGCTGATATGTTCATGATTTTCGTCTCTGGAACTAAAGGTGAAAGCAGCTTATCTTTCTTAACTTTTGGAAATGATTTTGCTGAAGAAAATCTTGGTTATATCTTATCCAGTATCGAAGATAATGGCTACGAGATTCCTGATATTGATTTTGACTACAACAAAGAAACTGCTGCTTTTCTAACAGGCAAGGAAGTCTATATCAAGGTCAAAGAGAGCGAATACAACGGCGAGATTCAATACAGTATTGATCGTTTTTTAAGCCAAGAAGAGTACGACACGATTATTGATACAGAAGAGCTTAGTGCTGAATAAAACGAAGGAAAGTGTAGGTAAATTTAATGGATATCTTAAATAGATTAGTTCAAGTCATTGGTGCAGTAATGACGATTAGAGGATTATTCGGTGTGTTTACAGGAGCGCAAGATTTCTTTTCAGGAAGAAAAAACGATAACCCTAACAAAATGGATAACGGTATTGAATCAATGGTGACAGGCGGTGCAATGGCCGCGATTTCAGCAACCATTGCCGCTGCGATTATTGCTGCGTTAAGCCAAATTAGAATGTAATCAAAAAATAGGAGGTGGCTTATGAAAATTGATGGCTCAACGCTAACACAGCTACTATCCAGTCTAGACAAATACAATCCTGTTGCCAATGAGTTGATCGAAAAAATATCAAAGGGCCTTTTGCCAGTAGCAATGCTTATTCTAAGTGTGCTGATGTATATCGAGTTTTCTGATACTAACAAGAGAGTTCAAATCGAACAAGGTCGAGTGAACATGGAGTTGTTCTTTTCTATAGCTTGGAAATACTTTGTTGGTTTTATTTTGGTTATCTACAGTGACGAAATTTTTGACTCTATTGTATGGCTTGCCAATGCGATCGGAAACATAATTAATAAGGTCACGACAGATAAAACCGAATTGAAATTTGTTGTTCCAGAAATTAGTGGGAAATTAAAGACAACTCAAAAGATGATCTTGAACGGACTAAACGCGATCGCTCATTTCTTCAATTGGTTCGCTGAAATTCTCGCTAAAATACTCGTTTTCCTTCGGGCGTTTGAACTGTTTCTTTTCAAGGCATTCGCCAAAATATTGGTAGCTGCTTATGTGAGTGATGAATGGCGGCCAGTTGCAACCGGGTTTATTAAAAAATTCATGGCCGTTGCTCTTCAAGGTTGTTTAATCATTCTGATTCTGAAACTGTATCCGGCGTTAATGGCTAATGATATGTTCAGTATCGCTGCAAGTGGGAATTGGTTAAAAAATCTTTCAACTATGTTTGTGAGTTTACTAAAATCTGGAGTATTTATTTTAGTCTTGATTGGATCTCAACGGAAAGCGAAAGAATGGATGGGGGGCTAATAGTGGCAATACAATCTAAGTTTTACAAAGATCTATCGAAATTTGAACCTGTCGATCGCCTAGGATTTACCAAACGGCAGCGAGTCATGATTATAAAAATGATACCAGGAACATTGGCAATTCTGGCATATATTATTTTCTTGGATATGGAAGGAATCGCTTTTTGGATCTTGTCCTTAGTGACAGGATCTATTTTTATTGTTCCGCCTTTACTTAAAGGTCTTGGAAAATGGGAAGAGTATTCCAACAAAATAGAGTTTTTCCTCAAAAAACAGGATCGACACTATGAAACAGGACAGATACGGAGGTATACAGCAGATGAGTTTGTTCAAAAGAAAGATGTCTCGGAAACTGACAAAATCACAAAAAAATAAGAAGAAACGATTGGTTCAAAATGCAGCAACTACACAAAACACCCTGAAGTACACGAGTAATTTTGAATCAGGACTAATGCACATTGTCGATAATGAATATTCGAAAATGTTTGAACTTGGTAATTTGGATTATGAGGTGGCCAGTGAGGAAGATAAATTAAACGTTGTTGTCAACTATGCAGAAGCCTTGAATACATTGGATAAACAATCTCGTTATCAGATGTTGGTGCTGAATAAACGAGTGAAATCCAGCATGTTAGAAAATATTTTATTACCCCCTCAAGGCGATTCATATGATATTTATCGGGCAGAAATTAACGATATTATCACTGATCGTTTCATGAATGATCAAAAGAGCTTTGAAAGAAAACGATTTGCTATTTTTAGTACCCATGCAAAAACCACAAAACAAGCGGATCGTCAGTTAGACACGATGGGTAAGAATTTTAAAAAGCGGTTTGAAGAATCAGATAATTATCTGGATATTCATTCTTGTAGTGGAGTGGAGCGCATGAAAGTTATGTCGAGCTTGCTGCGGCCTGGAAAACATTTTTCTACTACCTACAGGGATATTGCTTTGTCTGGTTTGACAAGCAAAGCGTTTGTTGCCCCAGGAAGAATCAAGTTTTATGACGAGTCTTTTAAAATTGATGATAAGTATGGAAAGGTTATGTACATTCGTGATTATCCGGAAAATCTAGAAGATCGTTTAATAAATGAAATCTGTGAAACTGGTCATGAGTTAGCAATATCAATTCATGCGAAGCCGTATGACATTGTTAAAGCTAAAAAAGACCTTAACACGAAGCATATGCAGAACAAAACTGATATAGTCCACCAACAGAAAAAGAATTTTAAAGACGGTCTTTCAGAAGATATGGTGTCTGGATTGGCAAATGAAGTGGATAAAACCACAAAAGAACTGGCTGAAGAAATGAGACAAAACGGTCAACGTATGTTTTCTGGCGTTTTTACTGTCATGTTGATTGAAGAAACCAGAGAAAAATTAAATCTAGCTGTAAAAGACGTAAAGGAACAGGCTCAAGCTTTGGGAGTTGAATTTGACGATGTTTTTCAGATGCAAGAAGAGGCGTTAAACACGATTTTACCGATCGGAAAGCCTTATTTAGATGTCCAAAAAAATTATATGCGTGATATGACAACAAGTAATATCGCTACTCAAATCCCATTTACAAATACAGAGCTTCAGTCTCCAACTGGTAAGTATTATGGGCAAAATCAATTAAGTAATAATATCATTACGATCGATCGAAAAAGGGATCTCAATACTCCTAGTGGATTGATTTTCGGCACGTCCGGATCGGGTAAAGGTATGACGGCTAAGTGGGGGTTGATTTATGATCTCCTAACAACTATTAAACGGATTGTCGCTGATGGCGCTAAGAAAGAGCATTGTATCATTGTTGACCCAGAAGACGAGTATTCTCCGATAGGGGAAGTATTTGGCGCTGAGATCCTAGATATTTCTTCAGGAACCAATCACCATTTAAATATCTTAGATATGGCTGATTCATCTATGTTAGACGCTGAAGACCGCAAAGTGGATCTGGTGAAGGAAAAAGCCAATTTACTCGTTAGCTTGTTTGAATCGATCTTAAAGAATTTCTCAGATGAAGAGGCGAGTATGGTCGATCGAGTAACTCGTTTAACGTATCAGCGCTTTGAAAACATTGACCGTCAACCTACACTCGTGGACTGGTACGAGGTCTTAAAAGAGCAACCAGAATCATTTGCACAGCAATTAGTAATCAAAGTAGAACCTTACACAATTGGATCACAAGATATCTTTGCACATGAAACGAATATTGATCTTACAGCTCCTTTTATCATTTTCAACATTAAGCACTTGGACGATCGTTTGAAGGCTTTTGCAATGAAAGTTATTTTGGACCAAGTTTGGAAACAAGTCGTTTCTTACCAAAATAAATTAACCATTCACTTGTATTTCGATGAATTGCAATTGAACTTTGATACTGAACAAAATGCTTCATGGTTCTTCAAATTGTGGTCGCGTATCCGGAAATATGGTGCTGTTACGACGGGTATTACTCAAAATGTTGGTACCTTGTTAGAAAAATCGGCTGGACAGAAGATGATCTCAAACAGTGAATTTATCGTGTTACTGCGACAAAAACTAGTTGATATGGAACATCTGAAACGAGTGATAAAAATTCCGGTTTCTCTGCAAAAATACGCTGGTGAAAGGGTACCAAAAGGAACTGGCTTGATCTATGCCGGTGGGAATATTGTTCCTTTTGAGAATCATATTCCCGAGCATACAAAGCTGTTTGAATTGATGAATACGGACGCAGCGTAGAGGCCGCGCCTATGAAAAAAAGTACACAACAAAAAGTCAAAATTCAATCAGTTTCAAAAAATAATATATATCGATCGAATGAAGAAAAACGAGATCAAAACAAAGGAAAGTTTTCTCCAGAAGATCTGATAAAAAATCGTAAACAGCGAAAGTTTATCGTCAAACAGACTATGAAAGAAAACGCCTATCTTTCCTCACGAAAACAAGTAAAACATACCAGGGGAGAATACAGAGAGGCTCAAAAGCACTACAGATCACAAGTTGAAAAGCATGATCAATTAAAGAAATCATTACAAGCTGCTGATTTGAAAGAACTAGGTTCCGAAGACAGTCAACAGGTTCGCTCAGAGACGTTCTCAAGGGCTAAACTGGAAGAAGAGACGGATAGAGCAGCAGAAGCAAGAGACGCGGCAAAAGAGAATTTGAAGGCTAAAAGAGAGGTCTATAAAAAAACCAAGAAAGCAGATCCAAAACGAACTTCAAAACAGATCAAAAGGCAAGTTTCTTCAGCCGCAAAACGAAAAGGGGAAGAAGCACTTGGTCAAGAGAGCACACTAGCTGAAGCCGTCAAAATTAGACAGGATAGCCGCCGACGTACGAACACTTATCAGACAACAAAGTATGTTGTTAGTAACGCAAACCGTATGAATCTGAAGCTGACTAAGGGAGCCTATGGACTTACGAATAAATCATACAACTATATTCGTGGTAGAGGCTTCCAACGAACCCCCGAAGAGTATTCCAAGTTGCGTAAAGCAGCAAAGAAATTTCGGAATTTCCAGAACAGATTAAAGGCTAGTAACTTAGGTAAAGCAGCTAGAGGAACTTCCAGCTTCATGAGTTCGGTTATTAAAGTGATCAACAATACGCTGAAGACAAAAAACTTAGTGATCCTCGGTGGATTGATGATGTTTATTGCAACAATATTTATGTTTATTCCGTTGTTCACGCCATTGCCCATTCAACAAGACGAATTTGATTTGACGGATTCCTGGACTCATTTAACAAAAGTTGATGCTGATCGATCCGATGAAACCTATTTATTCTATACACCACTAGACGAGGTTATGTTCTATATGAACTATAACCATGAAGATTATACAATAAATGATCGAACCTCAATTTTATCATTCAAAACCTACAGCGATTATTTAAATGGTGTTTGGGAAGCTATGAATGATACATCAAAAGACGAATACAAATTTACTTCAATGTATGATTTGGCCAAAGATAAAAACTCTAAATTTCATATGGATTCAGATGATTTTGAAGAAATGAAAGAAAATGCAGAAGAGTTTGGCTATTCGACTCTTGATGGACAACTTGGGTTTCCCTACAAAACTGAAAATTTACCGATAAGTAGACGGTTCGGATTTGAAGTCAATGGAAGTAAAGTAGAGAAGTTTTCGAGTATCGAAGTTGAAGCAAGCCAGGATCTAGATATCAATGCTCCAATGGGTGGAAAAGTAAAATGGCATGAGGATCAGAATAAAGTAGTAATAACTGAAGACGAAAAAAACGGATCTCGTTTAATTCTTACTGGAGTTAATTCCAAACGGCAAGAGAGCGGTACAGAAGTAAAAGAAGGCGAATTGATAGGCAAAGCGACTGGTTCAACGCTGATAATTTCATATGAAAAATACAATGAAGACAAGAAAATAATGCAGCGAGTGAATCCAGCATTTTATTTTGAAAAAGTGACTTATCGACAAAAAACAACCGTTACTGAGTCTTTTGATCCTGAAGGCGGAGAGCTAGAAAATGCTCGTTTTCTTTATTCAAAATTAACGGAAATGGGATACAAGCTGGAAGGGATTGCAGCTATGTTAGGAAATTTTTCTGTTGAATCAGGGATTAATCCTAAACGAGCTGAAGGTGATTATTTACCGCCTCCAGTTGGTGCGACTCCAATTAGTTGGGATGATCCTGTTTGGCTTGCGATTGGTGGTATGCAGATCTATGGACGTTATCCGAATATCGTTCACCGGGGGCTAGGGCTTGGCCAGTGGACAGATACAGCAGATGGGGGAACTCGACACACGCTGCTGGTTAACTTTGCGAAAGAAAAGAAAAAGAAATGGTACTCCTTGGGATTACAGCTTGATTTCATGTTGAATGGAGACGTGCCAGCATACCGGACAATCTTTAAAAGTACAATGGATGGATCTGCTGGAAATGGTGTCGCTGAATTAACGCGTTACTTTTTAGTTCGTTGGGAAGGTAATCCTGGAGATAAACTGGCCGAGCGTGTTGCAGCAGCTGAAAAATGGTATGCCTATTTTAAAGCGAATCCAGATAAAGATCCTGGTGGCAGCACAGGGAAATATATTCTACCGCTAAATCCACCAAATATTAGCTCATGGTTTGGCTGGCGGTCAATGGGAGATTATCACCGGGGAATCGACTTTGCACACCCACAAGGGACTCCAATTAAAGCGATTGATGGCGGAACGGTTATTACTGCGGAGTTTCATTATTCATGGGGGAATCACGTACGAATAAAACATGATAACGGACAAACAAGCTTATACGCTCACTGTTCAGCGCTCAAAGTAAAAGTTGGAGACAAGCTAAAGCAGGGTGATATTGTCGGCTTGGTAGGAAATACCGGAAATAGTTTTGGTGCCCATCTACATTTAGGTACGACACGTTTCTGGATAAGTGTATAACGAAACCAGACACCTTCCAGTAGGAAGGGAGAACTTATTCTTCGAGAAGGGGAATGACGCCATCATGCTGGCTGAAACCTTTCCTCTAAAGCTCCTGCATGCAAGGAATAATAATAGTTTGAACTTGTGTGAAGTCAGGTAAAGTCGGCTGAGAGTTGCCCTAACAGGTTAAGCTGAGGAACATGTTCTGGAGGCAGAATACGCAATCTATAGGCCGGGAGGCTATAAGCAATATATGGTGAGAATGACTTATTCGAAGTCTGACGAAGCAGCGAATGTACAAATCTAAAGCAGGACAGAGACCGAAAGGCTCTGGCACACGACTAAGTGTGATAAATTACCGTTTAGTACGAATCTAGGTTAGGAATAACGGAATAATCAGCGAAGAGATTATAAATTTATAGGTTTATAGCTAGCCACCTAAGTATTGATGATTAAAGCTAGAAGAATAGGAACGTGGTAAGCAGAAAACTTTTATTCAAACAGCTATTTACTGGAAAGGTTGATGGTAACATCATTTATTTCTGTGAAAGTAGGGACACAGTACCAATGAAGCGTCTAATCAACGTGGAGGGATAGTCCCAAGTCTAGAAACTATTATTAGAAAAAGGTTAACAAGATAAAGCTCAAGTTTCGAGTATGACAAGGAGATACCAAAGCAAGGAGGTATGCCTACTTGAGCACATTAGAAAGAAGTACAGAGTATTATGGTCTGACAGATTTGTTTGATCAGCTATATGAATCAAGTTTAAATGGAGAAACATTTAGAGAGCTATATCAATTCATTGTTTTAAAGCAAAACATTCTACTTGCCTATCGAAATATTAAACGAAACTCAGGTTCAAAAACACCTGGTGTAGATGGTATCACGATATCCGATATTGAAAGATTGAATGAGAATGATTTTGTAGAGATTATACGAGCTAACTTGTCCAATTATCGACCTGGACCAGTTAGAAGAGTTTACATTCCAAAAAAGAACGGGAAAAAACGTCCATTAGGTATTCCTAATTTATATGACAGAATTATACAACAAACGATTAAACAAGTAATCGAGCCGATTGTTGAAGCAAAATTCTTTAAGCACAGCTATGGTTTCAGACCTTTGAGGAGTGTCGAACAAGCCATGGGAAGAATGCACTCAGTCATAAATAACGTTCAACTTCATTATGTTGTAGATGTTGATATAAAAGGATTTTTCGATAATGTAAATCATAATTTATTGAGACATCAGATTTGGAATATGGGAATCCGTGATCCTAAGTTAATAGCGATTATTAGCAAAATACTAAGAGCTGAAATAGTCGGGGAAGGTACTCCAGTAAAAGGAACACCGCAAGGTGGTGTATTGTCCCCATTACTAGCTAATATCGTATTGAATGACTTAGACCAATGGATAGCTTCTCAATGGGAAAATTTCCCCTCAAAACACCGATATTCTCGTGGAAAACTACATCGGGCACTGAAAGGAACCACTTTAAAAGAAGGTTATTTAGTTAGATATGCCGATGATTTCAAATTATTAACTCGTTCCTATTCAATGGCTAAACGATGGTATACAGCGATTAGAGGTTATATTGAAAAACACTTAAAGTTGGAAATATCACCTGAAAAATCAGGAATAACTAACTTGAGAAAGAAACGAACAGAGTTCTTAGGATTTGAGATAAGAGCAGTTCCTAAAGGTAATAAATACACTGCAAGAAGCTATGTGAGTAGGACAAGTAAGCAAACAATGATTAAACAGCTAAGAGAAACCATTAAACGAATTCAGGGAAATCCTGGTTATGTTCATCTGTTGAATTATAAAATATTGGGAATGCACAATTATTATAGAATTGCGACAACTGTTTCAGTGGCATTCAGTGAAATAGATTATGAATTAAAACAAATGATGAAAACAAGGTTTAAAACAGTAGGTAAATATAGTAAACCTTATCATGGAACAAGCCTTACCTTTGACAAATTGTATAGCAAAACTTATAGGACATGGAGAATTAATGGGACATGGATTTATCCAATCGCCGATGTTCAATTTAAAATACCAATTAACTTTATTCCTGGAACAGTTCCCTATACGTCCTCAGGACGTAATAAATATTATAAAGGGATAGGAATAGATATAAAAATTGAAATGGCTAAAATTCTACGTCGTAGAGAAACAGGCCGGACAGTAGAATACATGGACAATCGATTATCGAGGTATGTCATGGTCAATGGGAAATGTGAAGTAACAGGGCGCGTTTTATCATCAGAAGAATTTCATTGTCACCATATCACCCCAGTCTCAATGGGAGGAACTGATAGGTATGATAATTTAAAAATAATTCACAAAGCTGTCCATAAAATAATTCATGCAAATACTATCAACAATTCGTTGAAGTACCTAATAGAGCTTCAATTAACAGATAAACAACTAGACAAAATAAATATACTTCGAACTAAGTGTCATCTTGAACCAATAAAATGAGTAGCTTTTAGATGGAACGCCGTGTGCGGTGAAAGTCGCATGCACGGTGTGGAACGGGGGAAAAGATGGAGATAATATCAAAATTTTACCTATCGTTATAAATTTCTAAATCAACGGATCTTTCAGTGAGTAGCTTATTAGATCCGGCGAAAGTTCTAGGAATAAACAGATAAGAAAGGAAATAGTCAATGTATAACGAAAAAAGAGTAAAGCTTATTCGAAGATTAGCGATTATGGTTTTGTTCGTTGCCGGAATACTAACTGGTTTTGGTGTTGGTCAACTTATCAATAAACAAGAAGTGAAGAATGAGCCAAGACAAGCAGATACTGTAAAAAAGACAATCGAAGAAAAAACAAAGAAGAAAGAGCTTTCTTCTAAGGATGTTGAAAACTTCTTAATTGCTTACTACACCAAGAAGGATCTCTCTGAGAACAGGAAGAGATACAAACCGTTCATGACCAGCTCAATGTACACGCAAGAAACAGAGATCGAAGAGCTGCCAATTAACCAAGCATATAAAGGGTATGTGATCAATCAAGTATTTGACGAAGCGGATATTTACATCGATAGTGAAAATCTTGTTGCTCTTGTGGAAGTGAAATTCCACAACACGCAACTAGTTGAAAAAGGAACGACTGAAGGCGCATTAGTGGATACACCCGAAACTCAAACATTGAAGCTTACATTTACTGAGGAAAATAAGCGTTTTAAGGTTAACAACATTAATAAGATCTTCTTAACGACAACAGGTGAAACACCTAGAAACAACACTTATGAAGATGAAGAAGAAAATGAAACTGAAGATAGTAAGACAATTGATAGTAACCAAGAGGTAGAAGGTTCAAATACTGATACTTCTTCTGAAGAGACAAATAAAACAAAAATTAGTGAGTCTACAGAAAAAACCGACTCAACGGTTGATTCTGAGACACAAGAATCTAATGTTGAGGGAGATTAATCTATGGTAAAAATTGAGGATCTTCAAAAAAAGAGAAATCGCATTGAAAAGGAATTGAATAAGGCAAAGGCTGCGTATGCTAAACAAGCAGAATTAGTCGAAACTAAAACAGCAGCCCTAGAACGAGCAGAAATGGATATTGTCTCTCAATTGCTTGTTGATAATCAGATGGATATGAAGGATCTCATGGCTATGTTGGGAAGTAAATCAACGGAAGAACCAAAAAGTAATAAGGAAAATGTTGCTGTTGTAGAAATTAATCAATCAGATCTAGGAGGCGATACTGATGAAATTTAGTCCACTATCAATTATGAAGAAGAAATACACTTTTGAGTTTATCCAGGAACAAAACATTGAAACAGAAGAAATCAAAGCTGCGGATCATTTAATTTGTTGGGTAGAAGAAGAAAACGCTCGGATCATTGATGAAGAAAGCGACGCTTCTGTTGTCGTTGTGAAACGTGATAAGAAGGGGAATATCTTATACGCACAATCACTTGAATTTCCAATGGATTCAGAAACAGATTTCGATTCTTTATTAGACAAGTTTTATACTAGAAAACCTATTAAGTTTGATCAAAGCATTTTAGACGATTCATCTGAACCAGTTAATCAAAGTATTCCAGTGCCTAAAATTCCTGAAGTAACGACGGCACCAGTACCAACACAGCAAGAACAAGTTGCTCAAAATTACGCAGCTGTTCCGCCAATGCCTGCGCCTGATAATCAAGGAGCTAATACGAATCAGCCGACAGGGATTGAGATCCAAGAATTGATTACAGCGCAAAAAGCACAACAAGAAGAGATTCAAAAATTGAAGCGGCAGCTTGAGGAAGAAAGAAAGGTATCTGCTTCAGCTATTGCACCTGAGCTAATGGCTACTCCAACAAAAAAAGAGAATCAATCCAAATCAGAAAAACAGGATCAACTAAATTCTCTTTCAATTGGTACTCCAAAGGCTGGAACTACCAAAAAGCGTCTTTCTTTTGAAACAGTTGAACAAGAAAGTGATTTGAGTTTTCAAGATCGAATTGATCTGTTTATCGAACAAGAAAAACAGAAGATAGAGACTGAAATAATCGTGGTTGATCAACGAGAATTGATTGAAACTGAAGTAATGTTAAAAATCAAAGAAGAAAAAGAAGCACTTCTTAGTCGTTCAGAAATGGAACTCTATGAGAAACAGGCCGTCGCGATCGAAAAAGAGGAAAAACGTCATATAGCTGAGTTGAAAAAAATTAACCAGGAGTATGAAAATCAGATCGTAGCTAAATCAAAAATGATTGAAGATAAATTCAAACGAAAAGCGGCTGCAGAAATTCGGGCTGAGTATAATCGACAAACAAAAGAATTGAAGCAAATTTTTGATGAACGAATGGTTGAACTAAAAAAACGCCAGTCAGAGCTTTCTAGTAAATTAATGGAAAATATTAAATCAACCTTCAGTAGTTTAGACCTGGAGATCGACGAACAGAAACAAGAACCTGAACAAGAAAAACCTCCGGTTCTTGCAGAATTAAAAACTATTCGAGCAGGAGAGTAGGATCTTCTGCTCTTCTACCTTTAGCTGCTAATTGAAGGTAGCTTTTTTTATTGGAGAGGTGGCCTATGGAACAGAAAGAATTGATTCACTCCGTTTATATTAACGGCACTGCAACAATGCGCTCGTTCTTTGAGGCATTACTTAGAATGAGTTCTGGAGCTGAACAGATCGGAGAATACCTTCAAAACAAATATTCACCAAATGAAACGAGTTTATACAAACTGTTGAATCAAAAAGATCCGGTCAGTGTTCAATTTTTGTCGCAAAAAGTTGATTTGAATAAATTGAGGTCCTACTTAGATCAACATAAGGTATCGTTTGCCTTTGAAGAAACCGAAAAAGGCGTTCGAATGTATTTTAAAGCGAAAGATGAATTGTTGATCGCACAAGCTCTAAAACCAGTTATAACGGATGTGTCGACTAATTTAGAGTCGTTTTCGAAAAAAGTGTTGAAGCGGCCAGGAACAATGAGCTTTAAAGAACGAGTTTCTTATGCACAAAAACACCAGGCAAAATATCAGGGAACAATCAAAAAAGCGCCGAGCGTTAAAGCACCGGTTAAAAGCTGATGAACCTTCTGCCGGGAAAAAATCGATAGAATTGAGGAATGAAGATGCTATTTGTTGTTGAAACAATTGAAGGTAGCGAAAAGAAATACAACGTGGTGGAATCCGATTCACCTAAGAGAGCAATGCTACAAGATGGATTTGATTTATTGAATTCGGAATCAGATCCAAATACGAAAATAGAAAGTTCTATTACCGGCATATATGAGGTAGGTCAAACCAATCATTTGTTAGAAATATCTCGAAATGCTGAAGTGCATAGATTTTATCGGGAGAGAATAAAAAATCTAGGTTTTGATTCTACAACATTCAAAAAAATAGAGTGAAAGCCTAATGGTAATAAGTCAAGATAGAAATTTTAAAACATGAGTTAGATTTTCAAAGATTAGATCGCACTGAACTAGACCCGACGAAAATTTGATTTTTTTCGGGTTGATTACGAGGGTTTGCGCAAATAACTTTACGTTATTTTTCTATCACCACCTTCGTTGGCTGATAGAGTTGACCGTTGCGTAGTAGCACATCGATCAAGCGCACAAATTTTCTCCCGGTTAAGACGAGCGCTCGCTTATGTTTGTGTTTAGGGACTTCATTTTTCTTTTTTTGGTAGTACTCTTTAAATTCTGGAAGCGTGATTCTTACTCGATTGGTGGCTTCAATTAAGTAGTAACGAAAATAGCGATTTCCAGAACGATTTAGTGGTGTGTTTTCAGATTGAGAGTTCCCCGATTGATTCTTAGTCCAAGTTAGACCTGCATACTTTGCTAATTTAGATTGATCGTCAAATCGTTCGATTTGACCAATCTCAGCGATTAAGCCTGCGGTATAAACTGGCCCTAAACCTGGGACGCTTAATAAGCATTGGGCCTCTGGAATTGTTTCAAGTAAGGCAGTAATGGCTTTTTCGATTTCTTTAATCTGTTTTTTTAGAAATTTGATTTCATTGGCGATTATTCCTAACACAAGGTCAATAGAGTTCTTGGTTACTTTACCTAAACGATAAGAACTACGAACAGCTTTTTTAATACTTTTGACAAGTTGCTCAGGATTTTTGAATCGACCTTTTCCTAGCTTTTGAAGTAATTCGGCTGCTTCTTCCAAAGGCATTTCTGAAAATTCATCTAAGGTAATGTCCTCTGTTAGGAGATTCATAATCGTAGTTCCAAATACAGAAGTTTTATTGTCTTCATTCGCAAGTTCTTTTGATAAGGTGTTACATTTATACGTCAGATTTTCTAAAAAATGTTGTTTGGCTTCCACCATTTGTGTGACTAATTGATAACGAGATCTTGTCAATCGTTGAAGCCCAACATAGATTTCTTCTTTAATAGGAGATAGTGTATGAAGATCTACTCGCAGATAATCAGCTATGATCCGTGCATCAATTTTATCTGTTTTATCCTGATCAAACATTCTTGAATACTGTTTGATTCTATAAGGATTTTCTACAGTGACCTCGACAGGTAACTGCTTCAAATCATCATCTAGATAGAAAAACATTGATGGATGGAAACTATAAACAGAAGTTGATTCCATGCCTATGACAATTCGACTGAAGCCGCAGGTTTCTTGGTACTTCAGAATTCTTTGTTTGATTTCACTGGCTCCGATCAAATCGTTGCTAAGTGAATCTTCAAATAGAATTTCTTTTGAATCTGTTAAAAAACAAGTATCTAGTTTTTGAGAGCTAACATCTAAACCGATAAATAATTTCATGGAAGGGCCTCCTTTCGTAAATTATTTGGAAATACTTAGCTATTGAAGTTTATCCCTGAACCTTATTGGATAACCGCAGTCTCGCTTAATAGTACTCAATTGTTTACTTCCTAAAAGCCACTCTATTTCCTACTAGAAATAGTATAAAAAGTAAACGGTACAGCTAATGGGTTTGAGGCATGATAACCAATAAGTCGGGACGCAGGCTTTCTGCTGTAGTCATAGCTACAAAGGAAAATAGCAGTGTTCCGATAGACCGTTTCCACAAGTCTATTATTCAGGAACAAAAGTCAATAGCCAAGATTTTAAAGTTATTTAATAAGGAATAACCCGAAAGGGTGACTGGAACGATGAAAATCGTTTCAAAATATATATTACGAGAAGGAACGGTGAATGGAAAGAATAAAAAAAATTGTCCGATTAGTGGAAGAATTGGACTTTGATAGTAATATGAAAATTATTTTATCATTGGCTCTAACATTAATCTGGCTCTTACTACTGACTGCTTTTTCTAGATTGTGGCACACGTTAGTATCACAGGTTATAACTCAGGAGTTTTTAGTGACGGTAACTCTTCCTATTTTCGGATTCTTATATCACAAGCTGTTTGTTCTTATTGATGCAAAAATCAGTTTAACTGAACTACGAGATCCAATCAGATTTGAGACGAGTAGAAAATATGATAAGCCTCAATTGGTATTTGGAAGAACATCTTGTATCAATTTACCTATGGAAAAAGAGCGTTTACGCTCGATTAAACGAAATGCTGACCAAGAACCGATTTCAAGCGTTCAAGTTATTATTGGAGATCGTCCATCTTCATTAGAGCTGTTTGAAGAGGTATTTGGACACGGTCATGATCCTCGTGCTTTGATTGTCAATCGTTTGTTTGATATGCGATCAGTAACGCCAGAATTGAAATACTTATATATTAATACTTCAACCGTGGATGAAAGAGATTTAGATGAAATAGCCTATCAAGTTAATAGAATAAATGAAATCAAATTATATAAAAGTTCACGGTCCATAAAGGAAGGAGAGAATGCTGAATGAAAAATTACCTAGATAACTGGAGACTCATTGAGGGTTCACTTATCGAAGAACGAATCAATAGGATGCCCTCGTGTTTGGAAAAAGATCATTTGTTTGAAATCAGGGAAATGTTATCAGATGAAGGATTTGAACCAGACGAATTCTTTGTACGTGAATATCCAACTAGTGGGGTGTATATATTATGCAGAGAAAATCAGGAAGATTATTTCACCATTCATGCAGAAAACAGTAATTTGAAGCCTATCTATGTAACAAAAGACTTTGATGAAAATGGCATGAATTGTTTTCCTTGCAAAGAAATTACAGCTGCTTTTGCATTAACGGAATGCTGATATAACTATATTTTCATGTAAGGAAGAGATAAAATGCAGACCTACAAAAAATCACTATCCATGTATCTAGGTATAGCTTGTTTCTTACTTCTGCTTTTCTATACTCTGAGCAATTGGATTCTGTCTTTTTCTGATGCGAGTGCTGCTGAGATTATTAATTTTGTAATTTCGGTAGATGGCTTAAATGATTTCGTTAATCATTTTTTTATCTATTTTTTGATGTTTCAGCCAATATCATTAGCAGCTGGTCTAATGGGTTTTCTTTGTGGGTTATTAGGCTATGTCTACAAAAATGATAAAGGCGTATACAGGCACAATGAAGAGCATGGTTCTGCGAGATTTGCGAAGGAATCCGAAATGGCCAAGTATGCAGACAACGAAGAGAAGAACAACATCATTCTTACCGAAAAAGCACGAATGGGTATTCATAATGATCGTTTGCCTATTGCTGTTCAGAGAAATAAAAATATCTGTGTCATCGGTGATCCTGGCGCTGGTAAAACACGATTCTTTGTAAAACCGAATTTAATGCAGATGCAAGGAAGCTATATAGTGACAGATCCCAAAGGGTTATTGGTACGTGAAACAGGCAAGATGCTTGAAGATGCTGGATACAAAATTAAGATATTTGATTTAGCGAACCTAGCAAATAGTGATCATTTCAATGTGTTCAAATACATCAAAACCGAACTGGATGTGGATCGTGTCTTAGAACAGATCACAGAAGGAACGAAAAAAGGCGATAAACAAGGCGAAGATTTTTGGATTAAAGCTGAAGCTTTACTCATTCGCGCGTTTATCGCCTTTTTGTGGTTTGATGGCAAGGACAATGATTATCTACCCGACTTATCAATGATTGGAGATATGCTGCGGTTTTGTGAACGGAAAGATCCAAAAATTCCAAGTCCGGTAGAAGATTGGTTCGAAGAGCAGCACGAAAAACATCCGAATAACTATGCGTATAAGCAGTGGTCATTGTTTAATGATTTGTACCGGGCAGAAACAAGAGCGAGCGTATTAGCTATTGCCGCTGCACGTTATTCTGTTTTTGACCATGAACAAGTGGTTGATATGGTTAAAGAGGACACAATGGATATTGACAGTTGGAACGAAGAAAAAACGGCCGTATTCATTACTATTCCTGAAACTAGTGATTCTTACAATTTCTTATCAGCCATTTTCCTTGCTACAGCAATGGAAACACTGCGGCATAAAGTTGATAATATTTTGTCCGGTGAATGGTCTTTGGCACCTGGGAAAACGTTGTTGCATGTCCGGCTAATACTAGATGAATTCGCTAATATTGGCCGCATTCCAAACATAGAGAAATTCTTAGGAACCTTCAGGAGTAGAAATATGGCGATCGTAATTATTTTGCAAGCATTAGATCAATTGAAAAAAATGTACGAAAAAGGTTGGGCTTCGATCGTTACTTTATGTGCTAGTTTGCTGTTTTTAGGTGGAGAAGAAGAGGATACCATGAAATATCTTTCTAAACGTGCTGGGAAACAAACGATTTCGATCAGAAATTCAACTGAACAAAATAGCCGGAGATCCGGAGGATCAATTAATAAACAAAAGCAAGGTCGCGATTTAATGACACCTGATGAAATTAGCCGTTTAAGTGGCATGGAATGCCTTTTGTTTATATCAAAGGAATATGTATTTAAAGATCAGAAATATCCGCTAGAAAACCATCCAAATGTCCATTTATTAGCAGATAAGCCAGGAGATCCGAATTGGTACAAGTATAAGCGATATAGGAACGAAGTAGAGGAACTCCTAGACAAGATTACTCCAGATCAGTTAATTGATCATGGTGTGATTGAATCAGAAGCAGCATAAAAATAGTGTGATCAAGCAGCTGTTAAAGGCTGCTTTTTTTATTTAGAAAGGAGGTGAATTTAATTGGAAAAAGACAAAATTATGAGATCCCATTCTGAGCGACAAAAACTTGTTCAGGAAGCTCATGAAAAAAACATTGTTGATGTGGCCATCAGTTTAGGAATGGGGTTAGTTCGTGAAGGAAGAAATTTTCATTGGGATCAACACGATAGCTTCAAGATCACTACTAAAAAGAATGCGTTCTATTGGAACTCTCAAGGTTTTGGTGGTGATCCAATAAAACTAGTGCAAACAGTGACGGATTGCAGCTATAAAGAAGCAGTAAATTATCTTACTGGATCAGAAATAACCACTGCGAAGATCGACACATCGGAACCCAAAGAATTTAGGTACTTCCTAAAGGATCATAAAACGTTTTCGACAGCTAGAAAATATCTTAACGAACAACGAATGATTTCAAATGAAACGATTGATCAAGTGTTGTCTCAAGGAGCGCTTTCTCAATCTAGTTATACGGATTTTGAGACAAACAAGACGCAACCGGTGATCGTATTTAAAGCGATTGACGATGTAGGAAAAGTAAGAGGTATCACTGTTCAAGGCGTTTGGGAACAGAAGGACGACAAACGCCCATTCCTAAAAAAGACACATGGTGACGGTTTTTCGGGTTTCATGATTAAAGTTGGACAGCCTCCCACTGCCCAAGAGTTATCTGAAGATAATCCATTGAAAATTATTGCTTTTGAGGCGCCGATTGACTTGCTGAGCTATTACGAACTATTTAAGAAAGATCTAGGCAATGCGGTCTTACTTTCAATGAATGGGCTTAGAAAAGGAACGATTTCGAAGTGTTTAGCCAATCAGCTAGGATCTCCAGTGAAGGAAAAAGACAAACCGGATTTCCTAGATGATCTGAATAAAAAAATGCAGCCGAATAAGTTAATTCAGCTTGTGCTAGCTGTTGACAATGACAAAGCAGGGCGAAAGTTCATTGATGATTTTGGAGCCAAAAATTTTGATGTAACTGTACATGTACCGGCTTTGATGGAAGGCGAGACAAAATCTGATTGGAACCAGGTATTACAACGCTTAAAAAAGCCAGTTAAAGAACCATTTAAGGATCGATTAGAACAAGCGGACAAAGCGATCAAGCAAGAGAAACAAGAGATCGATCAACAAAGAATCAATCCTGTCGCTAAACCAGGAGAGCAGCCACGAATTAATCCAGTAGCCAAGGAAGCGGAACAGCCGAGAATCAATCCGTCAGTCACTTTTAAATAAGAAGGAGCGTACAAATGAAAAACACGAATTATCAATTAGAATTTTCCGAAGCAGCTGCAAGTTATGTTTCAGATATTACTAAAACACTTGAAGATAAGAACCAGGATCAGCAAGTGGAACAAAAGAATGAATCGCCTGAAGATGTATTGACCAGATCAGAAGTCGAAAAAATGTTAGAGGACCATTTATCAAAAATTGAAAATCTTATCTTGAACCAGGAGAAACAGATTGATCAAATGGATAATAATATTCCTGAAGCTGAAGTAATTGAAAAGACTGAAGGCTTTTTGGCAAAGATCAAAGAAGCTCTGAAAGAGTTTGCGGATACAGTGAAGTATTTAGTCGGTGATATGACAGATGATGCACGTCTGAAGGTGAAAAACGGAATCAACAGTCGTGTATTACGCGTTAATTCGTCAATTAAGAGCTTAGGCGAGAAGATCGATAAGAAGTTTGCGATTGAGGAAAAAGTTGTTCGTATCGACCCCAGAGAGGTGAAAAGAAACGCCGCAGCTTTGGAGAAAGAAAAGCAAACTAAAACTGAAGCGACTGCACAACCGCAAACTGATGTAGAAATTAACTTGTCGAAATCAGCTGAAGTCACGTTTAATCCACCTAGAATTAACCAAGGTGCGAAGTTGTCAGAAAAAGAAGTGAACTCATTAACTACAAATAGTTTATATGACTTCAAGAAAGTATCAGAGTTTGCCTTCAATAAGAGAGCTGCGGAACCGGAACATAATTGGCAAGCACACCAAGACAAATTCGGAGATCGTGATCTTAGCCAGGCATGGAACGTCTTTATGCAGGATGCATGGAACATTCAAGCTGAGATCACGCCAATGATCGGCTCAGAGCTCGCTTCAACCTGGGAAAAAGATTATTATGATTTCTTTTATGAAGGTGGAAAAGAAGCCTATGATTCATCAGTTGAGAAAGGAACGCAATTAAATTACTCACCTGAAGCAATCCAGCATTTTGAAAAGCTTTATGACAGTCAAATTGCTAAGGCTATGCAAGAAAGCTTAGCAGATGAAATTATTGGAAAACACTCACCAGCTGCTGGAAAGAAATATAGTGAAGAGATCCCAGGGGATCAACCATTGCCACATGAAATTCAAGAAACTCCTTCTCAAGAGCAAAAGCTTGCTGCAAGTAAGCCTAATAAATTTGAGCAAAGAATGGACGCCGCTATTGAGAAAAATAAGATGATTGAAAAAAATATGGCTGAATCGCTGGATAAGTATGTTGTTAATGAAGGACCAACAATCAAGTAATCAAGAATTGGAAATATTTCGATTCCCTGTTAGAATAATTTGAAGGATTAAGAGACTATAAAAAATTGAATGTACTATAGCACGAAATAATTAAGCTAGCAGTATTGAAGTAAGCAAGATAGAAGGATTAAAGGAAGAGGGAAAATATGGATATTGACAAACTCGATTTAGTAACACGCCTTCAACTAGAGAAGAAAGGGAATGTTCATGGAAGTATTTACCATGTGACACAAGTTGAAATGGCTTATAATTCTAATAAAATTGAGGGATCACGCCTCTCTGAAAAACAAACGGCGCTTATATTTGAAAACAATATTATTTCTCCTGCTGAAAATGGAGAAGCTACAAAGTTGGATGATATAAAGGAAGCAGAAAATCATTTCAAAAGTTTTGATTATATTTTGGATCATTACGACGTTCCACTTTCAATTGAACAAATAAAGACAATTCAAGGAATCTTGAAAAAAGGTACTTCAGATGAAGAAAATCCATTAAAACCTGTTGGTGAATTTAAAGTTATTAATAACGTTGTGGGGATTGGATATACGGAAGTAGAAACTGCTGCACCATCTGAAGTTGTTTCAAAACTTACAGATTTACTTGAGAAATATCAGAAAGATACTCCAATCACTTTGGAAAAAATAGTTGATTTTCATGTGAAATTTAAACGGATACATCCGTTTGCAGATGGGAATGGACGGACCGGCCGTTTGATTATGTTTAAGGAATGCTTGAATCATAATATCGTTCCATTTGTGCTAAAGGATGTGCATAGAGATTTCTATTATCGAGGCTTAAACGCATGGAATGAAGAAAAGGGCTACTTACTGGATACAATTGGTATGGAGCAAGATATGTACAAAGTATTTTTGGAAAAATTCAATTTTCGAGGGAATATCAATGACTCTAAAGTACCAAAGAATAAGTTTGAAGAATGAGTAGAAAAGGAGAAGTGAGAGAAAAATTCAACGAGAGACAAGTTTTTTAAAGATCGTCCAGATAAACCTAAATCACTTTAGAATCTAATACGATTGATTGTTTGGAAGTCCATAACTATTTGTTATAGGCTTCTTTATTTTTTCCAAAAAAGAAGCGAGCCTATAAAGGCTCGCTCCTGAAGATGCCTCACCTAATGGAACAATCAAGGCTTGTTCTGCCTGTACATCTTCAACAACTTAAATATATCAGAAGGAGAAAACGATGTCAATTTACAAACTAGTCACTATAGATCAGCGGTTTATTGCTGAAACAATTGCTCGAACTGGTAGCGAGCAGTTATTGAATAAGGTTGCTCGTAGCTTTGTCGGATTGTATAACCAGGACGAGAACTGGTATATCCCATTAAGAGCAAACTTGGGTAAGAAGAAACCAGAAGGGGCTTGTTTTGAAACCCCATTTGAAACTAATAATAGTCACTTTAAACGGCCAGGTTTAGATTACGAAAAAGCAATATATGTGCCAACAGATTACACTATTGAAATTAGGAATACTCTCCCTGAAAAACAATCTGAACTCATTTTTTCGAAACAAGAAGAAATCAAACAATCATTCGAAGAATATGTTTCAAGGGTGGATCAACTAGATAGAAATTCTCCAGATTTCAAGTTTTCAACTGTTCCATTATTTCCTGATGGAATTCAAAAAATCAAAAGTTTGAGAGAAAGCATTGTAACAAGTTCACTTAACTCAGATGGAAAAGCAGAAGAATTTGAACAGGAAATTCCTGTAATTGAGGAAGCTGTACAATCATTTATTGAGAATAATCCCAACGGCCATTATTGGGTAGTGGATTGGAATGAAGGGTTGAACAACTTTGGAGATTTTGCTGGCTATCCTATTACTGGCGAGCTGCTTAATAAGCTCAAAGAAGTAGATGCTGCACAAGCAATGAAACCTGGATATTACAAAATCAAAATGGTTGAGGTTTCAGATGGTAAAGTTATTTCTGCTTTAAAAATTGAACTTGGTACACAAGGAAATACTAATGGTTATTATTTTGATCGGATTGAAAAAAATCTTTTTTCGCAAACCAAAACTAAAGAATTGTCTAACGAGAATGATCAACAACAAACTCTATTTGATAATATGATCGATGTTTTACCTGAAGGTAGTGATAACAGTCGGTTGGCACAAGCAAAAAGAAAATTAGATCGTCTTGAACGAGAGTACCAAGAAAAAGTTTCCCAACTTTACGAACATCAAAAATTAACTAATGGACAACCCATGAATGATAAAAGAAATGGTCGTACTTGGTTTAAACGACGAGATCAAATTGAAGATAGGGTAAGAGATCTCTTAAAGGAGATCGAAGAGCAAAAAGATCGAGTTGAAAAACTCGATTGGCAAAACGAAGCGAAAGAATTAGGTATTAATAAGCAAGGTGGATTAATCATGAGTGTTGATAATATTCCACAAATAAAAGAAGAAATTGAAAAGTCTAAAAGAGGTGAGTCCATGTATTCTAGTGCAACTATTCAAAAGTATAAGAAGCAGCTGAAGGAATTAGAGAGTGTGAAAAAAAGCTCTGAATCAGCAGAAAATAATTTGAGTGATCATGCCAAGGCTTTAATCGACAGTGACGAGATAAAGCAATGGACAAAAAAGCCAACCGTATATTTTGTTAGTGGATTAAGAAAAGTTGCTCTTGAATTGACTGCTGAAGGAACGTTTGTAGAATCCAAAAAGTATCCGGCCACGACTGAAGAGGCAAAGAAAAAGATCGCTGAATTGCTATCCAGCGAAGCTGTTCTTACAAAAAAAATACCCTCTGAAAAAGAAGACAGATCCATTCAAGATATTATTAAAAAGAAGGACTACAAAGCACTATCGAGTCATTTAAAGGATGGAATTTCTTCTTACTTAGAAACCGATATGTTTAAAAATTACCTGAATTTTGTATCTAAATTTCATAAGTATTCTCATAGAAATGTCCGGCTGCTATTAGCTCAAAATCCAGAAACAACCCGAGTCGCTGGATATAAAAAATGGCAAGAAGTTGGTCGGACAGTTAACAAAGGAGCGAAAGCTTTATACGTCTATGCTCCTGGATCAAAAGTTATGAAGGATAAAAATGGTGAGCCTGTTAGAGATGAAAACGGCCAAGTTGTTAAAGAAAAGTTTTTCTTCTTAACGCCAGTTTTTGATGTCAGTCAAACTAGCGGTGAGCCGATTCCAAAACCGATACATGATTTGGAAGGAAATTTTGAAACGTCTGATCAGTTTGTCAAAGTATTTAAAGCTGTTGAGAACATCTCTCCTGTTCCAATTAAGATAGAGCCAATAGAAGGAACCGCCCGCGGTTATTACCACAAGGTAAATAAAGAGATCGTTGTGAAAACTGGACTCGGTGAAATCATGACGTTGAAGACATTGATTCATGAGATCACGCATGCAAAGTTACATTCGGATTCGACTTGTGTGTTCGGAGACGAGAAGTATAGCCAACAAGAATTTGAAGCGGAGTCAGTAGCGTATATCGTTAGTAATCATTTAGGAATAGACACGAGTGATTATTCATTTGGGTATCTTGCCTCATGGACAAAGCAAGGTCAGTCAGTGGATTCCTTTACGGAATCATTGGATAGAATTACAAAGGAAGCACAACGAATTATCGAATCTCTTGATAAATCGTTGTCGCTTTCTTTTGCAATGTCTGAACCAGCAAATAAATTTGAAGAAAGAATTGCTAAAGCTCAAGGCCGGGATATTCAACCAACTAAGAGCGAAACTAAAAAGGCTGCAAAGGAAATAGAACAAGCACTCCCAAAAGAGGAACGTCCTCGACTGAATCCTTAAAGGGGAGGTTGAGGACGAATACTCAATCGCTTCTAGAAAAAATTAAACTACCGGAGAAGGGAAATGAAGTAAATGCCAGCGAAGAATGAAAATTACTATATTGCTTTATCACAAATTCTATTAGTTGATCCAGCTAGTGAGACTCCAAGAATTCATACCAAGAGAAAAGATATTTCAAAGAGACAAATGATTCGTAGATTAGAATTGATGGTCAAGGAGTTTGAAGAACTAGAAATAGAAATCGATGTCTCACCGTATCAGGATACAATTGATCTTTTGAAAAAAATCAGGAATGATCATGAATATAACGATCTCATTCAAGAAGTTGTTGACTCTTATGATCCAGACTTTGGAGTAGAAATCGATCCGGAAAAAGAAATTGATCATACCTGGAGCGCTCAGGAAATTAAAAATGATCAATCACCACATCAGAAAATTGAAAATGAAGATCATGAAAAAGGAAAGATTCGCTCATTTTAGTATCTAAAAGATTTTTATTGTCGAGGTAAAGTCAAAAATAGTCAGAGGTATAAAAAGGGGGATTGGGGGAAACCCCAAACATTTCAAAGGGAGTCGTCAATTTTTGACGGCTCTTTTTGAAAATATAGCGAGTGGGTACCCACTTGCTCTGCTCGCAAAAAGGTTAGTCTACTGATCTTGAATTTGGGTTGTCAACAGAAAAAGGAGGGCTGACCATGAAAAAGAAAGAAAATCGGAAAAGACCGATTCAAAAAAAGGTGTGGCTTAATAAAGACGAAAATGATTATTTAAGAAAAAAAATCGAAGCTAGTCCATATAATAACTTTCAAAATTTTGTCCGGATCATGTTGATTACTGGTGAGATTGTGAACGTTGATTATTCAGAATTAAGAAAGCTAAATCAAGAAGTTAGCCGAATTGGTAACAATGTTAATCAGATGGTGCGGTTAGCAAATCAATTTGAGGAAATATCTCCAGATGATGTTCAAACATTGATTAGTGAAGTTAGAAATCTTCAAGTTATGGTCACAGCAGCACTAAAAAGAGAAATGCAAAGAGGAAAATAGAATGGTTTATACAAAGCATTTTTTTATTCGTTCATTTGATCATTTAAGAAAAGCAGAAGACTATATTAAAGATGCTGGAAAGACAACAGTAAAGGTAACAACGGAGAATAATCATTTAGGAAATTTATTTCCTTACTTGATCAATGAAGAAAAAAACTTAAACAAGAAATTAGTATCAAGTTTTGGAATTGCTTCAGTCGAAAATGCTGCGGATGAGTTTACTGCTACAAAATTAAATGCAGCTGTGACAAAGGGAACAGACCTAGAAGTCGATTTACGAACAGGAAAATTGAAATCACTCGAACTGAAGCAACTTGAAACAGGAAATAAAATTCTAGCACACCATGTAATTCAATCTTTTTCACCGGATGATCGTTTATCTCCTGAAGAAATCCACGAGATCGGCCGAAAAACAATTCTTGAGTTGACAGGGAATGAACACGAATTTGTCATTTCAACTCACGTTGATCGTGAGCATATTCATAGCCATATTATTTTCAATTCTACGAATATGATTACAGGAAATTCTTTTCGGTGGCTGAAGGGAACGAAAGTAACACTTGAAAAAATTTCGGATAAACATGCAACAAGATCCGGAGCGATTATTATTGAGAAGTCTCCGAAAAACTCGCATAAGAAATATACAATGTGGCAAACAGAGAACTTGTTTAAGTATAAAATTAAGTCAAGGCTGGATTTTTTACTGGAGCATTCAAGCAACATTGAAGATTTCAAAGAGAAAGCAGCCGCGCTCTATTTACATGTTGATTTCTCAAAAAAATGGTCAACTTTTCGACTACTTGATCAACAACAAACTAAAAATACTCGAGGGCGTACTCTCTCAAAAAGTGATCCGGAAAAATACAATTTGGATCGGATTGAGCAACGGCTAAAAGAGAATTCTACTTGTTTTTCAATTGAAGAAGTTATTGAACGATACGAAGAAAAAGAAAACGCAGTGAAACATGATTTTGATTATCAGGTTAAAATCGAAAGTTGGCAAGTTGATCATGTGACCACAAAAGGCATTTACTTAAATGTAGATTTCGGAGTTTCTAATCATGGACAATTATTTATCGGTGGTTATAAAGTCGATCAATCAGCGGATGGAGATTTCAATTTGTATGTGAAGTACGATGATGTTTTCTATTTTATGAACGAGAAGAATTCTGAGCGTAACCGATATATGAATGGCGAAACGTTGGTGAAGCAACTAAGTTTATATAATGGAACTGTTCCACTCAAAAAGGAACCGGTTATGTCCGAATTGGATGATATTATTTCCGCAATAAATTTCTTAGCAGATCATAATGTGAATGATGGTCTGCAACTTCAACGGTTAGAAATGAAACTGGAACGTTCTTTACAGGAAGCACAAAATAAATTAAAGGAATTGGATGAAAAACTAGTGGATCTTAACCAGCTAGCGAAAAACTACTTAATCACAAATTTAGATAATAAAGCTGAATCTGATCAATCGATAGATTATGAATCAATTCAAAAAGAACTCGCTTCTGTTAAATTAAGCCGTTCGATTTTGAATGATCGCTTTAATGAAATCGTAGGAGAAATTGAAGTATATCGTGAGATTCAGTATATAAGTGAAGCAACTGAAGATAAAACTATTTATGATGATACAATGTACAAAAAGTGATGTTTTGTCTATTGGTTTGAGTGATCGACATATTTGATAACTTAGAAAATTTCAGTGTCCAATTTAATATATAGACTATAAAGTGTAACTCCGATTTTTATATTATTGTAAGGGTGAATATTATGAAAGGGTAGATAATGTGGTATGAATTATAATGTATTCAAAAAGATTATGGAAGGAAGTGATCCGATATACTTTGATACTAATTGCTTACTGGGATTTTATCACTTACCAAAGAACGTTGTATCAATAATTATTGATATGTTTTATGAGAAACAGCTCTAAACGCTGCAAATGCTGCTTTTGACAGTTTTCAAAATCGATGGTCCCATTATTCTGGTGCTGTAGATGTCTGGAAACGGAACTTTGCACATGTTGAACAACTATTTGATTATGGCAGCGCCATTCGAAAAATCATGTACACTACCAATGCAGTTGAAAGTGTTCATTCTAGTTTCAGATAATGTTGATTGCCAAAATATAACATCATTAATATTATTTATTCTATTTAAAAACGTTTGATTCATAAAAGAGGAAAGACGTTGTTCCAATAGGTCTTGAAATGGTCAAGCTGTACCTTTACAGATATACCAAAAAAAAGTATAAGTAAAATAACGCATTGTTAGTTCTGATCCAGAAATACGGATATATCCATTAAATATCTGGAAAGTTAAATCGACAACTTTTGAGTGTTTATGGAATTTTTTAATCATACTGTGTATGGTTATAGGATCTGTAAAATGTTCTTCAGAAAAATGATTTAATGAAACCATACCCTTTAATAATAGTTGTTGTAATAGATCAAAAGAAAGAGATTTATGAATGATTGGAATGAGTAATTCTTGACAATCTTTTTTATTACCGTTAAAGAGGTTTCCTTTTCCCTTCTTGTGATGAATCAGATCCTCTTTATTCAAGTTTTCCGCCTCATCTTTTACAATGGCACAGTATTTGATAATGGTATTTCCATTTTTTTCGGAGTCTTGCTGCAACTCCTGCGTAGTCATCTAAACACTATTAACAAATTAAGCTTGTAAAAGTGAGAGCTCAAATAGGGTTTCAGAATTCAATAATTGTTTTATAAGCAAAAAAATGCACCTTTTCTTGGCGCTATAATTTCTAGGACTGATAGAAAATCATTCTATCGGTCCTTTTGAGCAT
>OAVH01000508.1_pt1 | contig 28349 bp, 23 predicted proteins | sample 1495281 | NCBI WGS metagenome assembly OAVH01 (sample SAMEA2580082, study PRJEB22360) | human gut metagenome | biome: human gut; feature: human-associated habitat; material: faeces | place: Denmark | collected 2008/2010
GCATCTACTGAAATGCTCGGATGGGCGTACCAGCGGTGATCATGTCTGTCGAAGCCTGGTGGTCAGACGTGAGCCAATGGAAAAGCATATCCTGGAACTTGTTCATCAGTTTGCATCTTCCATGCTGGAAAACCGGAAGATTGTTAAATCAAAGAACCAGAGCAAAGGTATGGAGACGAATGTTGCAGAATTGTTGAAACAGAACCGCCAGTTGTCTTCTGAAAAAATGAGACTTTATGATGGGTACAAAGATGGTTGTATTGATCGGGAACTGTACAAGCAGAAAGCAGAAAAGATAGGCAGACAGTTGGAAGAAATCAGACGAAAGATAGCAGAGTCTGAACGTGATGCAAAGATGCTTAAGCAGGACAATACTGCGAAGGAAATGAAACTGGAAGAATTTCTGAACATGGAGAAATTCGATACAGAGAAGTTACGGGAGATCATCAAGGTTATCCGGGTGCATAGCCAGGAGGAAATCGAAATTGAATGGAATTTTGATGATGTATTTTTAGGGCAGAGATAAAATGTTCTGGACAAGAGCGATTTTGTGGAAGATAATAAAAGTGCTGGGGTACCTGATTGGAATGGTCAGGTACTATCCGGCAAGAAAAAAGAAATATTTTTTTTGTCCCATACTTGACACGTCCACACATCTGCAGGCATACCTACTGCAGTAATCAGGCAAAGGCAGGTATGAATCCGAAGACGCTGCAGTACCTGATGGGACATTCGGATATCGGTGTGACGATGAACACTTACACTCATCTGGGACTGGATGATGCGAAGAACGAGATGATTCGTATGGAGGAACTGGAGCAGGCGAGAAAAGAAGTGGACAAGACGGAAGGCAAGAAGCCGATGAGGCAGAATATGTTTAAAGTAGTATAGAGACAGCAGATACGCTCAGGGGAGACCTTGGGCGTTATTTTTGTGCTTTGGAATTGTGGAGGAACAAGAAAGATAGTATAATTGAGGCAGATTAGAAGTTAGTTATTTTTGATGGTAATGATTCGTTTTTAAGCAAACAGGAGGGATGATTTTGTTACAGACTCTTTACATATTTGGCAATGGCTTTGATATAGCCCATGGAATTAAAACGCCATATGCTGCTTTTAGAGAATTTTTAAAAGAGAACCATGAGTCATTTTTGACTACTTTTGAAAGTATGTATTATATTCAACCATTAGATGATACAGAGCCTTGGTATACGAAAGAGGCTCAAGAAAGATGGGACAAGAGAGTTATAGATGATTTGTGGTGGAGTTTCGAAGAGCGAATTGGGCATCCGGATGTGGAAGGAATGTATGATTCTGCATATTCAATGATAGATACAATGCCGGCAGAAGGTATTATTGATACTATGGATGAATATTGGAGAGAACAGTATGGATTTGTTGATAAACTTCAGATGTATGTTCTAGAATGGCTACAAACTATTGATACATCCAAGGTTACTTGCAAAAAAGATAATCTCATTAATAATAAAAACGACTTGTTTATGAGTTTTAATTATACGGATACTCTTGAAAGTGCTTATGGTATTAGTTATGTATTCCACCCACATGGTGGAGTTCCGTCATGTTGTAATATAGCGCCTATTATGGGACATGGAAATAAGTATATTATTGATTCATATCGTAGGAAAGCAAAAGAGGCGCAGGAAGAATATGTTGAATGGTACGAAAGTATCTGTAATGCAACGGCCGATTTTTGTGAGTCAATGTATAAAGATACTGATGCAATAATAAGTGAGAACGATGACTTTTTTTCTGCCTTGTGGAATGTAAATCAGGTTGTGTGCTTGGGGTTGTCTTTTGGAGATGTTGATGTTCCTTACCTTGATAGAATTCAGCATGAAGTTCGTCCAGAAATAAAATGGATGGTTTACTATCATAGTGAAGATGACCTTAAGCGCTTGAAAAGTGTTTTCGGAATTACAGGTATTTCAAGAAAGTTTGAAGTATATTTCCTAAAAAGTGATAACTTTTGGGATAGGTGAAAGTAGGTGATTTCTTTGAAATTAATAGATGAAATAGAAACGCTAATAGCTATGCATCAGGAAGGTCCTTACTGGGATTTCAAGAGAGAATGGTATGGTGACAATAAGGACGGTGATATGCTTATTGATATCATTTGTATGGCCAATAACTTGGTGGATAGAGATGCTTATATCATTATTGGTGTCGATGAAGAAAGAGATTATACCATTCAAGATATTACACAGGACACTAATCGTAGGAATACGCAGATGCTCACAGATTTCATTAGAGGCAAGAAATTTGCGGGTGATTTTCGACCAGTTGTGACTGTAGAGCAGGTGCAATTGGCTAATGGGCTAGTAGATGTTATTGTGATTCATAATAACACAAATACTCCTTATTTTTTAAAAGAGAAGTATAAGGGAATATTTGCTAATAATATCTATGTAAGACTTCAGGACAGTAATACGCCGTCTGATAAATCAGCAGATTTTCATCATGTTGAATATCTTTGGAAGAAGAGATTTGGAATGCTGCTTTCACCAATTGAAAAAGTGAAATTATATCTGAAGCATCCTGAACACTGGGAAAATAGTCCGTCAAGCGAAGATAAGAAATACTATAAGTATGCTCCAGAATTTACGATTGACCATACCTATGAGCCCGAAGATGGAAGGGATGGTTATGAATATTATCTGTTTGCACAAACTGATCCAAGACCCCATTGGAGTGAAATAAAAATTTGCTATTATCAGACTGTCCTTGCAGAACTCGGTGGTGTGATTCTTGATGGTGGTAGGTATTTTACAGCAACGCCGGATAGGGATGGTATATCACTTACAGAGTATCATCACTGGGATGTACCGTATCGTTATATGATAAAAGGAAAATTAAATCACTTGGTTCATGAATTCTATTATGTAGATGATGGTGACGAAGCACGGCATGCCCATAATGAATATGAAAATTGTATCTTGATTTTTGAGAATGACACAGAACATCAGCATTTCAGAAACTATGTTAGAAAAAATTGGGATAGAAAAGAAGAGTTTGCAAAAGATATCTGGATTCCTTATATGGAGCAGTTACCAGGATATAATATGGATGCATTTCGTGAAGAATATAGAAATATGCAGATTCTTAGAAAAATGTTGAATGAGTTTAGAAAAACAATACAAGAAAATGAGCATTAATGTGCTATGGTAATCAGAACCTCAGATATGCACCCCCCCTTCCATTTTCTATCGTTAAAAGGTTCGAAAACCTCGGTAGTCTGCACCCCCTAAACCGACTACCAATTGACTACTATAGACTACTACACTTGGTCTCGAACTGCCGTATTTTGCCACTTTGGCTACAGTTTCCGGAAAGCTGTAACTCTTGAAGAAATCCAAAAAAGTGCGTAAAATAGGGCAAAACGAGGCATTTCAGGAGGAAAAATATAATGATTAAAGTACTTTTCATCTGCCACGGCAATATCTGCCGCAGCACAATGTCCCAATTTGTTTTTCAGGACATGATCAATAAGCAGGGGCTTACTGACCAGTTCTATATTAATTCAGCAGCTACCAGCCGGGAGGAAATCGGCAACGGACCGCATTATGGAACCGTGGCAAAATGTCGGGAAATGGGAATTCCGGTACTTCCCCATAAAGCAGTGCAAATGACTGAAAAAGATTATCGGGAGTATGATTATCTGATTGGTATGGATACCTGGAACATCCGGAATATGAAACGGATCGCAGGTGGCGATCCGGATGGAAAAATACATAAGCTTTTGGAATTTCATAATTCATCAAGGGATATTGCAGATCCCTGGTATACAGGAAATTTTGATGAAACTTATGCTGATGTAGAGGAAGGGTGCATTGCTTTTCTGGAATATCTGAAACAAAAGGGTGATGTCAGATAAACGGAGAATACTACAACCTTGGAACATAGTATGACTGAAAACCCGATAATAAAACAATAAATACAAATTACGCAGCCGCCGGAGAAAGAATTTGTCGATGAAAAATTCTTTACATCTGGCGGTTTTGCTTCTATACTGACAGTAGAGCAGCTCTGAGGGAATTCTTATCCCTTTTGGATTCTAAGCCGCAAGGACATTGTCTGAATGTGGCATCTGGTTAATGTCATGGGCATATCGCCCACATTCTCAGGAAAGACGAGGATTGTAAATGAAAAATAAATATGAATGTTTTGTGGAAAGCTTCAGGCAGAAACTGGTTGAAGCAACGGGTTATGAGGAAAGCCGGATTTATTATAAGAAAAAAGAGGATTATCCTCCTACTGCCGGCGATCGTATTTTTGTGAAGCAGTATGAGGAAAGCGGTGTGTCGGAGGTGTGTGCCCTGTATGTGGAGGATCTGTATGAGGAATACAGTCAGGGAATGACTCTGGATGTGATTGTGGAAGACGTACAGAAGCGGCTGGACAGTCTTACCAGAACGGATATTATAGAGAAGGCCAAAATACTGAATGATTACAATAAGATCAAGAAATACCTGTTTGTTCGTCTGCTAAACAAAACCAAATATGAAAAGGAATTGAATGATTCTGTTTATCGTGTGATCGGGGATATTGCCCTGGTACTTTATGTGCATATGGGAGAAGTGGAAGGGTATACCAGCAGCATGAAAGTGAAAAGTCATATGTTGGAAAGCTGGGACAGATCTCAAGAGGAAGTGTTCGATGCAGCTCTTCTGAATACTTACTTTATTTCTCCTCCCAGAATCTACTGCTGGGAAAAGATGATTTTTAATTCCAGCTATGAGGGTGAAAACTTCATGAATCTTCTGTCAGATTATCCGATCCGTAAAAATGCAGTGGGAAATTGTCTCAGCACGGTACGGCGTACCAATGGAGCTGTGGCAGTTTTTCTTCCGGGTGTAGCAAAAAGGCTGGCAGATCTGATGAATGGGAATCTGTATCTGGTCTTTACCAGTGTTCATGAGGTAATGATACATAATGAAAAAACTGCGAATCCGGAGGATTTACTCCATGTTCTGGCAGATACTGTGCGGGAAACGACTCCCGAAGCGGATGTACTGACATTGCATATTTATCATTATAACAGGGCAACAGGGATTTTCAGTCTTTGTGAAGAAGCGGAAAGTCAGGGGGAATAACACGGATAAAAAAACTGCATATACTGGTCATAAAAGGAAAAACAGGGGGAATGACCTTTGGCATATAAAATTATGCTTGATGCAGGACATGGAGGAAGTATTCTGCGGAAAAATCACATAGTGGACAGGTATGCTTCATAATTTGTGTAGAGGACCAAAATGGAGTATTTCTGCATTGAAAAAGAAAGAAGCAGCTGATTGGACAGTGAACAGAATTTTTTTGAATAAAACTTCTGTGGAGGAGATTCTGATTCGTATGATAAAACAGTACGAAAAAACAGAAGAATTTTATGGTACAGGCTCTGACGGGGACTCCGGGAAAATACTGGGAGAGAATGGAACCCGGAGGGAAAGTCAATGAGACGGGAATGTCAGAGCTTTACAGAAAAAATATATTCTGCAGCTCTGTATATCCGTTTATCACGGGAGGATGGAGATAAAGAGGAAAGTGACAGCGTATCCAATCAGAAAAAACTGTTGACAGAATACCTGAAGAAGGGAGAATTTCAGATCTATGATATTTATATAGATGACGGATACAGCGGAACAGATTTTAACAGGCCGGGTTTTAAAAAAATGATGGAGGATATTTATGCCGGACTGGTAAACTGTGTAATAGTCAAGGATCTTTCCAGATTTGGGAGAGACTATATTGATACGGGACGTTATCTGGAACGTGTTTTTCCCGAATTGGGGATTCGATTTATTTCTGTTACAGACGGGATTGACAGTTTGTATCAGACTTACGATATACTCCTTCCGATTAAAAACATTTTTAACGAACAGTATGCCAGAGACATTTCTCAGAAAATAAGAGCAACCATGAGAGCCAAGCAAAAGGCAGGGGAATTTATCGGTGCCTTTGCCTGCTATGGATATCGGAAAGATCCCTGTAACAGAAACCGACTGCTCATTGATGAATATCCGGCATCAATAGTGAAGACAATCTTTTCACTGTTTTTGGAAGGAAAAAGTAAGCAGGAGATTGCGGATATTCTGAATGAAAGAGGTGTTTTGTGTCCTTCCCGGTACAAAAAAAGCTGTGGAGAAAATTACAGGAGCAGAGCAGAAAAAGATTCGGGATGGACTTATTCCACCATATACAATATGCTGCACAATCAGATTTATACGGGAGCAATGGTTCAGGGAAAAAAATATCAGAAGATGAGGAGCAGTCAGCATATGGTAAAAAAGGACGAATGGATTATTGTTCAGGATACGCATGAAGCGATCATTGATCAGAAAACGTGGAGAGAAACACAGAGGCTTCTTGGACAGAGACGCAGAGCGTGTTCCGGAGAATACAGTGAGAATCCTTTTTCCGGCCTGATTTTTTGCGGCTGCTGTAAAAAACCTATGATCTTGAATCGCTGGAAGCGTGCGGATGGAAAAATGAGCGCTTCCTTTTACTGCGGTACTTACAAAAGAAAGGGAAAAAGCGGCTGTACTCCTCATGCGATTCCAGCTGAACTTCTGGAAAGTATAATATACAGAGATATGCAAAAACTTTTGGAACATGATATGAATCTGCAGGAACTTCGACAGAAAGTCTGGAAGCAGCAAATGGAAGAGAAAAGGCTCAGCAGAAAAAAAGAACAGTCCCGGGCAGAGACTTCTTGCAATAAAATGCGGAGACTGAAACAACAGGTTTATGAGGATTATCGGGAAGGGCTTTTATCGCGAAGAGAATTTATGAATTATACAGAGGATTATACAAAAAAAGAGCAGTTTTATATGGATCAGATGGAACACCTAAAAGATATGGAAGATCTGCGGGAAGAGAAAAGGACATGGAAGGGAAATCATGCAAACAGGGAGGAGGGATTTGGTCGACAGACAATAAGTGCTGCTGTGAAAAAAAGAGTGCTGATGGAACTGATCGATCATATAGAAGTCAGGGAAGAAAAATTTCTGGATGTATATTATAATTTTTCTCAATCAGGTTCCGGCTGATTTTCGCAGAATAGTGACGCCACATGGAGGAGGAGATCCGGGAGCGGTTTATCAGGGGAGACAGGAGAAGGATGACACACTTCGACTTACTCTGGCAGTAGGTGAACTTCTGGAAAAAAATGGTATCAATGTTGTATATACACGGACAACGGATGTGTATCAGACTCCTTTTGAAAAGGCAAAACTTGCAAATGAATCCGGCGCGGATTATTTCATTTCCTTTCACAGAAACAGCAGTCCTGAGGCAGATCAGTACCAGGGAGTAGAGGTTCTCTTATATGATAAAAACGGCATTAAATATGAGATGGCGGAAAATATCCTGGGGGCAATGGGAGAGATTGGCTTTCGGGAGATTGGGGTAAAAGAGCGCCCCGGACTTGTGGTGCTCAGGAGGACTAAAATGCCTGCGCTTCTTGTTGAAGCAGGTTTTTTAAATTCCGAAGAAGATAACCGGATTTTTAATGAACAGTTTGATGATATGGCAGAAGGGATTGCCGGCGCAATTTTAGGGACACTGACAGAAGAGACCGTTGAGAACCCTTTGTATTATCGTGTGCAGACAGGTGTATTCCGAAAACGGGAAAATGCAGACAGGATGCTTTACCAGTTGACGGATCAGGGATTTCCATCCTATATTCTTAAGGAAAATGATTTTTATAAAGTACAGACAGGTGCTTTTCAACAGATTGGAAATGCAGTTGATATGGAACAGAGATTGCGTGATGCGGGATACAGTACTATAATAGTAACAAGATAAATGATAAAGGGAGAAAAACATGACCAGTTATGAGAAATTTCTGAAAAAAACAGAAGATTTTATATTTATAGAACATAAACCGGAAAAAGCAGATATTATTTTTGTTCCCGGTAATGGCTATCCACATATGGCAGAAAAAGCAGCTTCCTTATATAAAGAAGGATATGCACCATGGATTCTGCCAAGTGGGAAATACAGTATTACAGCAGGAAAGTTTTCTGGTGTATTATTAAAGGAAGAAATCTATAACAGTGATTATCGGACAGAGTGGGAATTTCTGAAGGATGTTCTTATAAAAAACGGAGTCAGTGACAAGGATATCCTGAAAGAAGATCAGGCTACCTTTACCTGGGAAAATGCCTTATATTCTCGAAAAGTCACTGATGCAGCAGGAATTACTGTAAATAAGGCGATTCTCTGCTGCAAAGCATATCACGCAAGACGTGTGCTGATGTATTATCACAGAGCCTATCCGGAGGCTGAATTTCTGGTATGTCCTTCCTTTCCAGATGGCATCAGCCGTGGAAACTGGAGAGAAACACAGGAAAGCATTGGAGAAGTGATGGATGAAGTGACTAGGATTATCAGCCAGTTTTCTCTGATGATGGATTAAAAATTGTTTGGCCGGATCAGACAGGATCCGGCCTTTTGTCCGGAGACTCAAAAAAATATAATTTAGGGGTGTCAGAAAAAGAAGAATTATGATATAATACGGATGTCGAAATATGAAAATTTGTGTTACGAAATGTTTACAAAAGAGTAAAACTTTGATATATTAAAAGATAAATGATATAAAAAATGCAGATTATATATTAATGTGCAGATGCTTGATATATAAATGATTATGACGATAAACAGATGTATATAAATAGATGAGGTGTAATGATGATGAAGAGAAATGAAAGTAAGAGAAACGTACAGTTTTTAGCTGCTGCAGCCCTGACCGCTGCGCTGATAACAGGACAGATCCAACCGATATCCGTGTTTGGTGGAAACACGGAAATTCAGGTCAGCAGCCTGATCCCGGATAATATAACCATTGATCACCCCGTCCCGTTATCTGATATTTCTCTTCCGTCCAGTGATTATGGTACTCTTTCCTGGGCAGACAGCTCCAGTATACCATCAGAAAGAGTGCAGTCTTATGATGTAGTATTCCGCCCTTCTGATTCTGTAGATCTTTCAGATATTTCCGGATGGGATGGAAGCTCAGATGCAATATATGGAAGGGTTACGGTAGTAGTAAGCAGTCTGGAGGAAAACGGATCAGAAGAGGAATATGAAGATCCGGAGGAGTGGACAGAAGAAGGCGAAGAGCAGGGAACAGGAGAAGAGGAAGAAACGGAAAATGAAATTCCGGAAGAAGAGACTGAATCTGAGACAGAAGATACAGAAAATGGAGAAGAGGAAATTCCGGAAGCAACAGTAACGCCAGGGGCAGAGGAAACTCCGGAAGCAACGGTAACTCCGGGAGCAGAGGAAACTCCGGAAGCAACAGTAACGCCAGGGGCAGAGGAAACTCCGGAAGCAACGGTAACTCCGGGAGCAGAGGAAACTCCGGAAGCAACAGTAACGCCAGGGGCAGAGGAAACTCCGGAAGCAACGGCAACCCCAGGGGCAGAGAAAACACCGGAGGCAACGGTAACTCCGGGGGCAGAGGGAACTCCGGAAGCAACGGTAACCCCTGAGATAACGGAAACACCGGAGCCTACCATTACACCAGAAGCAGATAAAGATAATATTTTTGACCGGGAAGAAGATAAAGACGAACGTCCGGCAGAGGCAGATAAAGAACTGAGTAAAGAAGAGCAGGAAGAAGCGGCAGCAGTAAATCACAGCTGTAATGGTATTTCTGTATCGGGAATCAATCTTCCCTGGTATGTTCAGTTCCGTGCGACCAGTGGAGAAGATTATCAGTTTTCCAACGAGGATGAAGCAAACGTATTCAAATCCTATGAATTTGAGTTATGGGATCTGAAAAATAATACAGAATATGAGATTCCGGACGGAGAATATATCAGTGTGACAGTTCCGGTGAAAGCAGGATATACCTATACGATTGAGCACCTTCTTGACAGTGGCGCCATGGAGACGATTGTTCCGAGTGTGGATGGCAGTACCATGGTATTCAGCACTCATTCCTTCAGCCCGTTTGGGATTGCAGGAAGCAAGCCTCTCGTAGGTGAAGAAATTCAGGAGGATGGTTATGACGGTACTGTCAGACCTACTTCCGCGCCTTCATCCGACAATGGATCCGGTACGTCTGCAACGGTGACACCTTCCCAGAATAACGAAGGATCAGATGATGCTTCAGAATCCGGAAGCAGCACAGGAACTTCTGATTTACAGAGCAGCGCAGAGACAGAAGATGAGGATCAGGGCGATTCTGCTCCGGCGGTAAACACAGGGGATAATACTCCTGTAGGCGCTTTTGTGGTGCTGGCAGTTGCAGCACTGGTGATCGTAGGAGTCATTCTTTATCTTCGTAAAAGAAAAAACAAATAAACGTACATAGGTAAAACAGCCCTCCCATATACATGTTATTGGGAGGGCCGTTTGTATGAAAACAAAAAATGTTTTAAAATCACTTTTTCTTTCTTATTTGTTAACAGGAGTCTGTCTGCTGCTGCTTGCCTTTCTGGTTTTCCGGTTTGACCTGGGAGTGGCACCTGTATCTGCGGGAATTGTGGCAGTTTATGTGATTTCCTGTCTTGCCGGAGGTTTTTTTGCCGGAAAGCTTATGAGAAAGAACAAATACTTCTGGGGTATCCTGGTAGGTCTATGCTACTTTCTGCTTCTTGTGTTTGTATCTTTTGTGGCAGAGAAAAGATGGGATATGTCATTTCAGCATCTGATCACTACATTCTGTATGTGCCTGGGAGGCGGTGCCCTGGGAGGGATGCTTGCATAAGCTAAAAAAAGGCTTTTAATTGGCTGGATTTTATGCTATACTATGCCCAGATAATTTTATATACATAAAGGAGGATATACAATGGAGCATATCAAAACATTAAATACAAAGAATCTGCAGAACACAGTGAAAAAAGGTGGATGTGGCGAGTGCCAGACTTCCTGTCAGTCAGCATGCAAGACTTCCTGTACTGTAGGAAATCAGAGCTGCGAGCATAAATAAGACAGATTTTTAGGAAGTCATTTAAGCAGCGGGGTGAAAACCGCTGCTTCTTCTTTTGCTGTGTGCCGGAACAAATAAAAGGTTCTGACAGAAACACGGCAGATGAATTTACAGGAAAGGATTTTTTTAGAGAAATGAGTCTGATTCACAGATATCAGAGCAATGGTTATAATATTGTTCTTGACATTAACAGCGGGTGTATCCATCTGGTGGATCTTGTAACATACGAGGTTTTACCTTATATAGAGGAGGGACTGTCCGCAGAGGAAATTTCAGCAAAGCTGAATGACAGATTTAAAGATGAGGATATCCGGACATCTGTTTCTGAATGCCTGAAACTGAAAGAAGAGGGCATGCTTTTTACAAAAGATATTTACGAGGGTGCAATCGATGAGTTTACAAAAAACAGTAAACCGGTAGTGAAGGCTCTCTGTCTTCATGTAGCTCATGACTGTAATCTTGCCTGCCGCTACTGTTTTGCAGAAGAGGGTGAATATCACGGAAGACGGGCAATCATGTCTTTTGAAGTGGGAAAAAAAGCACTGGATTTCCTGATCGCAAATTCCGGCTCCAGAAGAAATCTGGAAGTGGATTTCTTTGGCGGGGAACCGCTGATGAACTGGCAGGTAGTAAAGGATCTGGTAAAATACGGAAGAGAGCAGGAAAAAATTCATAATAAAAATTTCCGCTTTACGATTACTACCAATGGCGTACTTCTGGATGATGAAGTAATGGAATTCTGCAACCGGGAAATGTCCAATGTGGTTCTCAGCATTGACGGGCGTAAGGAAGTCAATGATTACATGCGCCCCTTCCGTAAAGGTGCCGGAAGCTATGACCTTATCATGCCGAAATTCCAGAAGTTTGCGGAGTCCAGAAACCAGGAAAATTATTATGTGAGAGGAACCTTTACTCACCATAATCTTGATTTTTCAAAGGATGTTCTGCATTTTGCAGATATGGGCTTCAAACAGATTTCTGTTGAGCCGGTTGTAGCTCCGGAGGAAGAGGACTATGCGATCCGTAAGGAAGATATTCCCCAGATCCTTGAGGAATACGATACCCTTGCAAAAGAAATGATCAAGAGGGAAAAAGAGGGAAGAGGATTTAATTTCTTCCATTTTATGATCGATCTTACAGGAGGTCCCTGTGTGTATAAACGCCTTTCCGGATGTGGATCCGGAACAGAATATCTGGCAGTGACTCCGTGGGGAGATCTCTATCCATGCCATCAGTTCGTCGGTGAAGAGCAGTTCCTGATGGGAAATGTAGAGGAAGGGATTACCCGTCCACAGGTCCGGGATGAATTTAAAAACTGTAATGTTTATACAAAGGAAGCCTGCAGAGACTGTTTTGCAAGATTCTACTGCAGTGGAGGATGTGCAGCCAATGCATATCATTTCCAGAATGATGTAAAAGGAAATTATGAGATCGGATGTGAACTCCAGAGAAAACGAGTGGAGTGTGCAATTATGATCAAAGCCGCTCTTGCGGACTAGATAAATCAGTCCGCAGGATAACATATGGTATCATGGGGACTTAAAAAAGAAGGGAAAAACAATGAAGAAAAAAAGAGGTGTCATTGTACTGGTCCTGACTGTGATCTTAACAGCGTTCCTGTGTTATACAGCCGGTGTGGGGTTTGGTCCAACAGGAACCGGGGCGGCGAAAAACATTAATACCGGTCTTGATCTGTCAGGCGGAGTAAGTATCACTTATGAAGCAAAGGACAAAAACCCAGGTAAAGAAGAAATGTCTGATACTGTTTACAAAATGCAGAAGCGTGTGGAACAGTACAGTACAGAAGCGCAGGCTTACCAGGAGGGAGACAACCGCATCACAGTTGAGATCCCGGGTGTGACAGATGCAGATAAGATCCTTAACGAACTGGGTAAACCAGGTTCTCTCTGCTTTATCGAGGAGACAGACTCCGAAGGAAATGCAAACTTTGTTGCCGGAGAAACCAAATATGAGCTTGCAAGAAGCATCGACGAGATCAGAGAAGCCGGATCTGTTGTACTGGAAGGTACAGATGTGGCAGATGCGCAGGGCGGCGCCTATCAGAAACAGGATGGCAGCAGTAGAGAATATGCAGTCAGCCTGAAACTGACAGATGAGGGCAAAAAGAAATTTGCGGAAGCTACAGAAGCAAATGTAGGCAAACAGATTGCGATCATTTATGACAATGAAGTATTAAGCGCTCCAACTGTAGAAGAAGCGATCACAGGCGGTCAGGCAGAGATCAACGGCATGGCAGATGTGGAGGAAGCACAGAATCTGGCATCCTATATCCGCATCGGATCTCTGAGTCTGGAACTGGAGGAACTTCGCTCCAGTGTCGTAGCAGCCCAGCTTGGTGAAGAGGCGATTACAACAAGTGTTACTGCAGGCGCGATCGGACTTGTGATTGTAATTCTGTTTATGATCCTTGTTTACAGAATTCCGGGAATCGTTGCAGCTTTTGCGCTGATCCTTTATACAGCCATTGAGCTGATTACCCTGAATGCTTTTGATATTACCCTGACCCTTCCGGGTATTGCAGGTATCATTTTGGGTATTGGTATGGCGGTAGATGCAAATGTTATCATCTATGCACGTATTCAGGAAGAAATTGCAGAAGGAAGTTCTGTAAGAACAGCGATCCGTTCCGGATTTTCCAAAGCTTTTTCCGCGATCATTGATGGAAATATCACCACTCTGATTGCATCCGTAGTTCTGATGTGGCTGGGTTCCGGTACGGTTAAAGGCTTTGCATATACCCTGGCTCTTGGTATCGTGGTTTCCATGTTTACGGCGCTTGTGATCTCCAGACTGATCATGAATGCTCTTTATGCAGTGGGATTCCAGGATGCGAAGTTCTATGGAAAAGCAAAACAGAGAAAATCTTTCAACTTTGTCAGAAAGAAGAATGTATTCTTTATCCTTTCACTGATCCTGATCCTTGTAGGACCGGTATCGATGATGATCCATCAGAAGACAGATGGAAGCAGCCTGAATTACAGCCTGGAGTTTTCCGGTGGTACGGCAACTACAGTTACCTTTAAGGAGGATATGGATATTAAGACCATCGACTCCGAAGTGACTCCTGTAGTGGAAGAGGTTACCGGAGATAAAAATGTACAGCCGACCAAGGTTGTGGGAACAAATCAGGTGATCATTAAGACCCGTGCTCTTTCCCAGGAGGAAAGAGAAGCTCTGAATGATGCAATGGTAGAGAAATTTGATGTTGACAGATCTCTGATCGCATCTGAAAGTATTTCATCTACAGTAAGCTCAGAAATGAGACAGGATGCATTCGTTGCAGTTGTTGTGGCAACTCTTTGCATGCTTGCTTATATCTGGTTCCGATTCAAAGATATCCGCTTTGCCGGCAGTGCAGTTCTTGCACTTGTGCATGACGTCCTTGTAGTATTTGCTTTTTATGCACTGGCAAGAATTTCAGTGGGAAATACATTTATCGCATGTATGCTGACCATTGTGGGTTACAGTATCAATGCAACCATTGTTATTTTTGACCGTATCCGTGAGAATATCAGGAAAAGAGGAGCTCGCGCAGATCTTACAGGGATTGTAAATGACAGTATCACACAGACTCTTACCAGAAGTATCTATACTTCTCTTACTACATTTGTGATGGTAGCTGTACTTTTTGCAAGGGGAGTATCTTCTATCCGTGAATTTGCACTTCCGTTAATGGCAGGTATCATTTGCGGTGCATATTCTTCTGTTTGCATTACAGGCTCTCTGTGGCTGGTAATGAAGCAGGGATTTGGAAAAAACAAAGTACAGGCTGTTGTACAAAAGACCTCAGGACAGAAAAACAATGAGAGTGTGCAGAGTGCAGCTCCGGTTAAGAATCAGGGAAATGGACAGAAACAGCCGAAAAAGAAAAACCGTAAAAGAGTAGCAGAGCGTCTGGCTGCTCAGGAAGCAGAGAAAAATTCTGTTTCAGATAAGGATAAAACTGAATAAATCAGGATAAGAAAAATGGTCCCGGGGCAGTAAGGTTGTCCCGGGGCATATTTTTAACAGGAGAAAAAGATGGAAAAATGGGTAGTAATGGCTAAAAAAGCTGATTTTCAGGAAATCGGCAGAGAGTTTGGAATCGATCCGGTAGTGGCAAGACTGATCCGGAACCGGGATGTTGAAGGAAGAGAAAGTATCCGTTCCTATCTGTACGGAACACCGGATGAACTTCCTTCTCCCTGGCTTTTAAAGGATATGAAAAAAGCAGCGGAAATCCTGTCTGCAAAAATTGATTCTGGTGCAAAAATCCGCATTATCGGAGATTATGACATTGACGGTGTGACAGCTACCTATATTCTGCTTACAGGCCTGAAACGCCTCGGAGCCGATGTGGATACCTATATTCCGGATCGTATCAGGGACGGCTATGGACTTCACAGCCAGCTGATCGAAAAGGCGGCGGTTGATGGAGTGGATACGATTGTCACCTGTGACAATGGAATCGCGGCTTCTCAGGAGATCGCTCAGGCAAAAAAAGGCGGAATGACAGTAATCGTAACGGATCATCATGAGATTCCATATCAGGATACGGAACAGGGGAGAGTGTGGATCATTCCTCAGGCTGATGCAGTGATCAATCCCAAACAGCCGGACTGCGCATATCCGAATAAAAATATCTGTGGAGCGGTAGTGGCATGGAAGCTGATCTGGTCTCTGTATGAAACTTACGGAATCGATCGGAATGAGATTCTGGAGTTTTCTGAAGCGGCAGCAGTAGCTACGGTAGGAGATGTTATGGATCTGCAGGGGGAAAACAGAATCATTGTAAAAGAGGGGCTGAAACGACTTCCAAAAACAAGAAATCAGGGATTTCGGGCTCTGATCGAGGCCAATGGTCTGGAAGGAGAAAGAATTACGGCGTACCATGTAGGTTTTGTCCTGGGACCCTGTATCAATGCCAGTGGAAGACTGGATACGGCATCCAGAGCGTTATCCCTTCTCTGTACAAAGGAGTGGGATCAGGCTGCAAAAGAGGCCGGAGATCTGGTGGCATTGAACCAGAGCCGGAAAGCAATGACAGAAGAAGGAAAAGAGAAAGCGATTGAAATGATCGAACACTCAGAGCTTTCTGAGGACAGAGTTCTTGTAGTGTACCTTCCGGAATGTCATGAAAGTCTCGCGGGAATCATTGCAGGGCGTCTGAGGGAGAAATATTATAAACCGGCCTTTGTACTGACCAGGGCGGAAAATGGAGTAAAAGGCAGTGGACGCTCCATAGAAGCGTATTCCATGTATGAAGAACTGGTCAGATGCAGCGATCTTCTGGAGCAGTTTGGAGGACATCCCATGGCAGCAGGCCTTTCTTTGAAAGAAGAAAATGTAGAGCCATTTCGAAGGAGGCTGAATGAGCTGTGTACACTTACACAGGCAGAACTGACGCCGAAGGTCACGATTGATGTTCCCATGCCGATTTCCTATCTTACCAGAGAACTGACAGAACAGCTTTCTATTCTGGAGCCGTTTGGGAAGGGAAATACAAAGCCTCTTTTTGCCCAGAAAGATCTTCGTGTTTTAAATCTGAGAATTCTGGGCAAGAATCAAAATGTGGCCAAGATGAAGCTTGTGGATGTAACAGGTACTTCGGTGGACGCTGTGTATTTCGGCCAGGCATTGGAATTTCAGGCTTATGTACAGCAGAAAGAGACGGTTTCTGTTACTTATTATCCGGAGATCAATGTATATCAGGGAAAGGAAAACCTGCAGACGGTGATCCGTAATTATATGTAACGGTAGAAAAAAGCCGGGATTTGGCGATAGTTGTCGGGTTTGGATTGATTCCGTAAAAAAAAAGTGATATACTTATTGAGATTATTTATGATAAAAACGGCTTTTTGCCGCAATTTTAATAGAACAGGCGGAGGTACGGGACTATGAAGAAAATTGAGGATTATGTAAGAAGTATTCCGGATTTTCCGGAGCCGGGGATTATTTTCCGGGATGTAACAAGCATTTTACAGGATGCAGACGGACTGACACTGGCGATCGATCTTATGCAGGATTGTCTGAAGGACACAGATGTGGATGTGATCGTTGGAACAGAATCACGGGGATTTATGTTTGGCGTACCGATTGCCTATAATCTTCATAAACCATTTGTGCCGGTAAGAAAGAAAGGCAAGCTTCCATGTGAAACTGTTTCCAGAAGCTATGATCTGGAGTACGGCAGCGCTGTCATTGAGATGCACAGGGATTCTATCAAACCGGGTCAGAAGGTTGCAGTGATCGACGATCTGGTTGCAACAGGCGGTACGGTAGAGGCAGCAGTAAAGCTGATCGAAGAGCTTGGCGGTGAGGTTGTTAAAATCGTATTTCTGATGGAACTGGCAGGCCTGAAAGGGCGTGAGAGACTGGCCGGTTATGATATCGCTTCTGTAATCCGCTATGAGGGAAAATAACAGGTAACTGACCACAGACAGATAGAATATCAGGCAGGTGGGAGAGAATGGCAGAAAAAGATAAAAATACAAAGCTTAATAAAGCAGCCGGGCTGACAGAGGAAGAAAAGCTGGAAACGGTGAAAAAAGCAGATGCAGCCGTGAAATCCATGAGCGATTTTACCAGCCCGGAGATCCTGTATCAGGAGCTGATCTCCAGTGTGAAAAAATATCATCCGTCTACGGATATTACTATGATACAGAAGGCCTATGAGGTTGCAAAAGAAGCACATAAGGATCAGAAGAGAAAGTCCGGGGAACCTTATATCATCCATCCTCTCTGTGTGGGAATTATCCTGGCAGATCTGGAATTGGACAAGGAAACCATTGTTGCCGGCCTTCTTCATGATTCAGTGGAGGACACCTGGATGACCTATGAAGAGGTAGAAAAGGAATTTGGGTCAGAGGTGGCTCTTCTGGTGGACGGAGTTACAAAACTGGGACAGCTGAATTACTCCAAAGATAAAGTGGAACTTCAGGCTGAGAATCTGAGAAAAATGTTCCTTGCCATGGCAAAGGATATACGGGTTATTCTTATCAAGCTTGCTGACCGACTTCATAATATGCGTACCCTGCAGTATATGCGGCCGGAAAAACAGCAGGAAAAAGCACGGGAAACTATGGATATCTATGCTCCCATTGCCATGCGTCTTGGTATTTCCAAGATTAAGGTTGAACTGGATGACCTTTCTCTGAAATATCTGAAACCGGATGTTTATTATGATCTGGTAGATAAGGTTTCATTGAGAAAGAGCGAAAGACAGGATTTTGTCAACGGCATTGTCAGGCAGGTGAAGCAGCATATGGAGGATGCAGGGATCCAGGCGCAGGTAGATGGCCGGATCAAGCATTTCTTCAGTATTTATAAAAAAATGGTAAACCAGAATAAGACCATCGATCAGATTTATGATCTTTTTGCAGTGCGTATTCTGGTAGACAACGTAAAGGACTGTTATGCGGCTCTTGGTGTGATCCATGAGATGTACAAGCCTATTCCCGGTAGATTTAAAGACTATATCGCCATGCCGAAGCCCAATATGTATCAGTCCCTTCATACAACACTGATCGGACCCAGCGGACAGCCCTTTGAGATACAGATCCGTACCTATGAAATGCATAAAACTGCAGAATATGGTATTGCTGCACACTGGAAATATAAGGAGTCCTCAGACGGAAAGGCTCCGGTAGGAAAAAGTGAAGAAGAGAAACTGAACTGGCTTCGTCAGATTCTGGAATGGCAGAGAGACATGTCAGACAACAGGGAGTTTATGAGTCTTCTGAAAAATGACCTGGATCTTTTTGCTGACAGTGTTTACTGCTTTACCCCTCTGGGAGATGTCAAAACTCTTCCGGCAGGTTCCACGCCGATTGACTTTGCTTACTGTGTACACAGTGCAGTGGGAAACCGCATGGTAGGAGCGAGAGTAAACGGGAAACTGGTTCCTATTGAATATGAGATTCAGAACGGAGACCGTATTGAGATCATCACCTCCCAGAATTCTCAGGGTCCCAGCCGCGACTGGCTGAAGCTGGTAAAAAGTACACAGGCAAAGAATAAGATCAATCAGTGGTTTAAGAAAGAGCTGAAAGAAGATAATATCCTGAAGGGCAAAGACATGCTTGCACAGTATGCAAAGACCAAAGGATATAAGATCGGTTCCTATACGAAAAGCCAGTATCTGGAAGCGGTTATGCGTAAATACGGGTTCCGTGACTGGGACTCTGTACTTGCAGCGATTGGGCACGGCGGTCTGAAAGAAGGCCAGGTATTTAATAAGCTGATGGAAGCCTATGAGAAGGAGAATACCAAAAAGATCACGGATCAGGATGTTCTGGATGCTGCCTCCGATGCGCAGGAAAAACTCAGGCTGGTAAAATCCAAAGGCGGTATTGTTGTCCGTGGTATTCATGATGTGGCAGTGCGATTTTCAAAATGCTGCAGTCCGATTCCGGGAGATGAGATCGTAGGCTTTGTTACAAGAGGCAGGGGGATTACCATCCACCGCACAGACTGTGTGAATGTGCTGAACATGTCAGAGGCGGATCGAACCAGACTGATCGAAGCAGAATGGCAGGCTGATACAAAAGCCTCCGAAAAATATATGGCAGAGCTCCGGATCTTTGCGAACAATCGAACCGGCCTGATCGTAGATCTTTCCAAGCTTTTTACAGAACGGAAGATCGACATGAAAAATATGAACTGCCGTACCAACAAGCAGGATAAGGCAACTCTTGCAGTCAGCTTTGAGATTGCCAGCAAGGAAGAACTGGCATCTCTGATCGAAAAGATCCGTCAGGTGGAAAGTGTTCTGGATGTGGAACGTACTACAGGCTGATGAAACGTACGGGAGATAAGAAAGAGAGAAACGATATGAAAAATGCAGATCTTCAGAAATGTATTCTTGGTTCCGTATCTACCAATTGCTATTTATTAAAAAACAAAGAAACAGGAGAGCTTCTGATCGTTGATCCGGCAGATCATGCGGAAGTAATCTCTTCAAAAATAAAAGAAATGCAGGCAAAACCGAAGGCAATTCTCCTGACTCACGGTCATTATGATCATATTCTGGCAGTGGAGGAACTGAGAAGGGAATTTGAGATCCCGGTTTATGCCTGTGAAAAAGAAGCAGGGATACTTCTGGATCCGTCAGCAAATCTTTCCGGATACGGAAGCAGAGTCTGTTCCCTGAAAGCAGATGTGCTTCTTACGGATCTTCAGGTTTTTGAGACGGCAGGCTTTTCTGTACAAATGCTCCATACCCCGGGACATACGGAAGGAAGCTGCTGCTATTACCTGGAGGAAGAGGGAATTCTTTTCAGCGGAGATACGCTGTTTTACGGTTCTGTAGGAAGAACAGATTTTCCGGGCGGAAGTACAGCTCAGATTGTCCGGAGCCTTCACAGACTGACAGACAATCTTCCTGAGGATACAGAAGTTTTTCCGGGACATGATATGTCTACGACCATTGGATATGAAAAGAGGTATAATCCATTTGTATAAGATCAGAATTCTGTTTGAAAACAGAGACTTTGAACATGATATTTATGAATTGATCCGGGCCTTTTATCCGGATGCGGAAATCCTTGTTTCTTATGAAAAAGAAGAGGAAGCAGAGGCAGATCTTGCATTCCGGGTGGAAGAACAGGAGCAGAGTTTCCTGATCCATTACCGTAGTGAGGAGCATACAGGTGTAACATGTGGAGAGATGATAAAGGGGCAGTCTTCGGATGCCCTTCTTTCCTGTAAAGAAGATCCTGCGGATAAAGAAAAGGCTCATGAGCTCCGAAAAGAGCAGAAGGATGTGATCAAGCAGGTACTTTACCGGCTTCTGGTGAAGCTTACAGGCAGGACGCTTCCCTGGGGAAATCTTACGGGAATCCGCCCGGCCAAGCTTGCCATGGCAATGCTCGAATCCGGAATGAAAAACTCTGAAGCTGCGCGGGAAATGAGAGAACGCTATCTGGTCAGTCCGGAAAAAACAGCGCTTGCTATTGCTATTGCAAACAGAGAAAGAGAGCTTTTAAAAGATATTGATTACGAAAATGGATACAGCCTTTATGTGGGAATTCCCTTTTGCCCAAGTATCTGTCTTTACTGTTCCTTCAGCTCCTATCCCCTGAAGCAGTGGAAAAACAAGGTGGATCTTTATCTGGATGCTCTGTGTAAGGAAATTGAGGCAGTGTCCCGGATCATGAAGGAAAAAGGCAGGAAGCTGGATACCGTTTATATCGGAGGCGGGACACCGACTACCCTGGAGCCGGAACAGCTTAAGCGGCTTCTGGATGCACTGACCGTACATTTTGACTGCAGGAATCTGGCGGAATTTACCATAGAGGCCGGACGTCCGGACAGCATTACAAAAGAAAAACTTCAGATGATCCGGAAATATCCGGTCACCAGAATTTCTGTAAATCCGCAGACAATGAATCAGGAAACTCTGGACATCATTGGAAGACGTCATACAGTAGAGGAGACAAAGAACGCATTTGCTCTGGCCAGAGAATGTGGCTTTGACAACATCAATATGGATCTTATTGTTGGTCTTCCCGGCGAGGACAGAGAAAAAGTGGCTCATACTTTGGAGGAAGTAAGGGCACTGGCTCCAGACAGTCTGACTGTACATTCCCTGGCTGTGAAACGTGCGGCAAGGCTGAACATGTTTAAGGACCAGTATCAGGAAATGACTTTTGAGAATAATCAGGAGATCATGGATCTGACCATGAAAACGGCTTACGAAATGGGAATGAGCCCGTATTATCTGTACCGTCAGAAAAACATGAAGGGTAATTTTGAAAATGTAGGCTATGCAGAGGTTGACAAAGCCGGGATTTACAATATACTGATTATGGAAGAGAAACAGCCCATTATTGCACTTGGAGCAGGCGGTTCATCCAAGCTGGTTTTTGACCATGGAAAAAGGATCGAACGTGTGGAGAATGTAAAGGATGTTTCCAATTATATTACCCGCGTGGACGAAATGATCGAGAGAAAGCGGGCTGGAATCCGGAAATGGCTGTAATAGGAGGTGTACAGGTTGGGTGCGGCAGAAGAGATGAAAACATCAGACAGAATACTGGACTTTGATCTGTCGGCCGAGCTGGATCACGGGATCGTGGTCAGTAATCTTGCGTATAAGGTGGCTTCGGAAATGGGGCTGGAGGAATCTGTCTGTTATGAGCTGGCAATTGCCGGTATGCTTCATGATATTGGAAAACTGAGGCTGACAGAATATATTAACGGACGGGAAAAGGATCCTCTTCTGATTGAGGAACTGAAATACGTCCGTATGCATTCCACACTTGGCTATGAGGAACTGAAGGGCCAGGGATATTCGGACTTCGTTCTGGAAAGTATCCTGTATCATCATGAAAATTATGATGGAACCGGCTATCCGGATAATCTGGCAGGAGAGGAGATCCCCATTGGCGGAAGAATCTTAAGAGTCTGTGATGTGTTTGCGGCACTGAGTTCAGACAGACCTTATCGTACAGCGTTTGATGTGGCTACAGTGGTGGAGCTTATGATCGATGAGATCAAAAACTTTGACATGGAAGTTTTTCTTGCATTTCAGAGAGTTATACATAAAAAAGAATAACAGGAGGCAGGCATGGCATTAAAGAAAAAACCGGTAACCGGTATGAAAGACATTTTACCAAAAGAAATGGAAATCCGTAATTATGTGATGAACATGATCCGTGAAACATACGGGAAATTTGGATTTTCTTCTATTGAAACTCCCTGTGTGGAGCATATTGAAAATCTCAGCAGCAAGCAGGGCGGAGAGAACGAAAAACTGATTTTTAAAATTCTCAAAAGAGGAGAGAAGCTGAAACTGGAAAGCGCAAAGGAAGAAGTGGATCTGGTGGATTCCGGCCTCCGTTATGACCTGACAGTTCCTCTTTCCAGATATTATTCCAACAATGCAAATGAGCTTCCGGCTCCTTTCAAGGCTTTGCAGATGGGAAATGTATGGAGAGCAGACCGTCCTCAGAGAGGACGTTTCCGTCAGTTTATGCAGTGTGACATTGACATTCTGGGAGAGCCTACCTATCTTGCGGAGATCGAACTGGTACTGGCAACCACAACTCTTCTGGGAAAACTGGATTTCCACAACTTCACTATCCGCATCAATGACAGAAAGATCCTGAAGGCAATGACCCAGTACAGCGGATTCCCGACAAAAAGTTTTGATACGGTATTTATCATTCTGGATAAGATGGATAAGATCGGTCTGGAAGGGGTTGCTGCAGAACTGGAAAAAGAAGGATTTGCAAAGGAAAGCATTGACACTTATCTTGGTATGTTCCGTGAGATCACATCGGATATCGAAGGTGTCCGTTACTGTAAAGAGAAACTGAAGGATGTTCTGGATCCGAAGGTGGCAGAGGATCTGGAAACAATCATTTCTTCTGTGGATGCCGTAAAGAGTGCCGACTTTAAGATTTCTTTTGACCCGACACTGGTTCGGGGAATGTCTTATTATACAGGACCGATCTTTGAGATCGCAATGGACGAGTTCGGAGGAAGCGTAGGCGGCGGCGGACGCTATGATGAGATGATCGGTAAATTTACAGGTCAGAATACTTCTGCCTGCGGATTTTCCATTGGCTTTGAACGCATTGTCATGCTGCTTCTGGAAAGAGGCTATGAAGTTCCGGGAAGCAATGCAAAAAAAGCATATCTGATTGAAAAGAACATGCCTGCAGACAAGCTTCTTACCATTCTGAAACAGGCGGAAGAAGAAAGAAGAAACGGAGTTCAGGTAAATCTTTCTATTATGAAGAAAAACAAGAAATTCCAGAAAGAACAGATGATGGGCGAGGGATATACCGAGTTTGTTGAGTTTTTCCGGGATAAACTATAAAAAGGAGTAGAAACCATGGCAGAAAGTATGAAGGGACTGCACAGAACCTGCCGCTGTGCGGAAGTGACAAATGAGATGACAGGAAATAAGGTAACGCTGATGGGCTGGGTTCAGAAGGCCAGAAACAAAGGCGGTATCGTATTTGTAGATTTAAGGGATCGTTCCGGAATCATGCAGGTGATTTTTGAAAACGGAAGCATTGATGAGGCAGGCTTTGAAAAGGCCGGAAAACTGAGAAGTGAATTTGTGATCGCCGTTACCGGTATCGTTGAAAAAAGAGGCGGCGCTGTAAACGAAAATCTTGCCACAGGTGAGATCGAGCTTCGTGCAAATGAACTTCACGTTCTGGCTGAATCAGAAGTTCCACCGTTCCCGATCGAAGAAAACAGCAAAACAAAAGATGAGATCCGTCTGAAATATCGCTATCTGGATCTGAGAAGACCAGATCTTCAGAGAAACCTGATGCTGAAAAGCAAGGTTGCCATGCTTACCAGAAAGTTCTTTGCAGAGGAAGGCTTCCTTGAGGTTGAGACTCCGATCCTTGGAAAGACAACACCGGAAGGAGCAAGAGATTATCTGGTTCCTTCCAGAGTTCATCCGGGAAGCTTTTACGGACTTCCACAGTCTCCTCAGCTTTACAAACAGCTTCTTATGTGTTCCGGTTATGACCGCTACATTCAGATTGCACGCTGCTTCCGTGATGAGGATCTTCGTGCAGACCGTCAGCCGGAGTTTACACAGATCGACATGGAGCTTTCTTTTGTGGACGTAGATGACGTCATTGATGTAAATGAAAGATATCTTGCCTATGTGTTTAAAGAAGTCCTTGGTGTGGAGGTACAGCTTCCAATCCAGCGCATCACATGGCAGGAGGCTATGGACCGCTTTGGTTCTGACAAGCCGGATATGCGTTTTGGAATGGAACTTCGCGATGTCAGTGAGGTGGTAAAGGACTGTGAGTTTGTAGTATTTAAGGGCGCGCTTGAGGCAGGCGGAACTGTTCGCGGTATCAATGCAGAGGGCCAGGGATCCATGCCGAGAAAGAAGATCGATAAGCTGGTAGAATTTGCAAAAGGCTATGGAGCAAAAGGTCTTGCCTATATTGCCATTGCAGAAGACGGAACAAGAAAATCATCTTTTGCCAAATTTATGAAAGATGAGGAAATGGATGCTCTTGTACAGGCTATGGAAGGAAAGCCGGGAGATCTGCTTCTTTTTGCAGCTGATAAAAACAAAGTGGTCTATGATGTTCTGGGCGCTCTCCGTGTAGAGCTTGCCAAGCAGATGGAGCTTCTGGATAAAAACGAATACCGTTTTGTATGGGTGACAGAATTCCCGCTTCTTGAGTGGAATGAAGAAGAAAACCGCTTTACTGCCATGCACCATCCATTTACTATGCCGATGGAAGAGGACATTGCTCTTCTGGATACTGATCCGGGCAAGGTTCGTGCGAAAGCTTACGACATTGTTCTGAACGGAAATGAGATCGGTGGAGGAAGTGTCAGAATCCACCAGAACGACATTCAGGAAAAAATGTTCCAGATGCTTGGATTCACTGAGGAATCTGCTTACGAGCAGTTCGGATTCCTTCTGAATGCGTTTAAATATGGAGTACCGCCTCATGCAGGACTGGCATATGGACTTGACCGTCTGGTTATGCTGATGGCGAAGGTTGACAGTATCCGTGATGTTATTGCTTTCCCGAAGGTAAAGGATGCCTCCTGTCTGATGACACAGTCTCCAAGCCAGGCAAGCAGTGTACAGCTGGAAGAACTGGGATTGGAACTGTCAGAAGAAGAAACAGAAGAATAAAAAAATCCTCTTTTCACCGGAATGTAGTGCCGGTGGAAAGAGGATTTTTATGTATCAGCTACTCAGAAAAATCATTCTTCAGAAGAGTCTTCCTCTGCTACAGGTGTGACACTGAGATTTCCAAAAATTCCTGCGCCTATGGAATGTCCGTCATCCTGAAGCTTCCAGGAGGCTCCATCATTAGTCAGTACAAAGGCGGAAGAATGAGTAAGCGTTTCTGTGTTTTTTTCGATATTTTTCAGAAGCAGTTCCAGAGAATGTTCATAGCGTTTCTGAGCACCGTCGATCACAGCCTCCGGGGAAGCCAGATACTCTTCCAGTTCTGCCTGATAAGCCTCGAGGATCGCATCACTGTCAAAGGTGGTAATATCCGCTTTTACCGTAGCGTAATAACTTTTGATCTGACAGTCTGTGATCTGAAAGTCAAAATTTCTGTGCATTTGCTCCACAAGAGCAGCTGCTATGGCATTTTTGGCTTCATCAGAGGTCGATAAAAGACTTTCAAGACCAAGATAATTGCTCATCTGATCCTGATCCATGGTTTTCAGGGTATCTAAATAGACGGTCAGTGTTTCTTCCGGAGTAAGGAGATCACTGTCAGAAAGATAAGTAATAAGACCGCCGACAAGATTGTTTTCCAGATCATGCGTCCTTCGGATTTCCCATTCCTCCTGATCAGAGCCTGTATTGACCAGAAGCAGAGTACATTCTTTTTTTACAGTTTTATAGGTGTTGTTTTTCAGAAGCTCATTCAGGATCAGATAACGATCCTCAAGAGAATCTGAGCTGTCTTCTGTATGATGGGAAGCGGAATCAGCAGCTGTAAGAATTGCTTTTTCCAGATGAGAAACAGCATAATCCCTGGCAAGAGCTTTTGCGTCAATGGTGGTCAGCTCCAGACTGGCAGCTGCTTCTTTTTTATTCCTGTCGACTTTGATGCGCAGGATTCTGTAATCAAAATCCTGAAAAAAGAGAGAAAAAACTTCTTTTACTTCTGTGGAAAGCGCGGTTTTTTCTGTGGCATCCGAAAAAAGTTTCCTGTAGGAAACATATTTCTGAGCTGTGTCGGAGTCCAGATTTTTCAGATGGTCCAGTTCACTTGTGATGACTCCCTTTACATCTGACTTATCTGTGTGGGAACAGCCGATTACCATAGATACGGCAAAGATAAGCAGGAGAAACGGAATCAGACCTTTTGCGATCTTCATAGGTTTCGTTCCTTTCCAAAATATTCTTTTTCATTTTACCAGATAACAGAGGAAAAGTCAAAAATACGAGGCCTGAGAAGGTAGGTGATAAAATCATGTGGGAAAAAGTGAAAAAACTGTGAAAACGCAGGTGATTCCGGCCAGGACTTTTCTTTTAGACGGGAATCTGTTATGATAAGAAAATCAGAGAAATCCTTTATTACAGGGAGGTAAGCACAGAAACTATGAAAAAAAGACTTTTAATCCTTTTGGGGATTCTTATAATTGGCGGAGCCGCAGGCGGCGTTTGCTGGAAAATGGGCTTTTTTGGTCAGGAAGAAGAGAGTGATCAGAGAGCATATGTGACAGAGATCAGCGAGTTGACAGGCGCGGTATCCGGAGTGACAAACCGCTATGCGGGTGTGGTCGAACCGCAGGAAACCGTTGAGGTGGAGCTTGAAAATGGGCGTGCGGTAAAGGAAGTTAAGGTAAAGACCGGAGATGAAGTTAAGCAGGGACAGCTGCTTTTTCAGTATGATCTGTCCAGTATTCAGGAGGATCTGGACGAGGCGCAGCTGGAACTGGACCGTCTGAAAAATGAAGCCTCCAGTCTGAAAGAACAGATAGCCACTCTTGAAAAAGAGAAAAAAAAGGTAAAACAGGATGAGCAGCTGGCGTATACCATTGAAATCGAAACAAATAAAATGAACCTGAAAAAAAATGAATACAGCCAGAAGAGCAAACAGGCGGAGATCACCAAGCTGCAGAACACAATGGTAAATACAGAGGTGAGAAGTTCTATAGACGGTGTGATCCAGAAGATCGACACCTCAAAACTGACCACTGGTGATGATGGATCAGATGATCTGGCAGTTGGTGACTCATACAGCTATTCTGATGACGGAAGTTCCGGAAGCGGAAAAAATGCATTTATTACCATTTTAAGTACAGGGGCTTACAGGATCAAGGGTACAGTAAATGAAATGAATATGGACAGTATTATTGAAGGACAGCCGGTGATCGTCCGCTCCCGTGTAGATGAGAAACAGATATGGAGAGGAACCATGGGAGCGATTGACCGGGAAAGTGCAAATTCTCAGAGCAGCAGTTCTTATGCCTGGGGAATGATGGATGCCAGCGGAGACTCTCAGACTTCGTCCTCTACCTATCCGTTTTATGTGGAGCTTGGCTCTTCTGACGGCCTGATGCTGGGACAGCATGTCTATATTGAAATGGATGAAGGGCAGGAAGATAAAAAAGAAGGTCTGTGGCTCAGCGAATATTATATTGTGGATGCACAGACGAACAGTCCTTATGTGTGGGCTGCAGATAAGGATAACCGTCTGGAAAAGAGAAGTGTGATACTTGGTCAGTATGACGAGGAGCTTGGAGAGTATGAGATCGCGGACGGACTGACGAAAAAAGATCTTATCGCATATCCTTCCGGACTTCTTCAGGAGGGAATGAAAACAACTACCAACAGCGAGGCTGCCATAGACATGAACCCGGTTGAAGACGGTATGGATGGGGGGGGCGGGCCGCCGGCCGGCGGGGGGAAAAGAATCATT
>OAVH01000512.1_pt1 | contig 28064 bp, 27 predicted proteins | sample 1495281 | NCBI WGS metagenome assembly OAVH01 (sample SAMEA2580082, study PRJEB22360) | human gut metagenome | biome: human gut; feature: human-associated habitat; material: faeces | place: Denmark | collected 2008/2010
ATAGGCAGTCCGTTATCTGTATATAATAAGCCTGTTTGAATCTGCTTTATCGCATACAGAAGAGAACCATTCGATCCTACAATTCCATCGTTTTCATTTACACGCAGAAACCATTCCTTGTATTCATCGATATCTTCAAATTCATATTTGCGGATATGTGTATTTAGCTCTCTTGCAATTTTTTCTACCGATAAATATAGAACAGGACGGGAAATGATTTTCACGATTTTCTCGTGCTTATGCAATTCATTTAGATATTGACTAGCCAGAGTTCGACTGATATTTAACCGTTCTGATATCTCTATCGTACTGTTTTTTGTAATTTTCGGTGAAAAAGGATCTATATCACCCTCTGTCAGCAAATATTTCAGTATATTCTGTTTTGTATCCATTCAATCTCCTCGTTTCTCCTCACCATAAATGAATGTCAATTACCCATAATCTTTAAATTTTTGATTTCATCATCACATCGAAATCAGGATAGGAAGATTTTGATAAATCAACCCTTTTCAACTGTGAGATATACCAGCTAGTTAAATGTGCAACAATATTGAATAGTAGGCAGCTAAGCCTCTCCTCTGTCTGTACAGGGATACAGAGCGATTGATCATCATCCTGCTTATTCAGTGTGAAATAGAAAATATGCATACAATGATTTTGTAAAAAGTTTCTTAACTTAACCATACGCTTTGTCAATTTACCATATGGATCAAATAGAAAGATATAATCATCCTTTTGGATGCCGATGTAAGGCCCGTGCATAAATTCTTCCAGCTCGAAGCCTGCGCTTGGAACACGTACTGTTTCCGTAAACTTCGTTTCAAATTCTTTTGCCGCACCGTAGCTGGCACCATATCCAATACACAAAAACCGCTGTGCCTTGCAAAGCTCTTCCCTTGTTTGGTTAAACCATTCGTCAACAAAGGAAATACATGTAGGAAGCTGTTCAATCAAATAATAGATATTTTTAATCCATTCAACTTCCTCTTGGTCCTGTATGCTTTTCAAGCCCTTTCCCAGATATAAACCAATCATCCAAAGAAATACAATCGTTGCACTTTCTCCTGCAGTAACAAACGGCATATCCTCCTGTATATCAAGCAAAAGAACATGCTTTGATAGCTTTGCCAATGGACTTTGCTTATCTGAGGTAATCACATATACAGATGCATGGTGCTCCTGTATTGCTTTCACAATCTCAATCGTGGATGAGCTGTGTCCTCCCTGTGATATTGCAAAGTACAGTGTTTTTTTATTTAGGTATAAATCGTAGTTTAATGCCATAGAGGGCTCTTTGATCTCTATATTTCTACATGTTACGTTTGATAACAGTGTCTTTGCCGCATGTGCTGCATTTGAGCTGGAGCCTGTCGCAAATATAACAATCTGATCAAAATCATATTCCAGATTTTTTAAAGGCAATGTATTCTCGTGAAATGTATCCATTACGTGTTTTAGAAGCTCCGCTTCCAAGTTCACATAATAAGCCATATCCAGATGCTTCATCATGCTACACCAAGGAATCCGAAATAAGCACCTATGATTCCTACGATTGCTATCAATAAAATAATATATTGCGGTCTTATATTTTTCTTAACGAGATAGAAGCACCCAAATACCGATAATAAAGGAAAGAAATTAGGAATTACTTCATCTGCAATTTGTGATAATGTCTGGGCTGTTTCACCTTCTCCAATCGCATAGGAAACATTCAAAGAGATCAATGAGCCTGCCATGGCGCCGATAACCAGAAGTCCGACAATCGTTGCCCCAAATGTCAGCTTCTGCATAAATCCATTTTCCTGCATGCGATCTACAAAGCCTTCTCCCAGTCGGAAGCTGTATACCAGTCCAAACCAGCGAATCAGTAAGGCAGGAATGTTAAATGCGAGTAAAAACAGAATAGGTCCCAAAATATTGCCCTGTTTTGCAAAGCCGATGGAAAGTCCAGTCGCAATTACTCGCAAGGTTCCCCAAAACATTGAATCTCCAATACCACTAATTGGCCCCATCAATGCAACTTTAATATTGCTGATGGCACTTGCATCGATATGTGCTGTATCTTTGGCACGAGCCTCCTCCATGGCGATTGTTATACCTAAAGGTATGGTAGAAAGCCAAGGTGTAATATTAAAAAATTCAAGATGCCGCTGATATGCATCAATACGGTCTTCTTTTTTCTTATAAACCTTATTAAGGATAGGAATCATTGCATATGCATACCCTAAATTCTGCTGTTTGATATAGTTCCAAGACCATTCTATAGGGAAGGAACGAAAGAAAACGCCAATTAAATCTTTTTTCGTTATTATACTATTATTCAAATTCTTCTGATTCATAATCAATCTCCTCTCCCCTTTGCCCACTGCTGCTCTGCATCATAAGTCCTTCCGGATGTACATAGCCGGTAAGTACCAAGGCAATAAACAGACCTAGAAATGCAACAGCCATTAACGGAAGCTTCAAATATACAACAAGTACAAAGCCTAGCAGAAAGAAAATAATACTTTTTTTGTCCAGCAACGGCTTCAAAAGCAAAGCAAGTCCAAATGCAGGCAAAACACCTGTCGCAATGCTTAGGCCATCCATAACAAATTTCGGTATGCTATTCAATATGGATTGTATAACATCCGCTCCAAAATAGAAACCGAGCCCAACAGGAATCATTTGTGATATCAAAATGTATACAAAGCCTGCGACGATGGAAATCACCATAATCGTTTTATAATTGCCTTTTTCAGCGCTTCGATCCGCTGCAGTTGCAAATGCAGGCATTATGACGACATGAACCAGATTTTTGACAATCAATACCAAGGTTGCAATCGGCAACGCCAGGGGCAGTGCTACCTCTGCTCCCGCATGCATACTGATTGCGAAAGCTGTTCCCAGGATCGTACCGGACACCATATCCGGTGGAATAGCTGCACCAATCGAAAAAGATCCGATGAATGCAAGCTCAATAGCTGCCCCTGTCATGATTCCGGTTTGTAAATCCCCCATAACAAATCCAACAAGTGTCCCTGCAACTACTGGTCTTGCCAGCATACTGCTGCCGATGAAATAATCAAGATTTACAATGAGAGCGACAATGGATAACAATATCGATGTAATCAGTAAATTCATTCTTTCATATCCTCCAATCTTTTATTCACATTCACTTTTGTATCCCCCGGAACGAGCCGATACTCTATTTCAACCCCACTTTCTGCTATTTCTTTTAATTCCTTAATGTCATGTTCATCTAGATTGATCTGTGAAAATACAGGTCTGCTTTTTGAGGTTGCCAGTGTTCCTCCTAAATTGATTGAGGTAATGCCGGATACGCCTTTTACCAGACGATATACGTCATGCACACTTTCAACTACGATAAACAAATGGTATTTATCGGTAAGTCCTGACTGAATCGCATGTATGGAATCATCAATAGATTTCATAACGAGCTTCTTATTTGCGGGCTTTGCCAATCGCAAACCATTCTTTTTTGATTCACTGACTGCTACACTGTCATTTGCTATTAAAATAGTATCGCATACGATTGATTTCAACCAGGAATACAATACTTGACCATGCAGTAGCCGATGATCAATTCTTACAAACTGTATCATTTAAACCGCCTCCTTTTCATACTTCTATTATCGCGATTTCTTCTCTTTATAGGTCACTGTATGGTATTCCTCGTCACAATGAAGCTGATATTATCTCTTTTCGTCACTAAGCTCTCAATTGTAATCCAAACGGATATTTCATTTCACACTGTAATTGTTCCTATTTATAATCTCAAAGCATGACATGAGCACAGGATGTTATAGAAGGTAGTATGACTGCTTTTACAGTAATTCATTACAGGAAAATGTCAGCATCATATAATCTATTTTGAACCGACTATAAAAACAACCTGTATTTTAAAGCACTCCTTTAGAGCATCCCTTTCTCAGATTTCCATATAGGTATGAAAAAAGGTTGTACCAGAATAATCCTCTGGCAAACAGCCCCACATAGTATGCTATAGTCCTTTTTCCTTAATGAAATCCACAATGCGGTTTACATACTCCGCACACAGCTCATCGGTTTTGGCTTCCACCATAACACGAACCAACGGCTCTGTACCACTTGGACGAACAAGGATTCTACCCTCGTCACCAAGCTCCTGCGCTACCGCATCCACCGCCGCAAGCAGTTCCTTATCCTCCAGAGCCGCATGCTTATCCTTCACCGGTGTGTTCACCAATAGCTGTGGATAAATGAACAGATCCTCACACAGCTCCTTTAAAGATTTCTTTGTATCCACCATGATTTCCAGCAGCTTCATGGCAGTAAGCAGCCCGTCTCCGGTATTCGCGTGCGCATTGAAGATAATGTGCCCGCTCTGTTCACCACCGATGGAATAATCGTGCTCCTTCATACATTCAAACACATATTTATCACCGACAGCAGTCTGCTCATATTTTAAACCCTTAGCCTTTAAAGCATGATACAGTCCCAGATTGCTCATCACTGTTGTTACAACAACATCATCATGCAGAATGCCCTTATCAAACATATAGCAGCCACAAATATACATCGTGTGGTCACCATCGATCAGATTGCCGTCTTCATCCACTGCAATCAGGCGATCTGCATCTCCGTCAAAGGCAAAGCCGACATGATAATTGCCTTCCTTCATCATTTTCTGCAGCTCTTCCGGATGCGTAGAGCCGCATTTGGTATTGATATTGATCCCGTTTGGCGCAGAATGGATGACCTCAACGGTTGCCCCCAGCTCGCTTAATGTTTCCGCAGCACAGCTTGTCGCACTTCCGTTTGCCAAATCCAGCAGAATATTCATGCCGGATAGATCCATCGGAACGATTTCCTTCAGCCAGGACTCATACAGCTCCAGACCCTCATCCCATTCGATAACACTTCCGATTTTCTCGTTATGTGCAACTTCGATCTGTACCAATCCATCAATATAGCTCTCTACTTCCAGCTCAACCTCCGGATTCATTTTGCACCCTTCTCCGTTAAACAGCTTAATGCCGTTATCGTGGAATGGATTGTGACTTGCGGAAACCATGATTCCACAGTCAAAATGCTCCTTCTGAATCAGATAGGATACTGCCGGAGTTGGACAGACGCCCAGCAGATATACACTGGCTCCACAGGAGGTGGCACCAGCTGCCAGTCCCATTTCAAACATATCACTGGAAAGACGCGTATCCTTTCCAATCAAAATCTTCGCATGACGCGTTTTCCCGTAGTACCATCCTAAATACTGTCCGATTCTTACCGCCATATCCAGCGTCAACGTGTCATTGGCGCGTCCTCTGGCACCATCCGTTCCAAAATACTTTCCCATATGTGTTTTACATTCCTTTCCTTTTATTCATCGGCTACACTGCCTGTCGCAGTCACCTTAATGCTTCCATTCTTCAATACGTAGGTTGCCAGCTTATTTTTGCCCTCTACGATCAAAGGCTGTTCATACGTACCTGCCTTCTCAATTTTTGAAAGATCGACATATACCTCAATATCACCCTTTTCAATCTTGCTGATAATATCCTTTGCCCCCTTAACAGTCACATCGACCGTAGAGGAGCTTCCCTGCGCTACCGTGAAATTCAAGCCGTCAATACTGTTTTTAAAGGCAATCGGAACATCCTTAATTACTCGTTCCTTCGTATCCGTCAGCTTAATGGATATATTCGCAATGTTGCTGGAAATCTTCGTCACGCCGTTCGGCATGATGATCGGCATAGAGATTTCGCGGTTGCTTGTCAGTGTAGATGCCGGTATCGTAATTGGTATCTCATCGATACTGTCGAGCACGGACTGCTTCGCATAAATTGTCACATGATCCTTATCCAGCTTATAGGATTCTATTGATTTATCATTTGGAATCACACCGGTTGGATTCAGTGTGATTGGTACGTCTTTGCTTGGTTTGGTCACCTTGACACTGGCTTTCAGTGTATCCGGGATAATATCCACCTTCATGAGGTTCCCATCTGCATCATATGCAACGACATTCGCTTTGGTTTCAAAATCCGTCTTTACATCCTTATCCACCTTGATCAGTGCCTTTACAAATGCAATCTTATCCAGCGTATCACTATCGGAACGCACCAGAACCTCTCCCTGCTGCAGCTGCGGCTCTGACAGGTCATAGATGGAATCCATCTGCTGGCGGTTAACAAAGTCATAGCCAACGGTAAAACGCCGAATGGATTTTTTCTTTATCGTGACAACGACGGAGGAAGGCTCTAAAACAACCTCCACGCGGGCAGGCATTGCCTCTGTTGTCAGCTTTACCTCATGGGTGCCCTCAGTCAGATCACTCATATTGGCAATCACCTTGAAATTTTTCTGCTGCTTCACACTTTTGATATCTGTCAGATCGCCAATGATGCGGACCTTTACCGTTTCCGGTACACCGCTTACCTCATATGCCTGATTGGATATGATTTGTGAAACAGGGAAATCGCCAAGATCCTCTGCACTTTTCACATTTTCCAGAAAGTTGGCTCCCTGGGAATTGAAGGTCACATAAAACAGAACAGCCAGAATCAGGGCAACGACCTTACCATGCTTCTGATTAAATAACAGCTTATCCAGCCAGCCGCTGATCCAGCGAAAGAATTTTCCGACCTTGATTTCCACATTTGCATATGTTTTCGCAAAGGTTTGACTTTTTTCAGCAATCGCCTTTGCCAGCTCGGTTTTCCCCTCCGAGCTTAACTGTGTCTTTTTCTTTTTCTTTGCCATCAGGAATCTCTCCTTTCATGATCTTTTTCAGGAGTATCTTCATCATCCGCTTTTTCATAATGCAGAACGATTGCCTCAGGCTCTATGACATCATCAAACAGATCATTTGCCATGTTTGTCATAATGGTACTGCTTTTCTTTTTCGGTACAGCCTCTTCTGTTTTTGTTTCTTTCTTCGTTTTACGGCGCGCTTTCTTCACCGGCTTTTCATCCTCAGCCTCCGGGATTGGCGCTTCCTTAGCTGCAGCCGTTTTTTTCTTCGCTGTTGTTTTGCGTTTTTTTGCCTTTGGCTTCTCCGTATCTGCCTCCGGTTCCTCTTTCTTTTCCGTATCCGTTACGATATTTTCGAACAGGGCATCCAGCTTCTCATCCTGCTTCTGTGTAAGATCCTCTATATGCAGGCGGTCAACCTCCTGTTCAACGACAACAACTTCCTTATCTTTTTTGCCGTGATCCTCATCCTTTTTCTTCTTGGTATAGCGATTATCGGCTGTTTCCTTTTTCACCCGCTTGTTTTTGCCTTTGAAATAATGCGCAAATACACCCGGCTTCTTACCATCAGCGCTCATTGGAACACGTTCCTGCTCCACCGGCTCCTCTTGCTTTTCATGAACGCTTCCGCTTTGCTGCTTACAGACAACATTCATCAAAAATTCCCGCAGGCTCGCTTCGGAAATCACGGTCAGCTTACCGCCCTCAGCTATGGAAATATTTCCCGTTTCCTCACTCACAACAATCGTAATGGAGTCGGTGATTTCACTGATTCCCACCGCAGCGCGATGTCTTGCCCCATAGCTGGTTGGCAGCTCTCTTGTAGTAGGTGGAAAATAGGCAGCCGCACAGGCGATTTTCACACCCTGAATGATAACGGCACCATCATGCAGTGGTGTTCCATATTGAAAGATCGAACAGAGCAGCTCACTGGATACGACAGAATTCATCGGTGTTCCAGTCTTGATATAATCACTGAGGGAATGGCCCTGTTCAATGGAAATCAAAGCGCCAGTCTTGGTCTTTGACATTTCTGCACAGGCCTTGACCAGCTCATCCACCAGATTCTCACGCTCATTGATTGTCAGTGTGGAAATACGGGAGAAAACATTCGTCTTTCCGATCCTTTCCAGAATACTCCGGATTTCCGGCTGGAAAATGATGATAACGGCGACAACTCCCCAGTTCATAATAGAATCCGCTAGTGTTGCGACCGTGTGAAGCCCAAAAAAGCTGGCTGCGGAACGTATAATAACAATCAGCAGTATCCCTTTGAAAATCTGAATGGTACGCGAATTGTTTTTCACAATTTTCAGACAGTAATAGACAAGTGCCCAGACACAGGCGATATCCAGTAGCTGCTGAATCAGTGTCCTTAAATTGTTCAAAGTGAAATAATTGAGCATAAAAACACTCCTCTCGTATTTTATATTATAGCACAAAGTATTTCGTCTACCTATAGTTTTCTATTGAGAAGTCGTGTAAATGTAAAATGTATGCAGTCTCTTTTTTCCAAAAGCCGGGTTCCTGATTACCATGCTCAAAATAAAAAAAGAGCGGCATGCTCTAATTTTACTGTATCTTGAAACATACCACTTTATTAGGAAAGAAAACCGCTATGATCATAAATGCCCTTCCAGCAAAGCTCACCGGAAAAGCTCCATAGCTTTATTATGTGATAATACCGTTATATATGTGTATAGTCGTTTAAGATATTCCAGCCTTGTGATAGCGAATCCATTCACTGCCATAGGCTGCTGCTAAACACAATACGGCAATGACTGCTATCAATATCAACAGCCTTGCGGAAATATAAACCGAGGTTTGTCCCAGATATTGCAGTAGTATGCATGTGATGGCAATTCCTGCAATATACAGGATAAAATAAATAGCAATTTTATGATTGGGATAGCGCAAAATATAGCGGGCTCTCCCATACCATGCAAGAACTATGGCAAGCATTACTGCCAGAGCCTCCAGCAGGGATGCGCCGTGAATGATAAAGGTGTTGTTATACAGCTCATATTGTGGAGACAACCATGCGCCCAGAAGAACACAATATACGAACGCTGCCAGCACGTAGCCAATATATTTGAATAGGCGCTCGGGCATTGTTTGGCGCAGACTGCTCTGTGAAACCGCATCACAGAAGCTCTGATAATCCCCAAAAGCTGCTACTGCAGAAACGCCACGCGTTTGATTGTCCAATGCAATATCCAGAATATCCTCCCGTATTCTTCGCATACACCAGGTATTGATCGCTTTTCCCTGCAGATACATACACATATTCGTATAGACAGTTTTATAGTCAGCATGAAGCCTGCGTCGTGAATTTCTAACCATTGTTTTTCTCCTTTTTCTGTACTCCGAGATATCGCTCATACTGCTTTTTCTGGATGATGGAAAGAGCGATCCATGTGCATACACAGCTAACCGCCAGAATCCAGAACACCCATCGTGGTATCCGTAACACGCCAAGAGAAATATGAAAATATGAAATCAGGATATGTGGAAAAAACATGACTGCCAGACACACGACGCCATAGGCAATCAGATACGTGTACCATGCGCCCAGAATGCGGTGAAAGCTTCGACGGTTGTGCCAGCGAATAAGTACCGTACAGCCCAGAATCGTCACCGCATAAAATGCAACAGCCTTCCAGGATATAATCAACATCCCGTTTTCCACATATTCTCCATCATTTACGCCAAAGCCGATAAGATCAAACAGCACCCATACAACAATGACGGTAGATAGCATTTTCCAGTAGTTTAAAAGCCTTTCTCCCAATGTTTCACAGATTGCATTTTCACATACAGCATCACAGAATTGCTGATAATCTTGAAAAACCTCATCCACCTGCAGCCCGCGCTCCTGACTTTCCAGAGCCATTGCGAGAATATCATCCTGGATATCCTTTTCGACCCGCCGGGATATATTCTTACTGCTGAGATAGCGCAGCATATCATGATATACAAGCTGGTATTCTCGATTCAAATCCTCATCACGGTTTCTCTCATCCCTCATCATGCCTCACACCTCCTTCAAATAATCGCTCGATCGTTTCCGCCAATTTCAACCACTGTTCATAAAATTCCTGCAGATAGGCCATGCCTTCCTTTGTAATCTGATAATATTTCCGCTTTGGGCCGAATGGGGAATCTCTTTTCTCTGCCCGGATATACTGTAGCTTTTCCAGGCGCAAAAGAATCGGATACAGCGTACCCTCAGTTACATCCATCCATCCCGCTTCTCTCATATTCATCAGGATTTCATAGCCATAGGTTGTCTGCTGTTCAATGATTTTCAAAATACAGCCTTCCAGACTTCCACGCATCAGCTGTGTTTTATCATACATGGAATCACCTCTACTTTGTGACACAAGGTACCTCTACAACTATATTGTACCACAAGGTAGCAGACAGTCAATAAGAAAACGCAGATACATAGGATATTTCTTTACAGCGTCTTTCTTATATCTGCGTGAAAGATGAAATGAGACACAATGATGAAGGTATGCAAAATAGCAGGTAGCGGCTTCCAGCATTAACACCCCCATAGTATTTACGGATGATGATAAGATTTATCACGACAGGTTACGGATACGATCAGCAGCCTGCCCTGCATATTTTCGGATAATACTGGAGCTCCCTATGGAAATGCTGGATACGCTCAGAGTGCATACTTTCGGATAATGATGAAGTTAATAATATCGCAAATGACAGATACGATCAGAACAGCTCTGCATATCTTGATGTAAGCGCGCCGTTCCATCAGCTGAATCACAGCGAATTACGGTTCAAGTATACTACCTGCAGGAACAGACACCCTCTAAATATCAGTCCTGTTTCCCCGTACAGTTACCAGCCATGGCTACCACCGCCACCACTTCCGCCGCCGGAAAAGCCGCCATCAGAGAATCCGCCGCCACCGCCGGAATAGCCGGAATCATTGCCACCGGAACCAAAGGAGGAAGAACTGGAAGCAGGAGGAGTTGCCACACTTCTCATATCACGGTCAATTTCATGTACCATATGATAGAACATGATAGAATCCATAGTTTCACTGCTGTCATACCACTGCGGTGCCTGCAGCGTGATATCATGGAATTTATGCTCCCAGATATCGCTGACATGCAAAACCTGCGCATAGGGCAGCACATGATAGTAATATTCCGGATCATCCTTCAGCAACAGCTCCAGCCGTTCCTTTTCCACCGTTTTTATAAAATCCCGAAAGCCCAGCAGCTGAGAAAGCAGTCTTTGCCGATAGGCACTGTCCTTATGAATACCGCTGGACATGCAATATGCTACCAGTGTCAAAGCAATCCCAAAGACGGTATACGGTGCGGAAGCCGTTGTTCCCAGCAGCAGAATCGGACTGATCATCAGCGTGAACCCGCCCAGTATGATGGTCACAGCAACCATTGCCCCCTTTGCCATAGCACCCTTTTTATAATTCCGGTACAGCATCAGAAGAATCATGACAGGAGCCAGAATTGGCAGCAGACCCACACTCATGAGAACCGCAGTAAGCATATCCCCGTAAATCTCATAATGTGCAAGCGCATTAAGCAGAAACAGCGGTACAAGACTTAACAGCATGAGCAGCTTACGCAGAGCTTCCACCTTCTGACTGCGCAATGCATATTCCCCCTGAAAGCCCTGTAACAATTCCTTTCTGGCATCTCGGATATCCATATAGAAGGTATACTTCAAATCCTCCTTACCGACTATCCCCTTTTTCCCATGTGCAAACATGCGCTCAAATAAGTGCTGTTCATACATTGGGGCAGAAGAATCCGGAGCCTGTATTTTTTCAAACGAATAGGAGGAATCGATATTCCTGATTTTGAGATATCCCTTATCTGCCCAGTAAAACAGCAATGCAGTCATATCCGTAACAGACAGGTCGTTATCAATCACATACCCTGCCTCTGCCGGATTCATCCCTTTTGGCGGATAAAAATTCACCGGTATGATCAGCTGCTTTTTCCGAAATATACCAAAGCGCAGAAATGCGAGCAGTCCCATAAAGCCTGCACAAAGCAGACCGCCCAGCTTGATAAGACCACCGCTGTCACGCTTAAAGTATCCGGATTCAACCGGAACCGTAACGACAAAGCTTTCTGCTGCACGTATCTCCTTTGTTGTATGAATCGTTACTGTAGTCCCATCCACTTTCCCTGTCCAGTTATCCTGCTGTATATCGTTATCTCTTCCGGTGCGGACAGCGTATGCAGGAGCATATGGCATATGCAGCCGCAGCGTCATATTCTCCAGCTTGGTGTCTTCACTCTGCTTAAACAGATTCAGGGTAAAGCTGTCCTTTATCAGGCGGTATGGATGAATGGTATAGCGGATCGTATATGAATGCTCTCCCTTCTTCCTTGCATAGGCAGTCAGGGAATCATATTCATTATACTTCATATCCGCATCTGACAGCTCGATATCCTCTATTTTATAATCGCTCTTGTCCCAAAGATCGCATAGCATTGGCAGATAAATCCTCGTATACATATCCAGAGTTTGGATGCTTATCTTCTGTGTCACCTGAATATCCTGTTCAGGAGTTACCGTCACATCCAGTACATTCTTCTTTATCACATAAGGAAACTGATATTCCGGTGCTGCCGAAAATACGCCCTCCTCATATTTCAACTGCAGAGTCACCCCGTGTCTGGCAGGCAGTGTCTTTGTGGATTGTATAACCATAAGGTTATCCTTCACTGTTTCTTTTGTATAGGTATTTGTATGAGAGCCACGGCTGCCCGAGGTTATTTTATAGTCCAGCAGTCGCTCCTTCGCAGGAAAGCTGACTTCTGCCTGAAACTTGCGTACCGCAGTATCATAATCAGTTCCCAGCAAATTCAAATACGCATAATCATATGTCTGATCATAATCCTGATAATGCTTCAGGGTATAGCTCAAAACAATGCGCTTCTTTCCCTGTACCAGCTTGTTCTCATCACCGATCCGTACAGCGATGTTGTTCTGTCTTTCATCCACCTGAAACGGCATTCCTTCCACCTGAATATTCCGAATGGAATACCCTTCCGCATTTCCGCTTTTTGGCAGATCACGGACAATACCGTGCATGGCATCCTCAAAATCGATGTCCATGGTTTCTGTTATCCGATACTCCCTTTTCTCCGTGATATCCACGTTTACTGCAATGTTCTCATATACATAACCGGCATCCTCATCTGCCCGTACCAAGGTGCCGCTCATGCACAGGACGCAGATAAGCATGCAAAGAATTCCCCAAATCTTCAGCTTTTTCATATCATGTTCTCCTCATATATACAATCATTATACGATAGATTCCACACTGTGACCAGCTGTTCAACAGAATTCCTATAAGCCATCTCCTGATTGTAATATGTTCCTTTCCGCAGTGATTGCCAAAACTACAGCCTTTTTTAAAGTGGTGCTTCCCTGTTTTGAAGCAAGGTAAGTCTGTTACAGGAAATAACGTTTATCAAAAAAAGAAGGAGGGAGCCTCCTATATGATGATGGGGAGCCTTCCTTCTTTCTTCACTTATTATACCTGCATCCTTACCCTATTCCTGAACAAGAACCATTCCTGCCATACGTCTGCTCTTGTATGACCTAAACGTTTCCTGCATACCTCATAATCGCACGGATACATATCGGTGGAAGAAGCCTGTTATTTTGCATCTGCTTCTGCGTCCAGCTTCATCAGATAAGCAATGCATTCCTCAATGCTGATAAACACATGCTCCGCTGCCTCTGTGATTGCACTCCTTGCATGCATCATCGCACAGCCGTGAAACTCCTCGATCATCGGTATATCGTTGAAGGAGTCCCCAATGGCATAGATATCTTCATGCTTTAAATCCATATGCTGCTCCATAAAATACAGTCCCTCTGCCTTGGATACCCCTTCCGGTACGATATCCACACAATTTACATTCACATAGGCAACCGCATAGCCCTTGAAATTCGTATTGATATAATGGGCGATTTCCTCTGCCAGAATCGTATCATTCAGCGATACCACCAGCTGGGAAATTTTACCGCGATCCAGAATTTCCTCTTCATGCTCCTTCGTATCCGGCATATTGCCGTATTTGTGATCGATTTGATTTTCATCCACCGAAAACTTAAAACGGTGAAAGCCGTCATTGATTACATAGGACACACAATCCAGTGTCTTAATATAGGAAATAATATCCAGGGCCTTGTTGAAATCCATATACAGCACCTGCAGACGGTTAAAATCACGATCATAAATCACACCGCCGTTATTCGCTACGATAAAATCAAAGGCGATCTGATTTTTCTCGATTTCCATCTGGATGGATTCCATACTCCTGCCTGTTACCAGACCAAACACATTCCCTGCTTTGCGGAATTCCTGTATTGCATGAATATCATTTATATCAACCAGCTCCTCCGTGCGAAGCGTACCATCATAATCACTAGCCAGAATTTTCATACACATATCCTCCATATACTTTCATTTTACCAAGTTTCAATAAAAAAACAATGTTTATGTATAAGATTTCCCGCTTTTCCCATACTAGTATCAGGAGGTGTTAGAAATGGCACAGAAGAAATACCGCCCAGGAATGAACTGCGAAAAAACCGGCAAGTACACATGCTATGACAAAGATGGCAATGAAATGTACGGTGACGTAGACGTTGAAAAGGGCAGACGTTTTCCTCCTTCACAGGAAGAAGGATGCTACTACGAAGAACAGTAGTATCTGTTCATCTCTGTAGAGCTTATACTTTTGTATAAGAAGAAAATTCCCATTCTCTTTATGAGACCGTGGGAATTTTTTTATGTTATTTCTGCTCTGCGATAAAGGCGGATGCTGTTTCCGGCTGCTCCATCAGCTTTTGGAAGGCTTCCTTTGTTGTGGTGACATATATCATATCGCTCTGTATGCCGTTTTTCTGAATGCTGCTTATGATGTCGGGATAAAATGCGGAACGGGTATCACCATCGTCTCCCAGATAAGTACGATATTTAGGCTGGTCATACAGGTATTGCAGCATGCTGATCATATGTGTTTCATAATCCTGTGCGCTGATTTTGCCAAATTCCTTTTTCGGATGTCCCTTTACAGGCTCTGCGTCAAAATCAAGCAGCGGATACTTCTTTTCATCAAATTCCGTCAGTGGATTGGTCCGATTCTTCTGATGAATATCAAAGCCTACTGTTCCTAGGTAATGATCTGTTTCTGTGATATTTCCCTTTGCGTCGATATGGCTATCCGATTCCCCTGCCTTGCCATAAGCAACCGCAACCCATGATAGCCCTATATCGATTCCCTCCTTTTTCATCCGCGTATCCAAATCCAGAATACTTTGCAGCGGATATGCTTTTTTCAGCTTCACATAGGCGCCGACAAGAGAATGGTCTGCGATTTCATCCAGCTTGCTTTTCTTCCATTCCTTCTGCAGAGTGGACATCATGAGCTGCTGCTTGTAGGCATCATAGCGATAGCCTGCGTTTGTTCCTTCCTCATACAATGCACCGCCTCCCCCCAGTGTATTTTTTTTGAAATGTCCCTGTTTTAATGTTTCTGATAACTGATAATAGCCCGCATCATAATATGCCTTCTGAAATCCGAGGCTGCTTGTGCGCATCCAGCTGATTTCATATTCCCCGCTCGGTAAGGATAACGGATACTCATATTTGCTGATATCCGCCTGTAAAAGCCGTGTTTGAGGCTCATGCAATTCATTTTCAATCATGCGGTTATACGCAAACTGCGTACCATCCTCTTTCCCGGTAAGCTCACTTTTCGTAATCGAATACAGCGTCAGACGTTTCCACACATAGCTTGCACAATATAGTATAAGGATAGTGCCAAGCAGGGAAAGCAGGATTTTCATCAGTCTCCTGCGTTTCTTATTACGGATCAATCCCTTTACATTATCATACTCCTTCTGCAGGTCTGCCGCCGTATTGTCTCTAGCTGTCTGTTCTGTTTTCATCACAATCCTCCTCTAGGTATAAACGAAGCATTTCTCTGCCCCGATGCAGTCTTGTTTTCACTGCTCCTTCCTGAATATGCAAAATTTCTGCGGTTTCCTGTATGGAATACTGTGCAAGGTAATAAAGAAGCATGACCTCGCGATATGGCTGCTTCAGCTTCAGAATCATCAGATGCAGCTCATCCTTTTCCTGCTGTCTGCGCATCATGGAGGCACCATCCTCCCCTGTTGACAGGAAATTCTGTGCATGCTCCAGCGCCACTGTACTCCAGCGCTTTTTTTTACGCTGCTGATCAATGAAGCAGTTGCGGCATACACGAAACAGCCATGCGCGTACCTCTGTATAATCCTGTGGCAAAGCCTCGATTGCCTTGAGATAGGTTTCGGAAACCAAATCCTGCGCCTGGCTTTCATTTTGGCAAAGGGAAAGAGCGTAGCGATATACATCATGAAAATAGGTTTTGTATATCTGCTCCAGCTGCGTATGCATAGGTATACCCTCCCTTTTCACTATAACAACGAATCTGTATTCTATAGGTTACCAATTTCAGATCAAATTCATAAAAATACTGTATGTGGGCTTTTTATCTTCTGCAGGTCAGAAAGCGGATAGCACAACCTTAATAAATAAAAAGAATGGAGCTGGTATCCATTCCTTCCATGTGTTTTCCCTCTATATGCTTTTTTCCGTGTGTATACTTCTCTTATTATGATATTATACGAAGGTGACAGAAATGTTACAGGATTGCTTCGCTTTTGGACACAATGATCATTTAGAGGGAGTACCTATCCCTTACGATAAATTTAGAATCCTTTATATTCTATAACTGCCGACAATTCTACAGCATCAGCTGCCTTGTTAGGTATCCTGCCGTTGTATTTTTGAACGCAGCCGCAAGGCATACAATGCCTATGCATTCTCCGCAGCCTTTTTCGGCACATCCACCAGCCGGTAGACAGCACGCCCATTGCGTACACCCAGCTGCAGCACCTTGATGACCTCCTGCTCCTGCTCATGGATTTTCACTAGACAATATTTATCCTTCAACAGCTTTTCTGCCATTGGCAGGGTAAGCTCCTTCTCAATGGACTGGAAAAAGCGATCCTCCTTCCACAATGCGAATTTGCAGCCATTGCGATAATTCACACAGCCAAAGCCCTTACTGTTTTCTACGATTTTATTCCCGCAAACCGGACAGATACCGACCGCCGGACGATCATCGTCAATCTCCACCTCACCCGATACACGCAGGTGGGAGTAATCCTTGTTCAGATGCGGCACAAAGGCCTCCAGCACACTGTCCACCAGTGTTTTCACATCTGCATTGCCTTCCTTGATATCCTCCTGAATCACCCACCACTTTGCCGTCAAATCCGGTTTTTTTATCTCCTCCGGCAGCAGATGGTAAAAATCCTTTCCCAGCTGTGTGGATATGATGTTCTTCCCCTTCATTTCCACATACCGGCGCTTGATCAGTGTTTCCACTATTTGCGATCTTGTCGCACTGGTACCAATGGAGCCATTCTCCCCCTTTTTATCCTTATCCTTCTTTTTCAGAATATCCTTGATTTCCTTATCCTGCACATACTTGGCGATACTGGTCATATCGCGGATCAGACTGGCCTGCGTATACCGCTTGGGCGGATTGGTTTCCTTCTCCTGAATTTCACTGCTGATCAGATTTATCGGATAGGTTCCCTTTGGCAGATCAAAACGGCTGTCATTTTCCTCATCCTCCGCACTATCCTCTTTTTCCGGTGTAAAATATTTTTTATAGCCCTCATCCAGCACATACGTACTTGTCGCACGCAAATCACCGTATTCTGTTTTGATAACAGCACTTAGCTGCCGTTTTCGAATTGGCGGCAGAAACTGCATGATGTAATAACGGCAGATTTCCTCATACACTCTTCGCTCATCCGGCAGCAGCTGGGCGATATTGAAATCGGACAGCGTCGGAATAATGGCATGATGGGCTGTCACATATTTATCGTTAAAGCATTCGGAATGCAGCTTATAATCAACCGGATACGTTTCATTCAGCTTGTTCATGACATGCGGCAGAACCTTGTCTGCCTCTTGAAAATGCTCCTCCTTCAAATACTGGGAATCGCTTCGGTTATAGGTTATTGCCTGATAGCGATCACGCAGCATCTGTGTAATCTGGTCTGTTTTGCTCAGATCAAAGCCATACCGTGCATTCATATGCGCCTGCAGCTTGGCAAGATTAAAGGTCAGCGGTGGCTTCACATCCATGAATTTCTCATCAATTTTCACCTTTTGTTCCGGCTTGGACAGAATTTCGCGTTCGATATCCTCCATGATATTACGGTGCAAAATGTGCTTGCCATCATCCAGAAGCTCACTTTTGGGTTTCAGCTGAAAGGTGATGGTGGTATCCGGCTCCTGTATATGTCCAGCGGTCTGCAGCTCATAATATTTCTGCTTCACATGATTGTCGATTGCTTCATCCCGCATGACGATCAACCCCAGGGTCGGACTCTGCACACGGCCCACGCTCATGCCTTTTCTTCTTAAAAGCAGGGAAAACAGACGGGAATAATTGATTCCCACCACATAATCCGCAACGGCTCTGGCATAGGCACTTCTACCTACCGCACGCAGCTTCTCGTCATTGTCGATGAGAGCATGAAATGCCTTTTTTATATTCGCAGGCGTATTGTCATTGATATAGACACGCTTTACCGGCTTTTCATTCTGCGCATAATCCAGGATTTCATCAATTAGAAACTGTCCCTCATCATCCGGGTCACCAGCGTGAATGATCTGATCACATTCCTGCATCAACGCCATGATCTGTTCCACACGATCCTTTTTATTACCATCCGGTACTAACTTCCAGTTTTCAAAGCAGATTGGTAAATCCTCTTTTTTCCATTTCTTATATCTGGCATCATATTCATCCGGCTCACACAATCTCAAAAGATGACCATAAGCCCAGGTGATGATGACATTCTGTTTACGTATGACGCCGCGGACTTCCTTTCCATTGCCGTCAATGGCTGCAGCGATTGCCCTGCCAAGCTCCGGCTTCTCCGCTATGATTAAAGAACGCATACCATTCCTCCTTTGAACCAGTATAAGCAAATACCTTAGATTATATCAGAAACTGCAGAATTTTTCTAATTTTTTTCATTATCAATCCTTTTGGATAGTGACAGCAGATAGCCTGTATAAATGCAAAAAAACAATACCGCAAGCTACAGATCAAAGGCAGAACAAAGCATATCCCGTAATTTGCAAATATTGCAGGAGAGGATAGACAGCGGATACATTTCATGAAATGTTCTAGGGTGAAGAATATCAGCATTGCTTATATAAGTATGACGCATTATCATAACACAAGCAGCCTTTCTACGCTTTTGCTGGCGTAACAGTTCCCATATGGAGCAGCCTGCATTCGCTTGAATATAATGAAGGGCACATACGTATTGCAATTTACCCCTCCTATCTTTTGGAGACCTGCATCTGCTTGAATATACTGAAGGGGCATATCCTACATCTTCGTTATTCAATGCAAATTGGCTCTAGGATATGAAAAATAAAAAAATCCCCAGAGCCATACAGGCGATGCCTGTTGTAAAGAGCAGTGCAATTCTTCCATTTTTATAAAAATCCTCATCCGGTACATAAAAATCCCGATAGTTATCCGGATTGCAACATAAAACTACACGTTTTCCTTTTGTATAATCATCAGCATAGGGACGTCCGATTTGCCCTTTCACCTGTACAGGTCCTTCTTCCATTTCTATCTCATATACTGGAACATACTGTTTAACTCCACGTACGGATCCTATCCCTTTCGTAACATTTGTTTCTGCAATCACATCACAGCATACTGCATTGACCTTTTTATTACAGCGCTTCTTCTTTTTGTGCTCCTGTGTAAACATGACCACACCAAGCACAAACAATCCTGCACCAATCATCAGCGGGCTCATAGCACCTGTGTCCATACAAACTTCTCCTCATCATTATAAAATAGCTTCTATACCATCATAGCACGTATACATAAAAATTGAAAAATATTTTCCTCCTATCATATATAGGAATTATCAGGCTTCTCCACCGCATAGCTTTGAAAAAATGAAAAGCACCCCTGCGAGTGCTTAACTTGTTGATTTATGCATTTTATTTATGCTTTATTCCTTATATTTATACAGTACAGGTTATGCAATATATACATTTTAGTTTATGCATAATATTTATGCTTTTTACAATATATGCTTTTTATTATGCATTTCGATATGCAGTTTCATACATTTTTTGATATATGTCAATGCATACCTTTTATGTTCTGCAATCTATTATCCTGCATTTCATTCGATGCTTTTCATTTTATACCTTTTATTTCATAGCGATTTATTGTCTTCTATTTTATGCCTTCGCCTTAATCAGACGCGCATTGATAATACCTTCCCTGCTGCGCAAACGCTCCATCAGTTCCTCGCTGACTTCATCATTGGTATCCAGGATCATATAAGCATAGTCCTTTTTTCCCTTGTTCGCCATATTTTCGATATTCACACCGACATTGGCAAGAGCTGTAGTGATGGCACCAACTACATTTGGAACATTCTTATTGATAATGCAAATTCTGTATTTACATTCCTGTGCAAGCTGCATATCCGGAAGATTCACAGAATGCGTGATATTTCCTGTTTCCAGATACTCCATGATTTCATTGGCTGCCATGACTGCACAGTTTTCTTCACTTTCCGGCGTAGATGCACCAAGGTGAGGAACACCGATTACCTGCTCATACTGCAACAGCTCACGTGTTGGGAAATCCGTTACATAAGCACCGATTTTTCCTTCATCCATCGCCTTCATCATCGCTTCATCATCAATCAAACCGCCACGCGCAAAATTCAATACACGCACATCCGGCTTCATTGCCGCAATCGCTTCCGCATCTATGATATTCGCTGTTTTATCACTATATGGAACGTGTACGGTAATATAGTCGCATTCCTCAAAAATCTGTTTCAGATTCTGTACATGATGCACTCTGGCCTTTAATGTCCAGGCTGCCTTTACGGAAATGAACGGATCATATCCGAAGACCTCCATATCCATAGCAGCTGCAGCATTCGCAACCAGTACACCAATCGCCCCTAAACCAATAACACCTAACTTTTTACCGGCGATTTCCGGCCCGACAAAATTGCTCTTGCCTTTTTCTACAGCCTTGGAAATATCATCACCCTCCAGTGTTTTCACCCATTCGATTCCCTTTGTAATCTTACGGGAAGACATCAGCAGGGCTGCCATCACCAGCTCCTTTACAGCATTGGCATTTGCCCCCGGTGTATTGAATACAACGATTCCCTGCTCACTGCAGCGATCCAGTGGAATATTATTTACACCTGCCCCGGCTCTGGCAATACACTTCAGATCTGCAGGAAATTCCACATCGTGCAGCTTTGCACTTCGTACCATAATGGCATCATACGTATCATAATCCTCAGAAAATTCATATACCTCCGGATCAAACTGGCTGATCCCGGCGTCGGCAATTTTATTAAACAGCTTTATTTTCATAATGATCTCCCTTATCCTATTTATGTTCTGCTTCAAATTTCTTCATGAAAGCAATCAATGTCTGCACACCTTCCAACGGCATTGCATTGTAAATGGATGCACGCATGCCACCAACAGCACGGTGTCCCTTCAGATTGCTCATGCCTGCCGCAGCACTTTCCTTGGCAAACAAAGCATCCAGCTCTGCACTCGGTGAACGGAAGGTAACATTCATCAAAGAACGGTCTTCCTTTCGCACTGTCGTCGTATAGAAATCACTTTGATCCAGATAATCATACAGCAGCTTCGCCTTTTCTTCATTGCGTTTCTGCAGTACCTCAAGTCCTCCCATATTTTCAATCCATTCCAGAACAAGCCCCAGAATATAAATTGCATAGGTAGGCGGAGTATTGTACATGGAATCCTTATCGGCAAGCGGTGCATAATCCATCATCACCGGTGTGAAATCCTTTGCATGTCCGATCAGATCCTCACGCACGATGGCCACAGTCAGACCGGCACAGCCCATATTTTTCTGTGCACCGGCAAAGATGATTCCAAACTTGGACACATCGACCGGCTTAGACAGGATATTGCTGGACATATCCGCAACGATAGGAACACCGTCTGTTTCCGGAACATACTTCCATTCCGTTCCATAGATGGTATTATTGGCACATAAATATACATAATCAGCATCCTTATTTAACTGCAGCTCCTCCTGTGTGGGAATATAGGAATAATCTGCATCCTTGCTGGAGCCTGCCAGAACGATATCTCCGTATTTCTTAGCCTCCGCATACGCCTTGTTTGCGAAATATCCGGTTACAACATAATCTGCCGTACCCTTTTGCAGCAGATTCAGGGGAACCATGGAAAACTGAGAGGTAGCTCCTCCCTGCAGAAACAGCACCTTGTAGTTATCCGGTATATTTAGGATGGAACGCATTCGTTCCTGTGTTTTTGTAATAATCGCATCGTAAGCCTTGGAACGATGACTCATTTCCATAACCGACATGCCACTTTCCTCGTAATTCAGCATTTGCGATTGCGCTTTCTTCAACACCTCCAGTGGCAGCATGGATGGACCAGCTGAAAAGTTGTAAATTCTGTTTTCGGCCATAATCAGGCACCTTCCTTTCCTCTTACTTATTATCCAACAGCTTGTTTTCCTGTTAGTAAGCACTATTATAGCACAAATGAAATAAAATGAAAGACAAAATGAAAAATCAATGTAACATTTATGAAAGAGTTTTCTCTTTGTAAACAAAGTGAGTACATTTGTTCTTGATATAAGAACAACCGTTTTCTTAGTATCCTGCTCGAACATGAGGATCGAAAAGCAGAAGACTTCATGCGCTATGACATACATCAATCATCCGGAAGTCTCTGTTCCAGTTACATCCGGAAGTGAGTAAAAACCTTTTCTTTCGTTCCGCTTTTTTTCGTGATATACTTACTTTACAGAAATTGGAGATGAAAACATGCTGGATTTTCGTTTATATACATTTTTAACATTATCAGAAACATTAAATTATACGAAGGCTGCCGATATCTTATGCATCACACAGCCCGCTGTTTCACAGCATATCAAATATATGGAAAAGGAGTATGACTGCAAGCTGTTTTTTTATGATGGAAAGCAATTAAACCTGACAGCTCAGGGAAAGCTGCTTGCGGAAAAGGTACGAACCATGGTTGCGGATGAAAAAATGATCCGCAGTCTTTTAAAGCAGAATCAGAAAACCCCCTCCCTTCGCTTCGGGGCAACATTAACCATTGGAGAATTTCTTCTGCCGCAGCGCTTGAACACCTATCTTCAGGAGCATTCGCAAACATCTTTAACCATGATTGTCGAAAATACAGCAACCCTGCTGCAAATGCTGAACAGCGGGGATATCGGCTTTGCATTTGTAGAGGGATATTTCCCAAAGCAGACCTATGACTGGCAGCTGTTATCACAGGAGCGCTACATTGCAGTTAAGGGAAAGGATTACAACTTGCAAAATGAGGTTCATTGTTTAAAAGATTTGGTGCAGGAAACACTCATTGTCCGGGAGGAGGGCAGTGGTACCAGAGAGATTCTGGAACGCGGCATGCAGGAAATCAACCTGTCCATCAGTTCCTTTGAACGCATTATTGAAATTGGAAATGTGCAGGCAATCAAAACACTAGTCAGAAACAATCAGGGTATCACCTTCCTGTATGAAGCTGCCGCAAGAGAGGAAATAGAAAAAGGAGAGCTGGAAGTCATTGATCTCTACGATTTCCATATTCTCCATGAATTTAATTACATTACGCTGAAGGATTCTGTATTCAAGCAGCAGTACGATGCCTTCTTCGCATCCGTACAAAGGCCATAATTTTATGGCTTTTTATTTGCCGCTTTCTCCGTAATTGCTTAATACTCTGGCGCTTGGATCCTTTACCTGACAGCCAGCCCATTCCTGATTTGGCATCCAAAAGCCCTTGATCCAGTTTGCCCGCTTCGGATAAAACTGCTCAAACAAGTCACGGTATAAAAGACTTTCCTTGGAAATTGGCGGTTCGTGATAGGCATAGCGCTCTTGCCCTCTTATCAAATCCTCGTCGCTGTACAGCTTTTGTGCATAGGCCTGCAGCTCATTTACCATGGAATGTCCCACTGCATCGGAAAAGGCTGCTTTTTCACGCATCAGAATCGTTTCCGGTAAATACTTGCCGGCAAAGGCTTTGCGAAGAAGATATTTTCCCTTCCCATACGTATTCATTTTCATAGCAGGATCCAGCCGCATAACATGTCTGACAAATGCAAGATCTCCAAACGGAACTCTTGCCTCCAGTGCATTTGCACTGATACAGCGGTCAGCCCGTAACACATCATACATATACAATTCCTTTATGCGCTTTTCACTTTCCCGCTGAAAGCTTTCCGCATCCGGCGCAAAATCTGTATATTTGTATCCGAACAGCTCATCGCTGATTTCACCGGTTAACAGCACCTTGACATCACTGGACGCTTTGATTTTCTCACAGAGCAGATACATTCCAAGTGAGGCACGGATGGTCGTTATATCATAGGTTTCCAATATGCGGATAAGATTTGGCAGCGCTTCTATCACCTCTGTAATCGTCATATGAAACTCATGATGATCGCTTCCTATATAGTCTGCAGCCTCACGGGCATAGCGAAGATCAATTGGATCGCTGTCCATACCGATTGCAAAGGTCTGAATCGGTGTTTTCTGATGACGTGCCGCAATCGCACAAACCAAAGAGCTGTCCAGACCTCCACTCAGCAAAAAGCCGACAGGGACATCTGCATCCAGACGCTTTATAACACCGGCTTCCAGCAGGCTGCGAATTTTGGTTACGGCGGCTGTCATATCCGTTAGCGGTTTTTCCTTTACCTCCCATGGCTTGCAATAGGAAACAAATTTACCGCTATCATAATAGCTTCCCACAGGAAAGGGCAATACCTCAGCACACAGGGTATGCAGTGCCTTTGCCTCACTTGCGAATGCTATCGCACCATTCGTTTTACAGAACCCGTAAAACATGGGACGGATACCGATGGGGTCTCTTGCGGCAATAATTCTTCCGTTTGTACGATCTTCAATTACACAGGCAAATTCCGCATCCAGCATGGAGAACATCGCTGTTCCATAGCACTCATACAATGGAAGCAGCACCTCACAATCACTTTGAGAGGAAAAAGAATAGCCCTTTTTTCGCAGCTCTTCCCGCAGCCTGCGGAAATTATAGACTTCACCATTGCATACCACCTGCTTTCCCTCCAGATGCATCGGCTGCATTCCGCTTTCCTCCACTCCCATAATAGCCAGGCGGTGAAAGCCCATAATGCCGGTGTTACTGACTTCTACCCGATGCATATCCGGTCCGCGGTAGGCAATACGCTCAAATTCCTTTTCAAATACGGACAGCTTCAGTTCGGAATCCGCCACATACATAAATCCACACATTACACGCACTCCCTTTCACAGAAAAAAGGCGTCCCTGCACAGATTATCTCCTGTACAAGAACACCCTTGTCCTTATAGTTAGGTATTATAAGCAATGTTTCAAAAAAAAGCAATAAGTTTCAGAAAAAATTTTCAACATTATACAAAAACCAGTTGTACCAATACCATATAAAGCAGCGTTCCGCCTATGATACTGATCATATTGTTGCGTTTCCACAAATGCAGAACGACAACCCCAGCAATTCCAAGCAGCTCCGGCAAACCATAGGGGTATTGCAAAAATGCCGTATTGCGGACACAGTAAACAATCAGACAGAGCATGATTGCCATGGGGAGCACCTTGCCAAGATATACGATTTTCTTTGGCAGAGCCTCCGCATTCTTAAATATCATAAACGGCAGGGCACGGGTAAGAAAGGTACAGACAGCCGCAACTGCGATAATTATCAGTGTCTCTACAGAAGTAATCATGAAGCATCCCCCTTTCCTTCCACTTTATCCTGAAAAATAACAAGCAGAATTACAAGTAATATCAAAGCAGGCAGCAGGAAATTGGTAAGCTGGAAAACGACTGCAGAGATAAGGATCGCCGCAACCGCCAGGTAGACAGCTCCATGTTTTTTTGCCGACAGCCACTGTTCAACGAAGATAACAGTAAATAAAGCAGTCATGGCAAAGTCGATCCCGGTGGTATCGAAGGAAAGCATAGAACCAATACTCGCTCCCAGAACAGAACCCGCAATCCAGTATAACTGGTCAAAAAGCGATACGCAGAACATTAGCTGCTTTCCCTCCCGACTTTCCCGGTCTGGTATTGCACATAATAGGGAATAGGTTTCATCAGTTAACGAAAACATCATATACCAGCGCTTTTTTCCCATCGCGGGAAAGCATTTCAAAAAGGAAAGACCATAAAACAACTGCCGTGCATTCACGGTCAGGGTCACAAGAGCCACCTCCAGCAGGGAAAAGCCGGCATGGAAAAACGTCAGTAATACAAACTGCATGCTTCCGGCATAAACACTGAGACTGATAAGAAACGCCCAGAGCATTGAGTAGCCCTGCTGCTGACAAAGAATACCGAATGCAATTCCCAAAAAGACATAGCCAACCATGACAGGAAAGCTGAGACGCAGTGCCTCTTTTGCTATTTTCATATACAATCACCCCTCAAAAAAGTTTTCTTATATTTTAGACGATTTCTTAACTGCTTGCAATCCCCTATTCTTTTTACGGACATATATCCTTATAGAATGGCTGTATAAAGCGTCTGCTTTTGGTAGATTTTATATGTGCGAAGTGTATATTTGCAGTCTATTTATCATTCTTTTTCATATGTTAAAAATGCTGATATTAACATGAATGCATATCAGCAGGTTGTTTGATGATTGATTTATATGGCTTATCATGCAAGACATAATCTGAAAAGCAGTATTTCGTATTACATCCTAAACGTGGACTACATATGATAAGCGATTATTGAATAAGTCTGACCTACAGCATGGTAAATGCCAAATCGCTGCATACCTTATGATTTTTGAGACTCAGCTCTTAAATTAAAACATGTCGATTTGTTTTTTTAATTCCTCAAAGGTCTTGCAGTCAAGAATCTTTTTTGAAACGATAGTAAGCTGTTCTATGCTTAGTTTATCAATCCATGCTTGCGCATCAACACCGAACTTCATCTGCACCAATTCCTGTAGCAGCTCTTTTTTACCTTGCTTTAAGCCCTTTACTTCACCTTCCTTTAAACCTTCCTTTAAGCCTTCATCAAAGCTATCAATAATAGCATTTTTCTCGCGCTGTGCCTGGATCTGTGCAGACATTGCTATTGACCAGAGGTCTTTATCATCCTGAAATTTTTTATACTTCTCCACTTGGTACCCTTTGGGCATGACCTTCTTCACCAGCCTTTTATCTGTTTTTAGTATACCATCACTGTCATTATTTTTAAACAAATACCCAGAGGGCAGAACCAAACACAGCTGTTCAAAATCCGTCATATTCGCAAAGCCCTTTTTTCTGGCAATCACATCGATTTCCGGCAGATATATGTAAATTCTTTTCATTAAAGGATGAGAGCTTTCTACTGCTCCCTGCTCATTTCTCATCTGATAGCTGTCAATCAGCCTTCTGGAATGTTCTGCATAAGAATCTATGAAAATAATCTGAAACACCGGAAGCAGATTCTGATACTTACCTCCACTGATTACCTGGTTAGACAGCATCCTAGCTCCATAAAACTCAAAACGCTTCATTTCGGATTTTTTCGAATAGGTTGTTTGCATTTCAATGTCATATTCCCTTCCATCACAATCCTTCACATGAACATCTAAAACAATTTTCTTTCTTCTGAGAATTGCGGGATCCAGATTCGATTCAATACTGTGCTTTCCTTAGGATGAATCCCTATTACGCGTTCAATAATGGTGTTACGGATAAAAGCAGAATCCTCATCCTCTGTACCAAGAGCAAATTTAAAGAACACATCGTTATCATAATCCAGTATTTCGTTCATTTCCTCTTCTTGTACCTTTTTCTTCTCTGTTCCATGATTTACAAGCATATTTTTTACTTTCTTTCACATGTATATGTATGCTTTACGCTTATACATACGTTTCGAAATTGTGAAAATCCTAAATTATATTAAATACAAACTATACATAATATTTATTTCTCATCATATAACGATGAATTGGCATAACCTTCTTAATTCTTTCATTTATTTTATAAAAATCGTAAAAAGTCATTGACAAAATGACCCCCTGCATGGTATATTATTTAAGCATTCGAGATGGGGTGTTAGCTCAGCTGGGAGAGCACCTGCTTTGCACGCAGGGGGTCATCGG
>OAVH01000513.1_pt1 | contig 28054 bp, 28 predicted proteins | sample 1495281 | NCBI WGS metagenome assembly OAVH01 (sample SAMEA2580082, study PRJEB22360) | human gut metagenome | biome: human gut; feature: human-associated habitat; material: faeces | place: Denmark | collected 2008/2010
ATTTTAAGAAATATTAAGAAGCTTCTTTCTTCTTCTGTTCTCTGCTCATGATAATCAGTGCCGTAAGTATGATAAGACATCCTGCTGTTTTTGCCGGAGTTAAAGCCTCCTGAAGAAAGAAAACACCGCAAATTACGGATGTGATTGGCTCAAAGAGACAGAATAAGGAAGCGGTACTGGAGCCCAGCTTCTGAATCCCCTTCTGTAAAAGTACAACGGCCAGAAAGCTGGATACCAGACTGAGCAGCAGAATCAGCAGATAGGCATTCCATGGCAATATAAACTGAATTGAGGAGAACAGCAGGTGATAGACGAGGGTTTCAAGGAGAATGAAAATGGCGAGATAAAAGGATATCTTATAGGCATTTTGATGGGATAGCCGTGTTTTCTCCAGCTGCACCATATAAAATGCATAGGTGAGTGCAGAGCTTGCGGCCATGATCAAACCGGTGATGCTTCCTGCATTGGTCAGATCAAAAAAGCAGAGAGCTCCAACAAATGCCATCCCCAAAGCCAGCAGCTTGCGTCTTCCAAGCCGTTCATGATATACCGCAAAGCAGAGAAGCGACACAAAGACCGGATACAGAAAATGCAGGGTAGTTGCACAGCCGACATCAATATAGGCATAGGAAGAAAACAGCAGGATGGTTGTCAAACCGCTTCCGAATACGGCTATGATACCGGTATTTCGCAAATCCCTTACAGAAATGGTAAAGGATATCCCTCTTGCTTTCATGATAACTGCCAGCATGGGAATTACAAACAAGGAACGGTAAAACACAACGGTCATGGAATTAGCCCCGTATCCATAGACGGCAGTTGTAATCAGTGGCGTTATGCCGAACAAAACAGCAGATAAAACAGTATATAGAATACCCTTGGTATACATACGATCACCCTCATGCTAACAATTATATATCATATGGTGTATGTGTGGAAGTATTTTTAGAATTGTGATATTCTGAAAAGGTAAAGAAAGGGATGAATATCATGTTTGAGCTTAAAAATGTTACATTTAAACATATTCTTCATATACAGCATGTATGTCTGGATCGCTGTGTTACCTGTATAACCGGTCCCAGCGGCAGCGGGAAAACAACAATGCTAAGATTATTAAACCGTTTGAATGAGGCCGATGGGGGAACCATTTTGTTTCACGGTGAGGATATTCAGAAAATGAATCCGGTGGAGCTGCGCAGAAGGGTTGTCATGCTGGGGCAGACGCCTGTGATTTATCCGGGGGATATAGAAGAAAATCTGCAAATAGGCTTAAAGCTCAGCGGACGCCTTCCGGCAACGCGGCAGAAGCTGAAGGAGTATCTGAAAAAGGTTGATTTAAACAAGGAATTGAATGAAAGCTGTGCGCGGTTATCCGGAGGGGAAAAGCAGCGCTTATGTCTGGCTAGAGTCATGCTGATGGAGGCTGAGGTCTACCTGGTGGATGAGCCTAGCTCGGCGCTGGATAAGGAAACCGAAGGCTTTGTGATTGAAAATCTGGTACAGTTTGTGATGGAGCGTAACCGTCAGTTGATCATGGTAACACACTCGCAGGAGGTATCCGCAAAATATCCAAAGAGTCTGTTGCGTATCGAAAACGGCGATACAAAGGGGTATGTATATGAATAATTCAGTTATGGATCTGTCGCTTATCAATCTTTCCATCGCCTATATTTTTGTGCTTGTATTGCTGATTATCTTCCGCGCAAGAGGAATCCGCAGAGAGCGCATGATTTTAATTGCGACAACCCGTATGACTATTCAGCTAACCATTATGGGATACATTTTGCTGTATGTGTTTAAAAATCCAAGCTGGTGGCTGACTCTGCTTATGCTGGGAATCATGCTGGGCTTTGCCATTTACAATGCACAAAAAAGAGTACGCTATCAGATGAACAGTGATTTAAAACGCCTCATGGCCATTTCTATGACCGTCGGCTATCTCAGTACTGCGGTTATTTTCATGCTGCTGGTTCTGCAGGTACGCCCCTGGTTCAATCCACAGTATTTCATTCCAATTTCCGGTATGATTATTGGAAATTCTATGACAGGCATCGCACTTGGCGCAAACCGTCTGTGCGCCAATATGCAGGATCACAGAGAAAAAATTGAAAACTCACTGATGCTAGGCGCATCACCAAAGCTGGCGGCTCATGAAGAAGTGAACGACGCCTTTGACAGTGCCATTTTACCAACGATGAATAATATGATGACAATGGGAATCGTTTCGCTGCCGGGAATGATGACCGGACAGATGCTATCGGGAACCTTTCCTCTGACAGCGATTAAATACCAGATCGGCATCATGCTTGCCATTCTGGGCTGTACGGCAATAACGGTTGTTGTCTTTGTGACCCTTGGCTATAAAACATTTTTCACACGTCATGCATCCCTGAAGTAAAAAGATCTTCGATTTTTGTTTGCTGGATAGCATTTACAAGCACAGTATAATAAAGAAAGAGAAGGATTGTCACAGAAATACCAGAGTGAAACATCATAAATATAAGATTAACTTTCTTATGTACTGGGGTGATAGAAAATTTGCTTTTTAATTCGCTGTATTCGACTGGTAGATAATTTTCTTTCTAATTATCATGGGTTTCCTCATCCGATGCAGTACTGCTTTTCCATATCCTGCTATGCTGTATGGCAGGATTCTTCCGGATTTGCGCATGCTGCAGTAGGTAATATATATGAAACAGCGCGTGAGTCACTGCTTTTATGCTTTCACAGGGCATTGTGTGCAAAGCCAAAATGATAAGCGTTAGGGTATACTCATAGTGGAGGTGATGCTGCATGCAGGCATGGGATGCAATACAAAAGACATTGGATTATATGGAGGAGCATTATGATGAGGAGCTGACAATCGAGCAGCTTTCTGAAATCGCACATCTTTCCAGATTTTATTATCAGCGCTTATTTTACAGACTGGTGGGGTATACCGTTAATGACTATCTTCGCAGCGTGCGTCTGAAAAAGGCGGCAGGACTGTTAAAAAAAGAGGAAATGAAAATCGTGGATATCGCTATGCGGTGCGGATTTTCCAGTCACAGTGCATTAACAAGAGCTTTTCGACAGGTGTATGGTATTTCACCGACAGACTATAAAACAAAGGATATTCATCTGGATCATGTGATACGACCACAACTGGGAATGAAATATACCCTGATTGATGAGGGTGTTCCGCTGATCTGTGATGATATGGTACTTGAAATTCATCGCGTAGTATGTAAGGATGCCATCTGGTTCAGCGGTTATTTGAAAGAAGAAGATCAAACAAAAATCGCACAGCCGAAGGAAAATACACTTGTGGAGCTCTGGAACAGGCTTGAACAGGATGCACTTTTACAGGCAGCCGCCATGGATGAGGGGGATGACATACTTACGCCTTCACAAAGCCCGGGTATTTTTACATATATGGCTGCGGTACAGACAGAAAACCCGGTGCAGGGCTATGCCTCCTTTCAGATGCCGCCGGGTACCTATGTGATGTGTGAATATGAAGCGGAAAGCTTTGAGATTCTGGTGCAGGAAGCGCTGTATAAGGCCAGTGCCTATCTTTTTGAGGTGTGGCTGCCAAGTCACGGTTATGAAAGCGATGCCTTTTTGGTTCAGCGCTATATTCATCCAAAACAGGAGGCTTGTAAAATACAGCTGTGGGTCAGAGTATCAGAAACATTTTAATCGTGTACAGATAAAGAACAGACACTGTCTGCCATGGATTTTATGAAGAATGGATTGACAGTGTTTTTTCTTTACTTTTCATAGTGCTTACGTTATCATATACATGCAGGAAGTATAATAAAATACATATCCAATCATATGACAGGAGGTATGTGCAAATGAAAAAAAAATATGCGGTTCTGTTTGTCAGCGGGGCATTGCTGATCAGTAATGCGGGCCTTCTGAAAGCAGAAAGCTTTGAAGGCAGAGAAAGTGAAATGAATGCTAAATGTGCAGTCATTAAGGATACGAAAACCCAGGAGGAATGCAGCAGATATAAGAGTTATCTGCAAAGCAAGTCGGATAATCTGGATAAGGAAATCCGTGATATTAAGAGTCAGATTGCCAGTGTTAAGGGAGATGCAGAGCAGGTAAGCAAGCTGATTGCGGAAAACAATAAGAAAATTGAGAGCTATGAGAAGGAAATCAGCAGTATTCAGGCGAGCATTGATCAGACGCAGAGCTCTATCAGTGATTTAAAAAAGCAGATTAAGGATAAGGAAGAAAGCATTAAGGAACGTGACAAGCAGATGCGTGCACGGCTTTTGGAAATGCAGGCATATACGGGAAGTAATTATTATATTGATTTCCTTATGGGATCAACAAGCTTTACCGATCTGCTGAGAAGAACAGAAATTGTTGGCGAATTAAACAAGTATGAAAATGATCAGATCAAAACGCTGAATAAGGAAAAGAAAAAGCTTGATCAGGACCGCAAAATCGTTGAGGAACAAAAGGAGCTGCTCGTTGTACAGCAGAAGAATATAAAATCCAGTAAGGCGAAGGTGGAAGCCTTTAATGAGGTAAAAAAGGATTTGTTAAGTGATTATCATGAGAAGGAAGCAAGTCTGGCAGCACAGAAACGTGAGGCGCAGATGGCGCAGGCAAGTCTGCCAAAGGTGGATTTATCGCTTGCCGCAGATTTTGACGAACCTGCTGAAGAGCCGCAGAAGCCGGACAATTCTCAAAATAATGGAAACGATACCGGAAATAGCGGCAATACGGATAATGGAAATACCGGAAACAATGGGAATGAAAATGGCAATACGGATAACAGTGGCGGAAATTCCGATAATAATTCTCAGGGTAATACTGGAAATTCAGGCGGTAACACAGGTGGAGGTTCATCTGGCGGGGGAACTGCACAAAGCTCCGGGTTTATAGCTCCGCTGCAGAGTGGCTGGCATTATGAAGCTGGTACCTGGGCATATCCGGGTGGCGGCGGTCACATGGGAATGGATTTCTCTACCGGATCAACAACAGGCATTCCGGTGGTGGCACCGGCAAACGGTATCATCATTCATACATATCAGGGCTGTGGATACGGTGCTTTGAATAACTGGTGCGGTATTCCGGCTGGCGGTGGTAATAATGTTGCCCTGCTGACCAGAGTGAATGGTGTTGTATATGCGATGCCGTTCTATCATTTAAGCTCTGTGGCTGTAAGTGTGGGGCAGCGTGTGAATCAGGGACAGGTTATCGGATATTCCGGAAGCTCCGGGAACAGCTCCGGGCCGCATTGTCATGTGGAAATCATCCGTGTCGGATCAATGACAATGTCTGCTGCACTGAATCAGTTTAACCGTACAGGCGATTTGACCTTCGGCACAGGCTGGAATGCGGATGCACCAAATGCATGCGGGACAGCGCCATGCCGGGAACGGCCGGAGCAATACTGGCTGCAGTAGCTTACGATTTTAAAAAAAGAGGCTGTGACAACTAGACATAAAGTCTGCGTCACAGCCTTTTCGTATGGATTCAGTTAAATTAAAAATATATCATGATATTTGTTTTTTTATTGCCTATATAGCTTTCCACCGGCATCTATTGTATCATCCTTCTCACAATACCGTAGGAAGATAGGCTGCGGATTCATGCTGCCTGTCTTATATTCTGATTTGAATTTATCCAGGTCCCAATCAAGTTCATAGGTCGTACAATCATCATTTTCATATCGATTATCGTGTATTTATAATCTGCATTTTTAAATTGAAAGGTGTCATCTTTGATTATATAAGTGGTTGTTCCATCTGCACTCCTCCATGTACCTTTTAAAAAAGACGGAATGACATCTTCTTTTACTTCACCACTCTTATATACTAAATAAATGCCGACTGTTCCGGATCCACCTTCACTTTTTAAATCATCAGAAATGACTTTAATGCTGATTGTATCAGTATCCTGGCTCATAGTAGTAAAGGAAAAGCCAGTTGAATCCGTGATTTTTAAATAAGCTCTGACTTTTTCTATTGCGAAATCAGAATCAAAAGTATTGTTTTTCTCCTGTGCTTTTAAACTATTATCTTCTTCATTGACTTGTTGTCCAGGCTTATTATCATTCTTTTTACTGTCTGTAACATTCTTCTTATTATCTGTAATGTTATTTTGGTTTTCCCTGTTCTTCTTTGTTGATGCACATGAAGAAAAGCACAGACATGCAAGTAGTAAAATGAAAATTTTTTTCATAGCTATGATCTCCTTTATGGCACTATTTTATTCTTATCCTCAGAAAAATACAAGAAACGATTCCTTAATTCTATTCCCGATAAAGAATAAAAAATATTATCTATAAGCTCATAGATTTATTACATAGATAATGAAATAAGAGGGATGTCATGAATCGAATAATTATTGAAGTTGGAAAAATGATCTTATAGGAAGTGCGGAGAAGGAAAAGCATGTAGGGGTTTTTCGTTGTTCATATGTGGAGCTGTAGACGGCTAAAGCATAGTTATACGCAACTGTGATATGCTCATAGATGAGTTTGATTTTTACGATGCTGCCTACATAGTATGCTAGTATTTATTTCTTATGAAGAGAGTAAATAAGAACATGCTTATAAACATCTGTTCTACTATTTATTTGCTTGTTTTTTTACTTATTTTAGTTAGGATTTCTCTGCCAGGCTTGATGATCGTAATCTGTAAAATCCTTCAGCTTGGTTTAGCAAACAGGCTTGATTTTCTCATACAGCTTGCTAAATATACTGAAAACATTGTTTATAGTAATGAATAAAAAAATGATTTTTAAAAATGCAAAAGGAGCATTATCAGTGCAAAGGAGTGTTTGCCTGTATTTACACTTCATACTAGAAAATCCACAAGCCATAAAACACACCAATGTAAACTAAAAATGAAATAATGGTTTACAAAATGAATAAAGTTTGATATTCTAAGTATCAGTTATGAAAAGGAGCTGTTACGATGTCTATACGAAGTGATTTGATTAAAGAGCTGGAACAAAACAGAGCAAAGCCGATATCCGGACAAGAGCTGGCAGACCGGCTGCATGTCAGCCGTAATGCGGTATGCAAAATGATTCATACGCTGAATGAGGAAGGGTTTGAGATATGCTCATATCCGCGAAAGGGTTATCTCATGGCCGCTACCTCAAATAAGCTTTCATCGGAAGCAATATCCTGTTATTTAAAGCAGCAACTGCCGGTATATACCTTTGAGCAGGTGGATTCGACCAATCAGCTGTTAAAAAAGATGGCGATTGACGGGAGTGAGCATTTAACACTGGTAGCCGCAGAGGAACAACGTGCAGGGAGAGGAAGATTTGGTAGAGCATTTTATTCACCCTCCCGTACAGGAATCTATATGAGCCTGCTGTTGCGATTGCCACAGCAATTCAGCGATGCCTCTATGATCACAATCTATACCGCCGTCGCTGTGCACCGTGCCCTGTATAGGCTGTATAAAATTGATACACATATAAAATGGGTCAATGATATCCTGTATCAGAAAAAGAAGCTGTGCGGTATCTTATGTGAGGCTATTAGTGATTTTGAAAGCGGGCAGATTGAGGCTGTTATTGTCGGAATCGGATTGAACGTTTCCACTATGGTATTCCCTGAGGAATTAAACGATATTGCAGTATCGCTGCCTCCGTTATCCGTAAACCGCAATGAGCTGATTGCCTGTATTGTCAATGAGCTGCTGGAGCTGCAAAACGAAGACAGAGACGCAGTGCTTGCACAGTATCGTGAGAAATCAGTCGTACTGCATCGTCATATCACATGGATGAGGAATGGAATGCGCTGCAACGGATATGTAGAGACTATCAATGATGCCGGGAATCTGGTTGTGAGCTGTGAAGGAACAAGGGTTATTTTAAATTCCGGTGAGGTTTCCGTGAAGGAGGCGCATGTATGAAGCGTTTGACTACCCGAGAGCTGACGCTGTGTTCCCTGTTTGCGGCATTGATTGCCATCGGTGCCTTTCTTCAGATTCCGCTTCCCAATTTTGATTACTTCACCCTGCAGTTTTTCTTTGTACTCATGGCAGGCATGCTGCTGGGGGCGCGTCTTGGTGCTATGTCAGCGGCCTTGTATGTTCTTACCGGCTTGCTTGGTATACCGGTATTTGCGGCAGGTGGTGGAATTTCCTATGTGCTTCGCCCCAGCTTTGGCTTTCTGCTTGGCTTTATTGTCACAGCGTATTGCAGTGGCTGGATCATGGAACACGGACAAAGAAACTGGAGAACCTGCTTTCTGGCAGCTCTGGCGGGGTTACTTGCGACATATGGTATCGGCCTGGTGTATAAATATATGCTCTTAAACTATTATACAGGCACAGGTATTTCTTTTTATCTGCTGCTGCTCTCCTGTTTTCCTCTGGATTTACCCGGAGATATTCTCTTTAGTATTCTTGCGGCCTATGCCGCCCTGCGCTTTCCTACTGCTGTATTGCGGGGAAGGGAAAGGAGTCTGTATGCTGAGCATATACAAAAATAAGGTTTTACAGGGCGGTTCTTTAAGCCGGGCGGAGGCAATGCAGCTGCTTACTGCGGATTTGCAAGAGCTGTGTACAGCGGCTGATCAAATTCGCGCGTATTTCTGTAAGGAGCAGGTTGACCTGTGCTGTATCATCAATGGCAAAAGCGGTTCCTGTTCGGAAAACTGCCGGTATTGTGCACAGTCTGCTCACTATCCGGGAACCTCCCTACAGCATGAGCTGTTATCAAAGGAAACCATTTTACAGGACGCATTGTGCAGACAACGTGAGGGAATCCAGCGGTATTCCATCGTCACCAGCGGCAGAAGACTATGCAAGGAGGAGGTAGAGAAGCTGGTACAGGTTTACCGCCAGCTTAGCGAGCAGACCACGTTATCCTTATGCGCGTCCTGCGGTCTGCTGGACAGGGAAGACTTTCTCAAGCTAAAGGCTGCAGGAGTCACGCGCTATCACAATAATCTGGAAACCAGCCGTTCCTTTTTTCCGTCCATTTGTACGACACATTCCTATGATGATAAAATGCAAACGCTGCATGCGGCAAAGCAGGCAGGTCTTGATCTTTGCTGCGGAGGAATTCTGGGGCTTGGTGAGCGCTGGGAGGATCGCATTGATCTGGCACTGGAGCTGAGAACGTTGGAGGTCTTATCTATTCCTATCAACTTTCTGAATCCTATCCCCGGCACCCCATTACAAGCACAGCCTGTCATGAGAGAAGAAGAAATGCTGCGCGCTGTTGCCATTTTCCGGTTTCTGCATCCGCGTGCCTTTCTGCGGCTTGCAGGAGGCCGTTCCCTGATGAGGGATAAGGGAAAGCGATTATTACAAAGCGGCGCAAATGCCTTAATCAGCGGGGATATGCTGACGACAGCAGGAGTAAACACCGCAAGTGATTTACAAATGTTAAAGGAGCTGGGAAGACAGGTAGTCAGGTTATGAGTCAGGGGATTTTTATCACCGCGACGGCAACAGATGCTGGAAAGACCTATGTCAGTGCGGGATTGCTGAAGCAGCTGCTGTCAGAAGGTATTCATGCCGGTTATTACAAGGCTGCCGCAAGTGATGCACATCGTGTCGAAGGAAGTTGGCTGGCAGATGATTTGGATACCGTTCGAAGGCTCAGCGGAGTAGAGAAAGAAAGCAGCCTTGTTTCCTACACCTATCACAGCAGCGTGTCCCCTCATCTTGCGGCCGTACTGGAGCAGCGTCCCATAGAACGCAGTGTTATAAAAAACGACCTGCAGCACATGTTGGATACACATGAGTTTTTAATTGTTGAGGGCAGCGGCGGTATGGTCTGTCCGCTTCGTCTTGACGAGGAGTGTATCATGCTCAGTGATGTTATGCGTATGAGTGGCTTTGCATTGCTCATTGTTGCGGACGCAGGACTGGGCACGATCAATTCCTGTATGCTGAGTGTCCATTATGCACAACAGCTGCATATCCCGATTGCCGGCTTTTTACTCAATCATTATCATGACAGTGACCGATTGCATCAGGATAATAAAAAAACAATCGAACTGCTCAGCGGTTACCCTGTACTGGGCTGTCTTGCGGACAATGAGCCTGTTCACCTGAATTTACAGCGTTTATTTCCATAAACAGGGTAGTGTAAACCGCCTGTTTGCAGCATTTGAAGAAATTTCAAATCTTACAAATTCTGAAACTGCTTTACTTTCCACTATCGCTAGGGTATCATTATTAGGTAAGAGAAATTGAGTGATAAGCCTATGAAAAAACTTTACAGATATATAAAATTTCATTTGAAAATGACCTATAAAAATATAGTCCGGCACTTTGGTCTGACCTTTTCCGCATCCGTAGCGGTAGCCATTACCCTGATTCTGATTTCCGTATTCATGCTGATTACCAGCAATCTGAACGGGTTTACAAAAAACATCGAACAGCAGGTTACGATACGTGCCAGTATTGATACGATCGTAAAGGATAAGCAGAAGCAGCAGCTATTGCAGGATATTAAGAAGCTGGATACGGTGAAAAGTGTGAAGCTTTCCACAGGAAAAGAAGAGCTGGAGAATTATAAAGCAGAATACAGTGAGGATTCCTCTTTGTTTGATATGTATGAGGGGAAGGCAAATCCAATTCGCGACACATTTCTGATTGAAATGAAAAACGGAAAGGATATTCAGCAAACAGCTAAAAAAATTGCGGATATGAAGGGAATCGTATCTGCGGAATATGGCGGGGAATCCACCAGCGGTATGATTGCCACCTTTGAAAAAATCCGAGAGGGCGGCATGCTCTTCATCATATTCCTGGTAATCATTGCCGTATTCCTGATATCGAATAAAATTAAAATGTCCATCTATACGAGAAAACAGGAAATCGCTATTATGCGCTTTGTCGGTGCCAGCAACTGGGCGATTAAGTTTCCTATGATGCTGGAGGGAATCTTCATCGGTCTGCTGGGAAGTCTAGTGCCTGTCCTGCTTACGATATTTGGATATCAGTATATTCATAATGCTCTTGGCGGTACGTTTATGAGCAATATGTTTGTGCTGCAGAAGGTATTTCCTTTAACTCTTGAAATATCAGAGGTGCTGGTTCTGATTGGCATGCTGGTCGGTCTTGTAGGAAGCTTTTTTTCCACAACCAGATATCTGCACTGGAAGCGCTAATTATATTTATGCACGAAGATAAGGTAGAAGGCTGTATGAATCAGCAGCTGCTTACCTGCAAGAATTAAGAGCCGGCATAGTCTGCACGGCTTTTTTTGTGCCAAGCTGTCTCTGCTTACATTTCGTACGGGATAGAGATGAATCAAAAAACATGAAGCAGCTGTCTGGAATTGCATTCTAACCGGCTGTTTTTTTTATTTTCTTTACGAACAAGGCGTATGTTAGATAACACAATAACATCATTTATAGCCCTACACTTTTTTGACAATGCTCCCTTCCTGTCCGACAGATTGTAGAATATGTGTAACACATATATATACATCGTTTATTTTGTGATTTTTATGATGGAAATGCAGACAATTGATTTTTCTTTTAATTTTTATGATAATCTATAGCCATGGAACGTTCTTCGTCGAGTAATAATCATGTAAAGTAGAGGTGATGTCTAAAAAAAGAACACAGCAGCATGTTAAACAACGGAAGAAAGCTATACCAGGATATGCTCGCAAAATGCGAACAATGGTTTATGTATCTGCAGGACAGGATAAAGGATAGGAGGAAGTGCAGATGATCAGCTTATATCGTATTGATGACCGTGTGATACACGGGCAGACAATTGTAAGACTACTGCCTCAATATGCATGTGATGGCATTATCATCATTGATGATCATATTTCAGGAAATCCGCAGCTGCTCGGTATCTATAAGCAGGTTGTACCGGATACCACAAAGCTTTATTGCTTTTCGATAGAAAAAGCACAACGGAAGCTGCAAGAGGCAAAGGTGTCTAAAAAGCATTATATTGTCATTTTCAAAAGTATTCTTACAGTAAAGGAGCTTCATGACAGAGGTGTGAAAATCATGGAAACAATCAATGTAGGAACAGCGAGTAGAAAAAATGACGCTAAGGATCTGGTTGTCGGATTTGCATTAAATCAGACAGAGATTGATTCTTATAATTATCTGGATGAAAAAGGATATACATTTTCGATTCTGCCGGCAGGTGGTGTGAAGAAAACACTATCCTGGAAAGAATTAAAAGACAAGGCATAGAAAAAGTGAGGAGGAAAAAATATGTCATTTGTACAATGTTTACTGGTTTCTGTTTTCTGTATAGTCAGCGGAAATGAATTTCCACTATATGGTTCGCAGTTTGGATGGTATGTTTTAGGGAGACCGTTAATCGGGGGCTTCGTATGTGGAATCATATTGGGAGATGTAGCGGCAGGAATACAGCTGGGTGTTGCGGTTCAGCTTGTTTACCTGGCACTGGTTACACCGGGAGGCTCCGTTCCCGTGGATATTTCTTTTGTTTCCTATCCTGCTATGGCGATAGCCCTGGCTGCCAAAATGGATAGCGGAACAGCAGTGGCACTGGCATCTACTATTGGTGTTCTCGGTTCCTTTATTCTGCAGTTCGATCTGACGATTGCGGCATTTTTCCATAAGCTGCAGGACAATGCGATTGAGGATGCAGATTATAAGAAATACAATAAAGCAATCTGGCTGTATCCACAGCTGGCAAAAATCATAACCCGTGGAGTACCGTGTTTTCTGGCTGTATATTTCGGAGCACAGTATGTCGGAGATTTCATGAATCACATGCCGGAGTTTGTACAATCTGCATTGCTGTCCTTAGGTGCTGTGCTTCCGGCAGTGGGAATCGGAGCACTTCTGACACAGAGTGTTCGCGATAATTCCTATATTCTGTTCTTTCTGGTAGGCTTTATTAGTATTGTTTTCATGAATTTAAATATTCTGGCACTTACTATCTTCGGCGCTGTATTGGCATATTTGTATTATAAAGCAAGCACGGGAGAATTAAAAACCTCTGCAGCAGATGAAGAATTAAGTGATGATGAGGAGGTATTATAGGATGAGCTTAGAAAGAAAACCAGAGGCTGTTTCAAAGCAGCGGCTAACAAAAAAAGAATTGAACCAGATTTGGCGAAGATTTGCATGGTCTTTTCCGGCAGCCTGTTCATGGGAACGTTTTCTGGGAATGCAGTATTCCTGGTCTCTTATCCCGTTATTCAGAAAATATTATAACAAAGAGGGTCAAATTGATGGTATGAAGCGACATGCGACCTTCTTCAATACGGAAAGTGTTTTCGGTAGTGTTATCTGGGGTGTGACAACAGCAATGGAGGAACAAAAAGCACTTTACGGGAATGTGGATGATGATTTGATTGAAACAACAAAAATCAGCTTGATGGGCCCTCTTGCAGGCATTGGGGATGCGATGAATCCTGGAATGCTGATTCCGCTTTTGCTATCCATTGCAATAGCGTTCTCTGAAAACGGTAGTCCTGTCGGTGCTATTTTCTATATGATTGTGTACACTGCCATTGTAACCGTCATTATGAAGGTGCTGTTTCGTAAAGGCTATGAACTGGGAATCAATGGGATTCAGACACTCATTGGGGAAAAAGCTAATAAAATAAAGAATGCAATCATATTGTTTGGTACGACAATCATGGGAGGTGTGGCTGCGAGCTATGTAAATCTGAATCTGATTCTCTCTATTCCGAGTGGAAATGATAAGGTTCTGATTCAGGATTTACTGGATGGCATCTTTCCGAAAATACTGCCGCTCCTGCTGGTACTGGGGACCTGGCAGATCATGCGAAAGAAAAAAATCTCTACCCTGAAAATGATTCTGATTTATCTTGCAGGAACCTTTATTCTATCCTTCTTCGGTATTATTGGATATAGTACGGGACATCATGGATAGGATGTGTTCAAAATGGAAAAAATATTGATCGTTTCCCATGGAAATCTTGCTCAGGAGTTATGCAAAGCCTGTGAAATGATAACAGGACAGCAGGATTTACTGGATGCAGTTTGCTTAAATGACTGTGGTCTGGAAGAATTTGAAGCTGGAATTCAATCGTATCTTGAAGTAAATCAGAAGCAGACTCTTTATATACTTTGTGACCTTCTTCATGGTACACCATTTAATCAGGTATTGATTAAGATGCTGGATTATACAGCAGTGGATTACCATATGATAACCGGTGTGAATCTTCCGGTGTTACTGACACTGTATATGAGTTTACTGAATAGAAATGATGATGATGCCCATACCGTCTGTAAAAAGGCTATAGAGGCTGGACAGACTGGAATTACATTGCGGGAAGCAGAAAGGACAGACATATGAAAAAAGTATTGATTGTAGGTGCCGGTAGACTTGGTAAAGGGTTTCTTGGTGAGGTATTTGCTGCGGCTGACTGGCAGGTATCGTTTCTGGATAAGGATGCTGCTGTTATCGATGAAATGAAGAATGGTTATACTGTTGAGATTTATGGTGTAGATTCTATTTGTAGAAGAAAAGTAAGAAATTATGATACATATTTGTGCAGTGATAAGCATGAGGAGCTTTCCAGTTTTCTTGAAGCGGATATCGTTATGCTGCCTTTGTATCCGGATGATTTAGAGGACGCCTTTCAATACCTGTTGTATGACTTGAAGCAGCAGATGCAGAATACGCCGGATAAAAAGCTGGACATGGTCTTGCTTACGAATATGACCTATCTCACAGAGAAGCTTTGTGCATATGTGAAGAATCTCACGGATACGGCGTTTTATACATGGTTTCATGAACATATCTTCCTGCGTGATGCGATTATCAGACGCTCCACCGATGCTGCAGATGATAAGGCAAACCGGTCTGTAACACTTACGAGTATGGCTGCGGCCTCTTTGCTTATCGAACAGCCGTTGCATACAGATCTGGGGAATGTACAATGGATGGAGCCGGCAAAGAATGTCCCAACACTGAAGGAAATAAAAATATTTACGCTGAATGGCCCTCATGCAGCTACTGCATATGCCGGTGCTTATTATGGCTATGAGGATATCCCGACCGCATCATCTGATCCGCAAATATCACGTTTTGTAGAACAGGTTGCACAAACCATTAACCAGGTATGTATGAAGGAATTTCATGTAACAGAGAAGGAGCTTGAAAATCTGTCAAGAATACCGAAATTAAAAGGAGAATTACCGGATAGTGTTTTCAGAGTCGGATATGATCCTATACGAAAGCTGGGAAATGCAGATCGACTGTGCGGACCGCTCAAGCTGTGCCTGAAGCACCATGTGGATGCTTTGCCTTTGATAAAAGCTATTGCCTATGCCTTACACTATCAGGATGCAAAGGATGAAAATTCAATACAGCTGCAAAGGATGCTTACAGCTGCAGGAACAGAAAAAACAGTTATTGAGCTGACACAGCTGCCTCAAAATATCGTTATGCAAATCGTTGAAGAATATAACAGTCTCAAAAAGAGTTGACAGCGTCAGCTCTTTTCGCCAATATAATAAGTAAACGGAGGTTGTGATAATGGAACATTACATAATAGCAACGCATGGGAATCTTGCAGAGGAATTGAAAGCGTCACTTTGCTTTATCGCAGGAGAGGCTTTACCAATAGCAACGGTATGTGCCTATACAAGAGATTGCGATCCCGAGGAAAGAATAGCTTCTCTTGTACAGAGCTGTGCAAAGGAGGATCAGCTTGTAGTTTTCGCAGATATGCTGGGAAGCAGCGTATGCAATGAATTTATGACCTATCTGGATGATCCGCGTCTGTATCTTCTAACCGGTGTAAATATAGATATGCTGTGCAATGTAATCCTGCATACGGAAACGCCCCTATCTACAAGGATAGCGCATGCCCTAAAATCCTGCAAAAAGCGTATGCTGCTGCTTGGTGAACACGATGCATAGGCTGTTATATGTTGATTACCGGTTTTTGCACAGCAGGATTTTTGTTGCCTGGCGAAAGGCTTATCAGTTTGATACTGTTGTAATTTTGAATGATAGGATAGCCGTTAATCCGATGAAGCAGGCGATATATCAATCCATCCTGCCACAGGGGATGACGCTGCAATGTCTGCGGTTACAGGATTATGAAAAGGTCTTAGAGAATGAATTCTGCTTCTGGATCGTAGAAACTCTGAAAGATGCATACTGGCTAACAACACATATGGATAATCAGACCAGTATTAACATCGCAGCACAGAGAAAGCAGGATACAACGGGCAATGCAGATATCCTTGCGGCATTATCAAAAGCAGGTGTTTCAGTTATGTATAAACAGGTTCCTGATGAAGGGAGTGCGGGCTATGGCAGAGGCTAAATGGGAAATCATGCAGTATCTGGATCAGAGCAGAGATGTGAGAAATCTGATTCAGCAGGAGGCTTTGAAAGAGTTTACGACCATTCAGATTGCAGCCTCACTACATATCAGCAGAGGTCTTGCATCACAATATTTAAATGAGCTGTATAAGGAAAACCGATTGGTAAAGATACAATCAAAGCCTGTATACTATTTTTCACTACATCAGCTGGAGATAAATTATCAGCTGGATTTCAAGCATAAGCTGTTTATGAGTGTTGAGGAATTTAAAGCCTTTTTACATACTGAGCATCAACAGGCAAGTGACTTCCGTGCTGCCATTGGATATGACAGCAGCCTTGCGCATGCTTTGACGCAATGCAAAACTGCTCTGGAATATTCGGATCATGGCATTCCTCTTTTGCTGTATGGTGAAAAGGGAACAGGGAAAACATTTCTGTCAGTGCTGCTGTTTGAATATGCTTTGAAACACAGATTGCTTCCTGCAGATTCGTTTATGGCACTCGTACAGGGGAAAACCTTTCAGGAGGATAGCCGTTGCCTTATGGTGAAAATATTTGACAGCCGCCTGAAAGTTGAAAGGAAGGAAATGTCAATAGATGATCTGTATATGCTGATCAAGGAGCCATGCATTGTATTCTTTGATGATGTAGAGTACTTAGGAAGCAAGCAAAGGCAGGAGCAGATTATCATAGATATGATGATGAATACATTTGATACATCCGCTGCTTATCTGGTGTTTACGACCTCTGTGATTTCCAGTGAATATCTGAGTGAGAATATTGTCAGAAAAATACCTGTTATCATAGAGCTTCCATTACTGAAAAATCGTTCAGTCAGCGAAAAAAAACAGTTTCTGAAATCCATTCTATTGAAGGAAACAAAGCGTGCAAAAGAACAGATTAGAATCAGCAGCAGTGCATTGAATGCCATTATCGCCGGAATCTATACCTCCAATATTCATGATTTTATCAAAGCTATTCAATACAGCTGTGCTTTTTCTGTGAAACAAGGAAAGGATAAGATCATCTCGGTGATGTCTCTGCCGAATGATATTCTTCAAAATCTGGATCTACCGGATACAAATGAGGACTGGAGCCAGTCCCTGCTCCCTGAGGATATTCGTATAGATGAATTTGCGATAGAATATCAAACACTTTTACGTCAGCTCTGCCAGTCGTATACTGCAATAGGGAAAATAGATGAAGCAATCTGTAAGGAGTGGTATATACGCTATCTTGAATTTGCGGATTTTCTTATGTATGAGCAAAATTATAGTAATGAGAAAATAGATATTTTGAATGATATGCTGCATGATCTGTTCCAGAAGCAGGAGGCAAGACACACCATCGTGATTCCTTCCAGCTTTTCCCTGTTGTTCGCAAGATATTTGTATTTGAAGGAAACTGTGGGTATTTCCATGGATACCAATATGGAGAAGCATATGCGGCTGGTGGAGACGATGCTGGAGCAGACAGCCTCCCAATATCCGAATCAGATTTTTCTGGCAAAGGATACAGTTTCCAGACTTGAGCTTGTTCTAAATATGAAAATGGATGCTATGGATTTGATGATTCTGTTTGTGAATTTTCATCATCATAATAGAAACATGCTGATTAACCGAAGCTTATCCTTCATCATATGTCATGGATATTCTACTGCCAGTTCCATTGCGGATGTGACAAACACGATTATAGGACAAAAGATTTTCAATGCTATAGATATGCCAATTGACAGCAATGCACAGGATATTTCTCACAAGCTTTATAAATTTATCAGCCAGCACCAGAAACGGCAATATGACAAGATTGTTATCCTGATTGATATGGGTTCCTTAAAGGCAGTTGCACAATCTTTGAGAAATCTGCTGGATGTGACTGTCTGTATGATTAACAATGTTAGTACGGGAATCGCTTTGGAGGTCGGTCTGCAGATAAAAAATCACACCTTCCAGCCTGCGGAAATTAAGCGGTTATGCAACCAGGTGCGCTGTGAATTCATGGAGCTTGAGGGAGCCAGAAAGCAGGATACAATCCTTTTTGTATCAGAGAATGAAAATGACGGTACCGATCAGATTCTGGCGTTGTTTAAAAAAAGTATGCCCTACGACACAAATATTGAAATTTCCTCCTGTGATATTCGCGTTGTGACAGACCCACAGCAGTGGGAGGATATTCAATCCCGGCATAATATTCTGTTTATATCTGGCTTAAACACCACATGCTGCAAGGATGCTCCGTTTATTCCTATCGAAAAAATTATATCTAAGGAAGCGCTGGAAAAAATAAAAATACTATTAAAGCCGGTTATGGAAACATCCATGATTGATGAATTCCAGTCAAATCTTGCTAAATATTGTTCACTTGAGAATATTATGGAAAGTATAACCTTTCTCGATCCAAACAAGCTTTTTGAACTCGTTCAGGATTCTGTTCAGAATCTGGAATTGAATTTATGCAGAAAATTTGAATTTGGAACAAGAGTGGGTCTATATATCCATGTCAGTTGTTTGATTGAAAGACTGGTCACAAAGCAGGAGGTGAGTTATCACTTATCTGAGAATAAGGAGGTTGACGCAGTATTCCGTAAAAAAATACGTGACAGCTTCTATAACGTGACAAACGTGTTTGGAGTAGAATTACCACAAAGTGAAATAGCATACATATATGAATATATTCATATTAGCTGATAGCAATAATTTCATACAGCATTTTCTTTTCCATAAAGGAAACACTGTGCTATACTGTACACATGAAATTACAACATGATAAACAGAATTTTACAAAAGAGCTATTGCAATGGTACGATGAAAATGCCCGTGTTCTGCCATGGAGAGAGGACGCTTCCCCTTATCGCGTGTGGGTGAGTGAAATCATGCTCCAGCAGACGCGCGTGGAAGCAGTAAAGCCGTATTTTGAACGGTTTCTGCAGGCATTACCAACTCTGAAGGAGCTTGCCGAAGCGGATGAGGATACCCTGCGTAAGCTGTGGGAGGGGCTGGGCTATTATAACCGCGTCCGCAATATGAAAAAATGTGCGATGGTATGTATGGAGCAGTATGGAGGACAGCTTCCGGATACCTATGAGGAGCTGTTGAAGCTTCCCGGCATCGGCGCCTATACGGCAGGGGCAGTTGCCTCCATTGCCTATAAACGATGCGTTCCTGCAGTGGATGGCAATGTATTGCGAGTCTTCAGCCGTGTCCTGGTGAGTGAGGACGATATCCTAAAGGAGCGGACAAAGAAAAAATTTCAGAACATTATACAGGATTACATACCGAAAAACAGAAGTGATGCATTTAATCAGGCACTGATGGAGATCGGTGCGATGGTATGTGTACCCAATGCGGCGCCCCGCTGCAACATCTGTCCGCTGGCTAAGGATTGCATGGGATACCAGAGCGGGGCAGCTCATCGTCTGCCAAATAAAACAGCAGGCAAGGCAAGACGAATCGAAAAAAAGACGGTACTGGTATTGCTTTGCGGCGATAAGGTCTATCTTCACAAGCGTGAGGATCAGGGTTTACTGGCCGGACTATATGAATTTGTCCTGCGGGATGAATTGTTAAGCCGTAAACAGATTCAGGAAGAATTTCAGGAGCATCTCATAAAGCTTGTACCGCTGCATAAAGCAAAGCATATTTTTTCTCATGTGGAATGGCATATGAGTGGCTATATGCTGGAGCTGGATAAGGAAATTCTGCAGGGAGTCTGGTGTACACGCAAGGAGCTGCTGGATAGCTATGCAATTCCAACTGCGCTAAAGGTATACAAGGAGGCGCTGCTGGCATGGATGAGGGAGGAAGACTGATGGAATTATGTGATGAGCTGCTGGATTATATCCCTTATAATATACAGGAGGAAGCAGACCGTACGGTCATGCTAAGATATTTAAGGGATTTTTCCAACGTTTATACAAGAGAGAATGTATATGGTCATATCACAAGCAGTCCATGGATCATCAATGCGGATGCTTCCAGAGTATTGATGATTTATCATAATATTTATGATTCCTGGGGCTGGTGCGGCGGACATGCGGATGGTGACAGAGATCTGATTCATGTGGCGCTGAAGGAAGGAACAGAGGAAACCGGACTGAAGCATCTGCAGCTGCTGGATAAGCGGATACTCGCCATTGATATTCTTCCGGTACCTCCGCACATGAAACGGGGAGCCTTTGTTTCCGCTCATGTACATCTGAATGTTACCTATTTATGTCAGGCAGATGAGCAGGAAGCACTGACAAGCAAGCCGGATGAAAACAGTGGTGTGAAATGGATACCGGTTGAGGAAATCGAGCAAATCGTCACAGAAGAAGATATGAAGCCTGTCTATCGGAAGCTCATGGAGAAAAGCCGAAGCCTTCTTCGTTTATAAATGGGTGTAAGCGTATGCAAATAGATGTTTTCTATGAAAATCATCCATGAAAAAGGAGACAAAAAAAAGAAAAAGGATTATACTGTAAGTGTAATATCAGGAAAGGTTGGTCTTAATATGAACATGCTGGAACAAATTAAAGGTGGACTTGTAGTGTCCTGTCAGGCGCTGCCTGATGAACCATTGCATTCTTCTTTCATTATGGGAAGAATGGCACTTGCGGCGAAACAGGGAGGTGCCGTAGGTATCCGTGCACAAAGCAAGGAGGATATCATCGAAATTAAAAAAGTCGTTGATTTGCCCGTTATCGGTATTGTAAAACGCAGCTATCCGGATAGTGATATTTACATCACTGCCACGAAAAAGGAATTGGATGAGCTGTTTGAAACAGGCTGTGAAATGATTGCGATGGATGCGACACTTCGTGATCGTCCGAATGGTGAAAAGCTGGAGGATTTGGTGAACTACGTTCATGAACACGGGATTCTTGCAATGGCAGACTGCTCTACATATGAGGAATGTGTAAATGCAGAAAACATCGGTTTTGACTGTGTATCCACAACATTATGCGGATATACGCCATATTCTAAGAATGTGGACGGACCGAATATCGAACTGTTCAAGAAGCTTGCAGAAACAATCAAGGTACCGATTCTTGCAGAGGGAAAAATCAATACACCGGAGGATTTGGCTGCTGTATATGAAGCAGGTGCTTACAGTGCTGTTGTCGGTGGAGCCATCACACGTCCAAAACAGATTACAGAGCGTTTTGTGAAGGCTTTGAAAAAGTAAAAAGGGATATAAGGATATCGTAGGATGTTATGTGTGAAATTGCATGAAACAGCTTACGGTATCTTTTTTTATACAGGAGATATTATAATTTTAAGCTCATAAGGAAGCATAACAAAATCCTGAAATGTATTTGTAAAATCATATTTGTATAATCAAGACAGTATAGTCTGGCTAGTAAGCATTTTGAAGTCCAATAACCGATACAGGAATCTCATTTCGTGTACACAGGATATTCATGAAATCATTGTGTGCAGAGTCAGTCGTTTGCATAACAAGTATGCTGCATATATGATTATGAAGTATTTGATAATCTGCATGATCTGTAGAGAAATAGGCAATACTAGGCGAAAAAACCGCACATTCTGTCAGCTTTTGACATATGGTATAAGGAATGTGGGGTTATGCATATGAACATGAAAGTTATGAAATTTGGCGGTACATCCTTACGCAGTGAAGCGACAAGGAAATATGTGTACCGTCATGTGCTGGAATGCAGCAAGACAAATAAAGTAATTGTTGTTGTATCGGCCATGGGTCGTTATCCGGATGCGTATGCAACGGATACCCTGCTGTCTATGGGCAGTGAATTTCTGACCAGACAGGAAAAGGCCAGACTGGTTTCCATGGGAGAACAGCTGTCTGCACTGAAAATCTGCAGTGAACTTCTGGATATGGGAATACGGGCGTATGCGCTCCCTTTTTTCGATTGCGGAATACTTACTGACGAGAATTATGATTACGCCAAGGTTTTAAAGCTGGATCATACCGGAATTCGTAAAAAGCTGAACAGCTATGATGTGCTGGTGGTGGGAGGCTTTATCGGAATCTCTCCCAGCGGACATGTTACAACGCTTGGCAGAGGCGGCAGTGACTATAGTGCAGTCCTGTTTGCGGATATGCTGGATCTCAAGGAGGTCGATATTTATACGGATGTCGATGGTGTCTATGACAAGGATCCCAAGCTGAATGAATATGCAATCAAATATGATAAGCTGACCTATGATGAAATGCTGAATATGAAATCACGGGTGCTTCATGATCGCTGCGTGAACTATGCGAAGGATCATCATATACGCATTTATCTGAAGGGTACCTTCTCAACAAGTCAGGGAACCATCGTGGAAGATTAAGCCTTTTTCGGAAAAGCATCATTCATATAAATGCGGGAAATCATATAAGTGCGTACAGGGATTGGTTTGAGCTTTACAGCAGGATTTTACTGATTATGAGCATTCTTTCTAAAATAGGAAATAATCTTCTTACAATTCACGAACATTCTTATCAAATATTGGATTGTTTATATGGATTGTGATACAATAACAACGAGGTGATCAGCTTGAAGAACATCATATTGGTAAAGCATCTGGATGATGCTGCCAAGGCTAAAAAAATAGAAACGGCACTGGCTGAAACAAGGGTAGATTTTCAGGTAAATCTGGAGAAGCAATGTGTTATCGTGGAAGGAAATTCCGATATGGTTGCGGTTGCCAGAAAAGTTATCAATGATCTTGGTTTTATGATTATATAAGAAAAGGCAGCTATGTTTGCAGTTGTCTTTTTTCTTGGAGGAAAGCGTATGATACAGATTAAAATAAAGGATAATGAACAGGATTACAGAGCTGTCCGCATAGAAGTTTTTATGAAGGAGCAGGGGTTTCAAAATGAATTTGATGAAATCGATGCCGTTGCCACACATCTGACGGTATATGTGGATGGAGAGCTTGCTGGCTGTGCCCGCTGTTTTCCACATCAAGAGGATGCGACCTGGGTGTTTGGCCGTATAGCGGTATTGCCGCAGTTTCGTCATCAGGGACTGGGGGGTGTTCTCCTGCAGGAGATGGAGAAGCTTGTTAAAAGCCGCGGGGGAAACCGATGTCTGCTGGATGCTCAGTGCCGTGCCTGCGCCTTTTATGAACGTTATGGTTATACCGTATGTGGACAAGAGCATATGGATGAGCATGTACCGCATGTCCAGATGGAAAAAATGCTGTAAAAGAGTTGTGAGTAACCATCGAATTAAGAAAAGCCTTTTTCTTTCTGCAAGAAAAACGTGAAGCGTGGGGACTGCTGTGTGAGTGAGTGTGGATTATCAATATAGGTAAATAGTCAGAATACAATTCCTATATTTTTCCATACTTTTCTTACATAAGATATAGGTTATGATAAAGCACGGTATGAAAGCCAGTCATATAACAGGTGTGTGAAGAAATTACATACATTGAGGAATTTCCTTTTTAAGAAAAGTTAAATATGCTAGTTTATTCACAAAGTTAAAAAAGTGTGCTATACTATGCAATAGGTGATAAACATGACAGAGAAAAATGTGCCCAAGGCAACGCTGCAGCGATATCCTGTCTATCTGAAGGCATTGCGCAAGCTGAAAAGTTCAGGTGTAGAAAGAATCATGTCCAAGGAGCTGGCCAGTGTCGTTAATATTGAACCAACGACAATCCGCCGTGATTTTTCTTTTCTGGGAAATCTGGGAAAGCAGGGATATGGTTATGATGTCAATCGGCTGATTGAGATTTTTAATCAGCAGCTTGGTATGGATTTTGATGAAAAAATCATTCTGGTTGGTGCCGGTAATATGGGCCGGGCACTGATGAAGTATAATAAATGGGATTATGTTGTAGGTGAGATAGCCTGTGCCTTTGACGTCAATCCCGACCGTCAGGGTGTCCGCTTCGGTATTCCGGTGTATGATATTGCAGATCTGGAGCAGAAGGTTCCCGATGGCTGCCGTATCGCAATCCTGGCGATTTCCGAAAATATCCAGCAGACAGTTGATCGTTTGATTGCCTGCGGTATCAGCGGTCTTGTGGATTTTACACACGAGCATATACAAATTCCGAAAGGGGTTGTATTAAAGAGTGTAGATGTGGTATCATCTATACAGGAGCTGGTCTTTGAGACCAACAATTTGAATGTAGAGCGTTGAAGCAGAACAGCATAGATTACGTGCGACTAGCGAATGCAGGAAGGTGGAAGCTGCATGCAAACGGATGTATGACTGAACAGCTGCGGAGCTGAACCGGAGAACTTATAGTAGACGGTTTCGTGTGGGAACGATATATCCCGTAAAAGATGCTCATGCTGCATGCAGTATGGGAATCAGGATGGCACCGCGTATATTACGTTCCTGAAAGGGGACGTTTTTTTGTGCTATAAAAAGGAGGAAATGAAAATGTTTGAATTTATGACAATTCGCGAGCTGTATGAGATCGTCATGAGCGGTTCTCATGTAGAACAGGACAGTATGGAATATGTGCAGCTGCAGGGGTGGATTCGTACAAATCGCTGCAGTGGAAAGCTGGGCTTTATAGAGCTGAATGATGGAACGTATTTCCGCAATGCTCAGCTGGTGTATATGAAGGAGCTGAAGAACTTTGCGGAGGTTGAAAAATATCCGACAGGAGCTGCGATTACCGTAACCGGAAAATTCGTGCTGACACCGCAGGGAAAACAGCCGTTTGAAATTCAGGTAACAGAGGCAACGCTGGAAGGTGACTGCGATCGTGATTATCCATTACAGAAGAAGCGCCATAGCTTTGAGTATCTGCGGGAAATTGCGCATCTGCGTCCTCGTGCAAACTCTTTTTATGCAATCTTCAGACTGCGTTCTGTTTTATCTATGGCAATCCATGAATTTTTTCAGGATCAGGGCTTTGTTTATGTACATACTCCGATCATTACAGGAAATGACGGCGAGGGTGCAGGAGAAATGTTCAAGGCGACAACCAGAGAGGATGCGGACTATGAACAGGATTTCTTTGGAAAGGAAGCATTTTTGACAGTTACGGGCCAGCTCCATGTTGAAGCATTTGCCATGGCATTCCGTGATGTCTATACGTTCGGCCCTGCATTCCGTGCGGAAAATTCCAATACCAGCCGTCACGCCAGTGAATTTTGGATGATAGAGCCGGAGATTGCCTTTGCGGATTTAGAGGATGATATGAATCTGATTGAGGATATGGTGAAGTACTGTATCGATTATGTTCTGGAAAACGCTCCGGAGGAAATGAAATTCTTCAATACGATGATCGATAAGAGCTGTATTGAGCGTATCACGAAGGTGCGCAATTCTGATTTCAAGCGTATGACCTATACGGAAGCAATCGAGCTGCTGCTGCAGGCGGATGTGAAGTTTGATAACAAGGTAGAATGGGGCATGGATTTAAATTCCGAGCATGAGCGTTACATCTGTGAAAAAATCGTAGACGGCCCGGTATTCCTTACGGATTATCCAAAGGATATCAAGGCATTCTATATGCGTGTGAATGATGATGGAAAGACCGTGGCAGCGTGTGACCTGCTTGTTCCCGGCGTTGGAGAGCTGGTTGGCGGAAGTCAGCGTGAAGAGCGTTATGATGTGTTGGAACAGCGCATGAAGGAAATGGGTATGACGACAGACAGTCTGCAGTGGTATATGGATCTTAGAAGATATGGCGGCTGCAAGCATGCCGGCTTCGGTCTTGGCTTTGATCGTCTGCTGATGTATCTGACGGGTATGCAGAATATCCGTGATGTGGAGCCATTCCCGCGGACACCGAAGAATCTGCTGTTTTAGCCATAAAACAGATACAATGATATGAGCAGAGATGGGCTGTGCGTGAGGCTTGCCTTTCTCTGCTTTTCTTAACGATTGATTTCGGATAAAGATATTTCAGGGGCTGTTTTGAAGGCTTATTGCCTGGTGCTGTAGCCGCAAGTCTAGAATATACTGCTCATGAAAGCACGGTATACACAGTGAAAATATTATGAAGAAAGTTCATTCGTATCTGTAAGAGCCGCTATGCTATATGGTTGCCTGTTATTTATTATAGTGTTTAATTTCTATAGCATTTTATATTATTTTTCGGGTCTATCTGTTATTATTAGTGACAATCACAGCATTGCTGGTGGTTGCTGTTTACCATATTCCCAAAATTCCATATACCGCTGAAAAATATGTGTTACAGCAGCTTGGGTAGATGGTAAATAAGCTTGTAAAGAAATCAATGAAAGAAAAAAGAGGGGCTTTATGAAAACAATACGCTTTGCGCAATTATCGGATGCACCGGCACTTCTTTCTATCTATGCATATTATGTGGAAAATAGTGTTATTACTTTTGAATATGAAGCTCCAACGCTGGAGGAATTTGAAGGACGAATGATGCATATTCAGCAGGAGTATCCATATCTTGTTTGTGAAATTGATCAGAAAATCGTTGGCTATGCCTATGCACACCGTCATATGGAACGCGCCGCTTATCAATGGAACGTGGAGCTGTCCGTATATCTGCAGCCGCAGGCTCAGCATCGTCAGATTGGAAAGGCATTGTACACTGCACTTTTGGAAATTCTTAAACTGCAGCGTCTGCAAACAGCGATTTCCTGTATCACATTGCCCAATGCGGCAAGTCTGGCATTGCATAAGAGCTTTGGCTTTAAAGAGATGGGCATACTGCATAATGCCGGTTATAAATTTGATGCATGGAGAGATGTGATCTGGCTGCAAAAGGAGCTGCAGAAGCATACCGTACCACCGCTGGAATGGCTCAGTATCGAACGTCTTGATTTTATCCGTATCATGGAGCTGCTGCATACTGCCTGTATGATGATCATATAAATACGCAGTATGCAAATGAAGTCACGTACCGGAAATGAAGGAGTTAGTCAACGTTATGGTAGGATTCCTATATCAAAATGATTTGATATTAGAAAAGATGCAAGACCATTCCTGGAGCGGATAATTTTGCATCTTTTTGTTATTGTTCTAAGAAAGAATCATAGGCAGTATACCTATGTTTCGCTTATAAAATAGCAGTGATAACTATTTTCTGCTATATATAAGCATATATAGCATTTACTTGCTTATCAGCAGGTCAATAAATTTTAGAATTGCCTGTTTCTGTTCTTTTGTCATAAGCTCCCACTTTCTCAGGAGATTTTGTTCCTCCAGCTCATGCTTTTTCATGAGTGCTTCTTCATAGAAAAACTCACTCAATGTCATATCCATAGCTTTCAACAGAGCCTCCAAAGTAGGAATCGTGGGCAGATTATTTTTACGGAACAGGGAATTGATGGTGCTTTGTGCGACATCTGCTTTCTGAGCTAATTTATATTCCGTAAGATTGTGCTGCTTCATAAGAAATTTAAGCTTCTCTAAATAATCCATAGCGACCTCCTGTATACATATCTATTGTAATACGTTAAAACGTTGTAAAACTAACGTAAAGGCGTTATATAAAACGTATATACGTTAGTTTTAACGGAAAAGCGATAGATATGTTATGTTAAATAGAATTTATGGTCTCATCCTAACAATATGGTTTATAATAAGACCTAAAACGGTACGAATATGCAATTTCTGAAATTATCATAGGAGAGCTTTTTATATAGGACAGTATAGAAAGCATATAACCTATTTCATATAATTTCTTATTTGGTTGAAATGCTTTGCATGTTATAATGGAGCTATAGACAAGGAGATGACAGGATGAAACGTTTGCCGATTGGTGTAGAGAATTTTAAAACAATGATTGATAAGGATTTTTATTATGTGGATAAAACGAGCTTTATTCAGGATGTTTTAAATGAAGAAGTCATATTGTATACAAGACCTCGTCGCTTTCACCGAAATAGTGTCGATACCTTTGGTATCCGAC
>OAVH01000516.1_pt1 | contig 27977 bp, 25 predicted proteins | sample 1495281 | NCBI WGS metagenome assembly OAVH01 (sample SAMEA2580082, study PRJEB22360) | human gut metagenome | biome: human gut; feature: human-associated habitat; material: faeces | place: Denmark | collected 2008/2010
TCAAGGTTGTTTTTTCTTCACTGGATGGAAAAGTGCTGTATGATGTGAAGAATAACGGCTATATCAAATCTTGGGCAGATATGAAAGACATTATAAAGAATCCTAAAAACAAGTGGAAAGTACTGGATATAAATGCAGAATATAACAAAAACAATACAGATTCAATGTGGAAGAATGTGAATTGATGATAAAAAAGGAGGCGGCGAGAATGCAATTAAATAAAAAAGGTATGACATTGATTGAAGTGATTGTAGTTCTATTGCTGTCTTCTATTTTAATGGTAATTGCAGGTGGTCTGCTTTTGAATAATATGGGGTATTTTAATCAGACAGCACAAAGTAATTATGAAAAGCAGGCCGTAGATGCTATTTCATCGTATGTGAGAGGACAATTGATTTATGCAAGTGAAGTACAAATAGCAACTCAGAAACCTGATACATCTGATGACTGGCATTGGATTTCGGTGAATGATAAAAATCAGCTTGTAAAGGATGATGCTTCTGTATATAATGAAGATTTTTATAGAGGAAGAAATTTGAAAATATCTGCGAAATGCTATATTGATAATTATCGTTTAGACTTAACCTTTGCTTTTGCTGATAATGAAAAGCAGGTTTATAAAACAGCTTCTACTCTGGAGCTGGTGAATATTAAAGCAAAGGATAAAAAAGGGGAAGCTATTGTTAATACTGGTATAAAGGGCAAACAAGTTGATATATCAGACCATGATAAGGCAGAAGCAGGCTATAAAATTTATTATAAGGTAAATGGCTCATTGCAAATCGTGGATGATCCTGATTATGAATATCCGGATATCGATTATGATGATCCTACGTTTGAGGGCACCGTATATGATGAGTTAAGGTGCAGAGATCAAGCTGTTACGAAACCAGATGAGACAGGTAATAATAAGGGAACATGGCTTGCAAATTATGATTATAAACAGGGAGATTTTGTTGATTATCTGGGGGTGACCTATCGTGCTGTTAAAGATGCTAAGAATGGGAAAGACCCTTTGAATAATGAGGGAAATGCATGGAAACCGGTAAATCCTCCTTATTGGGTGGAAGGGGCCAGCTATAAAAATGAGGATGTTGTTATTTACCGAATTACAAACACCTATTATCAAGCAAAAGAGGATATCAATAATAGTAATAATTCTCCTGATAATGATAAGAATAAATGGCATAAACTAAGTAGTACGGAATTGAAAGTGATTATAGAGGAACATAAGAGTAAAGATTTTTGTGAAGTAGATAATGACCAGGAAGGCAATTGGACTGTTGGTGGGGAAAAAGCAAGATGTTCAGGACCAGAAAAGCAATGGAATGCAGGACAGGTTATAGAGCCCGGAGATTATGTTGAGGATACAAAAACTCCAGGTCAGTGGTATCGCTATGTTTATACAACTCCTTTGCAACCTGATGCACAGGCTGATAACGGATGGGCGCCAGGAGGTACAGCTAGAAATTACTGGAAGAAAATTGATGAAGCTTGGAATACAAATGGAACGTATTTTAAAGGTGATATAATATCATATACAGTAAATGGTAAAAAATTATTTTATCAGGCACTTCAGCGAATAGATGGTATATGGGTTCCTTCAACTGCAAACTCAGGATGGTCTAAAGGGTATGAAAGTATAGAAGAATTATTACAAAATACAAAAGTCTCTGTAACATGTCAAAGTTACAGTTAAAATCAAAAGGATGTGAAGATATGAAAAACATACCAATAGGTGAAGTGCTGAAGGAATACGGCTATATCAATGAAGAACAGCTGCAGCGGGCACTGGCAGAACAGAAAAAGGATCGATCCAAACGCCTTGGTCAGCATTTGATTGATTTGGGATTCATCAGCGAAAACCAGATGCTGAAAGCACTCAGTGATAAGCTGAATGAGCCAATGGTCGATCTGAACGAAGAAAAAATAGAAGTAGATGCTGTCGCGAAAATACCAAAAACACTGGCACAGAAATATAACCTGATTGCAATCAGTGAAAACAATGGGCGGCTGACGATTGTCACAAGTGATCCGCTGAATTTCTACGGTATTGAGGATGTTCGTCTGGTAACCGGCATGAATATCTCCGTCTGCCTGTGTGAGAAAGCCGCAATAGATCGCGCCATTGACTATTACTATGCGGAAATCAAGGCCCGGGAAGCTGCCAGCGTTGCAAACGAGAATGTTGTTTCCTTTGAATTTAACGAAACGGAGCTATACAACTCAGAAGAGGATGATACGCCGGTAGTCAAGCTGTTTAACAGCCTTTTAACAAGAGGATACAATGCAAACGCCAGTGACATTCATATAGAACCATTTGAAGATAAAACGATGGTGCGTATGCGTATCGATGGGATGATCGTTGACTATGTGCAGCTTGCCAAGAATCTGCATCAGTCACTGATCGTGCGAATCAAAATTGTCAGTAATATGGACATTGCAGAAAAACGTGTTCCACAGGATGGCCACTTTCTGACTACCATCGAAGGAATCCGTATGAATCTTCGTGTTTCTGTAATTCCGACTGTATATGGTGAGAAAGCTGTTCTGCGTTTTCTGAACAGCAATACGCCGATATTAAACGAACGTCAGTATGGTATGAATGCGGATAATTATGCGAAAATGTGCCGTATGATGGAGATGCCCCATGGCATTATCTACATTACAGGGCCTACCGGAAGCGGAAAGACTACGACCCTGTATATGATTCTGGAGACCCTGGCAAAACGTCAGGTGAACATCTCCACGATTGAAGATCCGGTTGAGAAAAATATTGAACGCGTGAATCAGATGCAGATCAATACGATGGCTGGTTTGACCTTTGAACGTGGTCTGCGTGCCTTACTGCGACAGGATCCGGACATAATTTTAGTAGGAGAGACGCGTGATGCCGAAACAGCATCCATCTCTGTACGTGCTGCCATTACCGGGCATCTGGTATTAAGCTCTCTGCATACCAATGATGCCATCAGCTCTATTGTACGTCTGGAGGATATGGGAATCGAGCCATACATGATCGCCAACTCTCTGGTGGGAAGTGTATCGCAGCGTCTAGTGCGTACGATCTGCCCGCATTGCAGGGAAAAAATGAAAACAACAGAAATGGAACGCCAGGTACTGGGAAGCGATGTGGAATATGTATATCGCGGTGCAGGCTGCCACCATTGTAATCAGACAGGGTATAAAGGCAGAACGGCTGTGCATGAAATTATTCTGATTGATAAGGAAATGCGTAAAATGATTTCCGCTCACCGTGATATTGATGAAATTTATGCCTATGTAAAGAAATCACAGAACCTCCACACACTGAAGGATGAGGCTGTGGAACTTGTACTCAATGGACAGACAACCATGGATGAGCTATATAAAATCACAGCATACAGCGATTAGGAGGTGTGATGATGAATGAATTACTGGAACGGATGATTGCCTATGCCAGAGAGCACGGCTGCAGCGATATCCATCTGAATGTCGGAGGCCCCGCCATGATCCGGACAAATGGAAGGTTAAGCGAATATCCGGCTTTTATCAATGATACACAAACCACAGAAATGATTTTATCCATGGTCGATGAGCGGCTGATGGAGGAATTCAAGCAGGGAAGGGATCTGGACTTCACATATGTCAGCCGCGGAGAAAACCGCCAGAGGGTAAATGTGTACCGCCAGCAGGATAAGCTGTGTGCAGCCATACGTATTATCAACAATACCATTCTGACACTGGATGAGCTTATGATGCCGGATATTCTAAAGCAGCTGGCGATGGAGCCGCGTGGTCTTGTATTGGTAACAGGCCCTACCGGAAGCGGTAAATCAACAACCCTGGCTGCTGTTATGGATTATATCAATGAACGAAGAAACTGTCATATCTTAACCATTGAGGATCCGGTGGAATATGTGTATCAGCGCAAGCAGGCTCTCATCCATCAGCGGGAAATCGGCAGAGATGTGGATAGCTTTGATACGGCGCTGCGCAGTGCCATGCGTGAGGATCCCGATGTTATTCTGGTTGGCGAGATGCGCGATTATGAAACCATTGCGGCAGTAGTAACACTGGCAGAAACCGGTCATCTGGTATTCTCCACCCTGCATACGATTGGTGCTGCAAAAACGATAGACCGTATCATTGACGTATTCCCACCACACCGTCAGGAACAGATCCGCATGCAGGTATCCGGTATATTAAAAGCCGTCATTACCCAGCAGCTGCTTCCAAAAAGTGATGCCAGCGGGCGTGTTGCGGCTTTGGAGGTTATGATTGGGACCGATGCCATCAGCAGTATGATCCGTGAAAATAAGGTGCATCAAATCAATTCCATCATCCAGACAGGCATGCGGGAAGGGATGCAGTCCTTGAATTTTGCACTGGCACGCCTGGTGCGAAACGGTATGGTTTCCAGAGATACCGCGGAAAAATACAGCGATGATCCGCAGGAATTAAAGCAGTATCTGTTATAAAGCATACAACAGAAGAGGCAGAAAAAAGCCAAAATCAGGCTTGTAAACAATGCTTAATTTTTGTATAATAATAAAAGAAAACGTTGAGCAGGAGTAGTAATCTGGAAACCGCAGGACAGGGAGAGCTGATGACACACTGAGAGTCAGCATACTGCAGGGCCTTATGAATTCACCTGTGAGTGGGTTTAATACACCCCCGTTCCATGACGGTTATCCATGACAGAAAGTAAGTGTGTCGCAAGACGAAGCAGGATGGTACCGCCCGCCAGGGTTCCTGTGTCTTGTGGCTTTTTTTATAAGCAGAAAGGAAGTTGAATATGGAAAAGCTTACGAGCATTAAAGAAGAAGGTCTTACAAACATTGAAGCATGTGAAGATCTTGCTCAGCTGCAGCAGCTTCGGGTGCTGTATCTGGGGAAAAAGGGGCCGATTCAGGAAGTTATGAAATCCATGAAGGAATTGCCTAAGGAGGAACGTCCGGCATTTGGTCAGCAGGTGAATGAGGTAAAGGCCCTGCTTGCGAATGCTATTGAACAGCGTAAGACAGTATTGGAAGTTCTGGAGATGGATAAGAAAATTGAGGATGAAAAAATTGATATTACCTTATCCGGTCAGAAGCCGAAGCTGGGAAACGCGCATCCCCTGATGATTATCCAGCAGGAGATGGAGGATCTGTTTATCGGACTTGGCTATACCGTGGAGGAAGGCCCGGAAGTGGAAATGGATCTTTACAACTTTGAACGTGCAAATATACCAAAGGATCATCCTGCCCGTGACATGCAGGATACCTTCTACATAAACGCAGAGGAGCTACTGCGGACACATACAACGGCAATTCAGACCCGCCAGCTGGAGAAATTTGCGCAGGAGGGTAAGGAGCTAATCAAGGTTATCTGTCCGGGGAAGGTATATCGCCGCGATGATGATGATGCGACCCATTCCCATCAGTTTATGCAATGTGAGGGACTGGTTGTCGGAGAAAATATCACCCTGTCAGATTTAAAGGGAACTTTGCAGTTTCTGGCACAGAAAATGTTCGGAGAGGAACGTGTGATACGTTTCCGTCCAAGCTATTTCCAGTTTACAGAGCCAAGTGTTGAGGTTGATGTCAGCTGTCATGTGTGTGGCGGCAAGGGCTGTCCGGTTTGTAAGGGTACCGGATGGATTGAAATTCTGGGAGCCGGAATGGTACATCCAAATGTTCTCTCCATGGCAGGCTATGACGCCGATAAGCTGAGCGGCTTTGCGTTTGGTATCGGTATTGAGCGTGTGGCCATGCTGAAATACGGAATCACGGATATCCGTAATTTCTATACAAATGACATTCGGTTCCTGAAAACGTTCAACCGGTTCGAGTAGGAGGAAGCAGATATGAAGATAAGTAAAAAATGGCTGAGCCAGTATATGGATATATCCGATTTGAGTATTGAAGAAATCGCGGATAAAATCACTTCTGCCGGTCTTGAGGTGGAAGGAATAGAAAAAATGAGCCAGGGAAGCAATCTGGTAATCGGCAAGGTGCTGACCTGTGAGGATCATCCGGACTCTGACCATCTGCATGTATGCCAGGTGGATCTTGGTGAAAGGACAGAGCAGATCGTATGCGGAGCACCAAATGTTGCGGCAGGACAGAAGGTCATTGTAGCACGCGTTGGAGCTAAGCTTCCCGATGGGGAAATCAAGGCGGGTGTGATCCGCGGACAGGCATCCAATGGTATGATTTGTTCTTTACTGGAGCTGGGAGTAGATCCGCATCAGTTAAGCGAGGAAAGCAAAAACGGCATCGAGGTGCTGGATGAAGCTGCACCGGTTGGAAATGAAAATCCACTCGCGTATCTTGGCTTCGACGATGAAATTCTCGATGTCGGACTGACACCGAATCGTAACGACTGCATGGCAGCCTGGTCTATGGCATTGGAAACAGGGGCTATTCTGCATAAAGAGGTCAGTCTTCCTTACGTGGAAGGAAGTGCAAACACCGGAGGTAAAAGCAGACTGATCGTTCAGAGTGAAACAGAGAAATGTCCACTCTTTCTTGGTAAGGTGATCAATTCAGTAACAATCAAGCCTTCTCCGAAATGGATGCGTGAGCTGTTAATGGCTGCCGGGATGAAGTCAATCAACAATGTCGTCGATATTAGTAATATCGTAATGCTGGAAACCGGACAGCCGCTGCATTTCTATGACATCGACGCCATTCCGGCACAGGAAATCACGGTGAAGGATCAGCAGCACTTTAATTATACAGCACTGGATGGGGAAACCTATCACATCCTGGAGGATGATATTGTCATTACCACTGAGGGCAAGCCGATCGGTATTGCCGGCATTATGGGCGGGGATGATTCCAAAATCGAAGCTACAACAAAAGGCATCATCATCGAGGCAGCAATCTTCAACCATGTGGCAATCCGTAATACTAGCCGTCGTTTGAATCTGGGAACCGATGCCAGTGTCCGCTATCAGAAGGGCATTGAACCAATGGCTACCTACAAAGCGATGGATCGTGCCGTACAGCTGCTGGTGGAATACGCGGATGCGAACGGACTGGAAGAAACGAAGCAGTATGGCAGCAATTCCTATACACCGGTGGAATTCGATGTAAATCTGGAGCGGATCAATATCCTTTTGGGAACGGATTTTCAGGAGGATGAGGTCATAAAGGTGCTGGATGATTTACATCTGGAGCCGGTGAAAAACAATGCGGATATTCATGTGAAGATTCCAAGCTATCGTATGGATTTGGCGATAGAAGCAGACATTGCAGAGGAAATTATCCGTATCCTTGGATATGACCGTCTGCCAAGCACAATGCCGAAAATGCCTTCCACAGTCGGTGCGCTAAACCGCCGTCAGCAGCTGAGAAGAAAATACAGGAGTATGCTGTCCGACTTGGGATATAATGAAGCGGTTACCTATTCTCTAGTTTCTCAGAAGGAAATAGAGGATGCGGTAATGCCGCAGAAGGACATTGTTGAACTGGCTGCGCCAATGAGTGAGGATCATAAATATGTCCGCGATTCCATTCTGCCAAGCCTGCTGGAATGTGTTGCGTATAATCAGGCTCGTTCCATAAAGGATATTGCATTGTTTGAAATCAGCAATGTATACGGCAAGGGGCATGTCGAGGAGCGACTGGCTGTTGCGGCAAGCGGAGCATTACAGGAAAACCGGTGGCAGAATTATCGTGTAGAGGTTGATTTCTATACGATGAAGGGTCTTGTTGAAGCCCTTTTAGACAGCATCGGCTATCATGGCAGCCGTGTAGTATGCAAGGAAAATCATACCGATACAAAGCATTTCCATCCATACCGCAGTGCTGAGGTCTATCTGGGCAGAGAGCTGCTTGGACTCATCGGACAGATTCATCCAAAAATGGCCCAGGACTATGATATTGCAGAAACAGTGGCTCTGGAGATCAATCTGGAGGTGCTGTTGAGGAATAAGCCGCAAAAGGTAAAATTCAGTGAAGTCAGCAAATATCCATCCATCAGCCGTGACCTTGCCTTTGTCGTTAAGGATGAGGTTAAGGTTGGTGATATCATCACTAGCATTAAGAAAAACGGCAAGCTGCATAAGGAAAACATCATTCAAAACGTAGAGGTGTTTGATGTATATACCGGTGAGCATGTGGAGAAGGGAAGCAAATCCATTGCATTGCGTATTGTCTTCCAATCTGCAGAGCGCACGTTGAAGGATGCGGATATCAATGAAATTCACAACAAGATTCTGGAAACACTGGAAAAGGATTTACACGCACAGCTGCGTGCCTAACCACAAACACAGATAACATATCCATTAACAAAAGGGATGGCTGACACCATCCTTTTTATGATTTCTGTGACCTGTATTGTTATATCACATGTGGATAGGTAAAACAGCATGAAAAAAACGTGTATAGGATGTTTTGTTCTTTCTTGACTCTGGTTATACGGGAATCGTGAGCTACAAAAGAATCGAGGGGTATCAAACCCTTTGAATGTCATTTCCTTTTTGTACCTTAACATGAAAACAACCTGATGCTTCCTTTGTCTTTTTATTTTACACTGGACGGCGATAAAAAAACTGACTGCTGTCAGTTCTTTGCGGCTTCATGCTGAAGTCGAAATATCAGAATTTGCGGAGGAGCCATCAGACGCATATCAATATCCTTGGTGCCCAGACCGTTGGATACATAAAGACTTGTACCATTGATATCATAGGAACCATGGTTATAGGTGGCTGCACCATCCATCGTATGCAGCGGCCCAAGTACCGGCAGATAAATCTGTCCGCCCAGGGAATGTCCTGCAATAATAAGATTGAGATACTGTGTATTGATACCGCTTGTTTTCACAATATCGGGACAGTGTGTAAGCAGAATGTTGAATTCATCCTTACTGACCTTTTTCATCGCCTTATCCGGCTGTGGATCTCCATTCAGCATATTGTTAAGCCCAATCAATGAGATGCTGGAATCACCCTTGTTTCTAAGGCGAATACTCGTATCACTCAAAATTTCAAAATCACTGTCATATAAAATCTGAGAAACGATGCTCTTTGTCTTGTCATTCGCCAAGTCCTCATCACCGAGCACCGCAAACTTACCTAGCGGGGCATCAATGCTTTTCAGGATGGTCGTCAGATCCTTACTCATTTGCGAATCCGGAGCCTTTGTTTGCGGATTGGAAAACATATCACCGCCGAAGATCACTACATCTGCTCCTACGGTATTGAGCTTACCGATCATACTGCTCAAACGCTCTTTATTCATATATTCATTGTATTTAATATCGCTGACAAATGCGATTTTTAAATCATTCATATCTTCTGGTATCTTACTGGAGGAAATCGTCTGGTAGTTGAGGTTGACGCGATCTACCGAAATATAGATAGAGTAGAAAAAAACGCCGGCGACGATCAAAGCCAGAAGTATCAGGACAGAAACGATTTTAAGTAGTTTTTTTACCATTACTGACACCTCATATTCTTTACTATTCTATCATAAAACAGCAGGCATTACCATAAAAAAAGACAGTCGTTTGACTGTCTAGGATTGTGCGTTTTGCGGTTCCTTCTTTTTCATTGGACGTTTTGTCTGTCTGGCAGCTCTCGCCTGTGCCATGGCAGCCATTGCCGTTTTGGAATTGATGATAACCGGAATGACGATCGGATTACGGTGCGTCTTATTGTACAGGAACGGCTCCAGTGTGGAGCGTACGCAGTTTTTCAGCTCGGAGAAGGTTGTCCGTTCTTTCATCTTTTCGTTTAAAGCAGCGTATACGATCTGTTCTGCTTCCCGCAGCAATCCCTGGGAATCCTTGATAAAGACAAAGCCTCGGGATACGATCACCGGCTTGCACAGCACCTTGTTTTCCTTGGAATCAATAGCGATGATGGCGGCAACCAGACCGTTGTCTGCCAGAATGGTACGATCCTTTAATACCGCTGTGGAAACACCGCTGATGTCGTTTCCATCCACATAGATGTCATCCGCCTGAATACGGAAGCTGCTTTCAAACACTTGGTGATTGCGCAGGATCAGTACATCCCCGTTTGCACAGGTGAAGATGTGGTCATCCGCAAGCCCGGTTTCCTTACCGGTCTCCTTATGCTGTACCAGCATTTTGTATTCACCATGGATCGGCATGAAATATTTTGGCTTAATCAGCTGCAGCATGAGCTTTTGTTCCTCCTGGGAGGCATGTCCTGTGGTATGCAGGTTACTCAAAATGGATTTGGTCAAAACATTGGCACCGGCACGAAACAGCTTATTGACAACCTGGTTGACACTGGCTCCATTGCCTGGAATCGGACTGGAGGAGAACACCACGGTATCTCCCGGTATCAGCTTGATGTAACGGTGCGTTCCGTTCGCAATACGGGACAGGGCAGCCAGCGGCTCTCCCTGACTTCCAGTACAAACGATACAGGTCTTATTCGCAGGTGTGCGGGACAGCTGATCCGGACTGAGGAAATGCTGCTCGCCGACCTTGATTTTGCCCATTTTGCGCCCGATGGTAACCACGTTTTCCATACTGCGCCCGAAAATAATAACCTTCCTGCCGCAGGCAACGGCAGCCTCCAGAATCTGGGAAACCCGGTATACGTTGGAAGCAAAGGTTGCGACGATCAGACGACCGTTCGTTTTCTTCATTGTATCCAGGATTTCAGCCGCTACCTTTTTCTCGGAAATAGAGAAATCCTCTACACCGGAATTGGTGGAATCACTCAGCAGCAGGTCAACACCGATCTGTCCCATATAAGCCATGACCTGATAATCGGAATTGGTTCCTACCGGGGTAAGGTCAAATTTGAAGTCACCGGTATGAACGATACGTCCGTTCGGTGTATTGATTAAAATTCCCAGTGAATCAGGAATAGAATGCGTTGTATTAAAGAATCCGCAGGTAAAGTGCTGCATTTTAACAGAGCTGCGATCATTGATTTCAATGATTTTCACACTGCGCAGCATTCTGCGCTCCTCCAGCTTCTTGTTAATCAGTGCCACCGCAAAGGCAGGGGCATAGATTGCCTCGATATCCACACTCTTTAACAAAAAGGGGATACCACCGATGTGATCTTCATGTCCGTGGGTAATGACAAGAATTTTTCTTTTTCGGTTGTTTTTTACCAGATAGTTGTAATCCGGTATGACATAATCAACACCGAGAAGGTTTTCCTCAGGAAAACGAACACCAGAATCGATAATCAGTATCTCGTTCTCGTGTTCAAAGCAGTACATATTTTTACCGACTTCGCCCAGACCACCCATAGCATAGATGAGTGTATCTCCGCGTTCCGTACTTATTTTATTATAACTGTTCTTTGTAGTCTCCTGATTGTTTCTCGGTGCAGTACTTCTATTATTACGATGATTGTTATTCATAAATAACTCCTTTCTTACATATCAAAAATGAATCTGCACCTGATATCTTTTACTATTATAGCATACCCAGAGGCATGGTGCATAATACTTTGAAAAAATAAACGTGTTTTCCTGGTGATTCCCCTATGTAAGCGCGTATCATTTCTCAAAATCGGCGCTTCAGCCATAAGAAAATGCTCATTTCTGAGCATTATTCAATGACGATTGCGTTTGGATCCTCCCGCCATGGATCCTGTTTGTTTATGCGGTCATAAAACAACGTTCCTGAAAAATGGTCGATTTCATGCTGAAGGACAATGGCAAGATAGTTCTTCGCCTTGATTGTGATTTCCTGCTTTTGCAGAAGGTCATAGCCCTTTACTGTTATACGTGCAGCTCTTGGCACGATCCCTTCATGCTCCTTCTCAACAGACAGACAGCCCTCTCCGTTTTTCAGATAGGCGCGCTGTACTGATTCTGAAATGATACGCGGATTGACGAGCGCATATTCATCAATATCCTCATCATTGGGCACCACAACAGCCAGCATCCGCTTTGCCACACCAAGCTGTATGGCAGCGATTCCCACTGCAGGGCGCAGGTTATTCGCCTCAGCTAGCTCTGCATCCTGAGAATCCCGGACGTAGCTGAGCATGTCCATCAGCAGTGCTTCATCCTCAGCAGTGAGGGGAAGCTTTACGACTTCACTTTTCGTACGAACGATTGCATCTGTATCCTTTACAATATCATCATAGTTCAAACTCATATGCAAACTCCTTTTCTTACCATACTATTTTAAACGCTTTTCTTCGAGAATGGAAGTGTTTTGCGAAATTATTGTGAAAAAACATGGAATCTATGATATTATAAAAGATACATGAGAAATGAAAAAGGAGAGGAATGCGCATGCGAATAAAAAATATTGTATTGACATTGAAAATGCCGAAAAAATTTGATTTTCTGATGCAGTTTGCGGTGCTGATTCTGATCCTGTTCGGTACCCTGATGATCGTATCCACCAATGTCGGAAATACGACAAAGGATCCCTATATCATCCCTAAGGTTCTGGCGAAGCAGCTGTTTTTCATCGTCATATCCTATGCGCTGATGACCTTTTTTGCGAATAACTTTACGATGAAGCGGGCGCAGAAGCTGTTTCCGATTTTTGGAATCGGCATCATCATCGCTCTGTTTTCCACCCAGTTTTTTAAAGGTGTTCTCGGAAGCAAGGCATGGATCCGTATTCCGGTGCCTGGTCTGGGAGAAATGACGATTCAGCCCTCTGAGTTCGCAAAGGTTTATATGGTTGTTGTCATGGCGGTGTTTGTGGAGCTGACTGCTCGCAAGCGGAAGTTTAAATTTTGGACGATTGTCCGGATTCCCGTATATTTCTTTCTGGTGATAGCAGCGGCGATTCTGCTTCAAAAGGATCTTGGAACCCTCTTTGTACTGATTTTGCTTTGTGCTATCTGCTTTCTGATTCCTTCGCACAGCAGCTTGCGGAAGCAGCAGCGCTGGGTACGGCTGGGGCTTGTGGTCGGCTGTATCAGTATCGTATTTATCATGAGTGAGCCGGTTATCAATTTCTTGAACAATATCGGGCCCTTGCAGCACGTTGCGGTGCGTATTGAAAATGCCTTAAACCCGTTCACAGACCCGCATAACAACGGATATCAGCTGATCAACGGTCTGTATGGCTTCGCACGCAGTGGCTTCACCGGTGTGGGACTGGGTAATTCCATTCAAAAGTACGGCTATCTGACACAGTCGGATAATGACTTTATTCTTTCCATTATTGTAGAGGAGCTTGGAATATTCGGCCTTTTAATTGTCATTCTGGGCTATGTGATCATTTTGCAGCGTTTGTTTTACTATGCATTTCACACAAAGAGTGAGGGATATAAAATCATTCTGGTTGGTACTGCTATGTACATCTTCATCCACTTTACATTAAATGTCGGAGGAATTAGTGGTCTGATTCCGCTGACTGGTGTTCCACTGCTGTTTATATCGAGCGGCGGCTCCTCGCTGATGTCCATCATGACGGCAATCGGTATTTCCCAGTCGGTAATCGCAAGAATTCGCAGACAGGGCAGCGTGGCCGTCAGTGCTGCGACAAAAGCACAAATCCCGAATAAATAAAAAAGAGCCCTAAGGGGTAAAGGGCTCTTTAAGAAAGGGAAGAGGAGAAACAAAGATTGGGGGGTAACAGCCGTTTTACCGGCTGCACTATTATACTTCCCGTATCCATTTGCTTTATACATAAGGAGTTGAAAAAAATGAGAATTGTTGCAGGGGAATTTCGATCCCGTGTGATTTCGGCTGTCGAAGGCAATAACACACGGCCTACAACGGATAAAATAAAGGGTGCCATATTTTCCCGCATCGGCCCTTATTTTGAAGGAGGGAGTATGCTGGATTTGTTCGGCGGAAGCGGCAACATGTCACTGGAGGCGATTTCCCGCGGCATGGAGCATGCTCTGATTAGTGATGTCAGCTATTCCGCTATTTCCACGATTCGCAAAAATGTGAAGGTGCTGGGCGTTGAGAACCGCGTGACGATATGGAAGATGGATTACCGTCAGGTGCTGGAGCAGGCTTCAAGGAGTGAACAGACCTTTGATCTGGTGTATATAGATCCTCCTTATAAGAAGCAGCAGATTCTCTGGATCCTGCAGTATCTGGATGCACATGATATGGTGAAGGAGCAGGGCGATATCGTGTGCGAAAGCCTGAAGGAGGATGAATTCCCGGAGCAGGTCGGTGCCTTGCATAAGGTTAAGGATGTCACCTATGGCATTACCCGTATAACCTATTATCGAAAGGAGCTGACAGAATGAAAACAGCTATTTTTCCAGGCAGCTTCGATCCGGTAACGCTGGGACATCTGGATATCATTGAGCGTTCCAGCAGGCTGTTTGACCGGCTGGTTGTGGTGATTTTGGAAAATTCCGATAAGCATGCCACCTTTTCCATAGAGGAGCGTCTGGCATTCTTGAAGGCCAATACTGCTCATTTGCCAAATGTCGAGGCTGCAGTGGATCATGGATTGACTGTGGATTTTGCACGCCATAAGAAGGCCTGTGCCATCGTACGCGGTGTGAGAAGCGTAAAGGATTATGAGTATGAGCTGGATATTGCCAGCGTTAACCAGCATATTGCTCCGGATGTGGAAACGGTACTGCTCTATGCGTCGCCGAAATATTCCTATGTATCCAGCTCCATCATACGGGAGCTGGTAAAATACGATCAGGATATCACCGCCTATGTCCCAGATGATGTATGTGCGGCATTTGCACAAAGGAAAAAATAGGAACATTTCAGGCTGTGCAGCTTTCTGTCTGCAGCATGCAGTCACAGGTACGCACGTACGATATACAGCATCAAATAATTATTTCTCCGCATATGCACAGGTATCCTGATAAAAAATCAGACGTTCCTTTATCATCTAAGAATGATACGTAGGAAAAGCAGGTAATTCAACATCGCCTGTTTTTTTTCAGTAATTCTCTTCACTGCACTCTTTTTCATTATCCAATACAGCTGTTTCCGGAATGTAATATGTGAAGCAGCTTGCATCATGTTTTTGCTTATATTCCTTTCTGTGGGTCATAAACCGCCATAATAAAAGTACTGATCTGGCGGCTTCCACAAAGAGAAGCAGGATGGTTAACTGACACAGCGCTTTTATAAAGCCTCTGGTCACTATTTTACGAAAGATCGCCAGCAGATACAGCAAAAAGATATAGATAAATATAGAACTACTGATATAGCGGTATTTCCTTTTATGTACCCATATTTATCTGTTTTTTTCAGCATGTGAATAGGCGTTTATTCTTCAAATTGTAAGGAAATTTTCAGATGGGGCACATAGTATTTCATAGAAAAGCATGGTATAATAACAAGGATATTGCAGAAAGGATGAACCGTATGAGTTCGATGCATTTTCAGCCGCCGAGTCGGGATGCGGTTAAAAATAAATTTATCACCTCCATGAGTATGCTGCTTATTGTTATCAGCCTGTATGTCACCTGCTATATGCTGTTCTTCCGTACGGTGGAGGTTGACGTTACCCGCGATGCCGGTATTGAATATCGCGGAGAGGATGGTTCCGCAAGTGTGCGTGTAATCAACCGGAATCAGAATTACAATCAGCGGATTCAGGAATTCATGGACTCCATCACCTATGAGGTAACACCTGCCAAAAGGCTGAAAAACAATGATGTGCTGACCATAACCGCAAAGTATGATGAAACACTTGCCAGCCGCTATCATGTGAATCCTGTTGCGGTCACCCGCAAGGTAACGGTTGAAAATCTTCCGGAGCGGTTTGCGGATGTAAGCGAAATACCGGCTTCCTTTCTGAAGAAGCTGGATGAGCGTACGAAAAGCTATCTCAATAAGAATATGGATCAGATTCTGGATGAGGATTTCACATCCTTCTTTATCCGCTCAGAAGTGGAGCTGGTGGATCAGAAGCAGATATACCGTGTATTTCTGGATGGTAAAAAATCGAGTGCAAAGGATAAAATCATTGATATTTATGCCATAACGGCAAAGGGAGAGGTCAATACCTCCAGTAAAAAGGAAACATTGAAGGTGAAGGAAGATACCATTTATTATATGATTACGTATAATGAAATCAATACGTCCCTCAGCATACTGGATGAAAACGTATATGGGGAAAAGCTGATCATCAATGACGCTCTGGACATGAATAAAGAAAATCAGTTTATTGACTTTATGAAAAGCAAATATAAAAGCATGTATGAGCTGCATATTATGAAGTCGTCTGTATAATTGCTTCCGTAGTAAAACAGAATGATAAAAAAGACTTATTCCTACAGATCCATTTTGTTCTGTAGGACAATAAGTCTTTTTCTGCTTTCGTGAAATGTAATGGTTATCGAAGCAAGGCTGCAACCTCATCCAAATCCACCGGAGCGCTTTCGTCAAACCGGATTACACAGGCATCCTGTTCACTGTAGCGGGGAATCAGATGGACGTGGAAATGCATGACGCTCTGTCCGGCTGCTTCATTGATATTGCTTAGAATATTCATTCCCGCTGCATGGGTGCGTTCCATAATGCGTACAGAGAGCATCTGGGCGACCTCCATGACATGCTTCATCAGTTCCGCATCACAGCTCATGAAGCTTTCTGTATGCTGCTTGGGAATCACCAGTGTGTGCCCTTTGGTCACCTGTGAAATATCGAGTATGGCAATTACGGTATCATCCTCATAAATACGGCTGGAGGGGATTTCCCCGTTCACAATACTGCAGAAAATACACATAAATATCCTTCCTTTCCTTTTCCCGTATTATATCAGAAACAAGGAAAAAGAAAAAGAGCACCTGGCTCTTAATCCTGAACGATATAGGATTCATTTGCGGATTTGATTCCATCATAGACATCCTTATCGTAAATAGTAAAATCATATTTCTTCAGATAGTAAGCAGTAGCTGCCGGTTCAATGTCACTGGAAGCTTTTTCAGCAATACTGTTAATCGCATCCTTCTCAAAATCCTTTGGTGTGACGCTGACTACGTTTACAACATAGTATTTCTTGTTTGTTGTATCCTCAATCACGCTGTCAATCAATCCCTTTTTATTGGTGGATTTGATTTTATCGAACACGGTTGTAGGCAGTCCGCTTTTGGAATTATAGATTTCCTCAGTACCCTTATAGGTTGTTGTCGTTCCATATTCCTTTACAGCTGCCTTGAAATTTTTATCGTCCTTTAAAGCCTTCAAGGCATTCTCGGCTTTCTTTTTGGAATCTGCTTCCAAGATCTGTGCCTTGACAGGATAATAGCTGTTAAACAGGGAGCTTTCCTTAGCCTTAATGTATTTTTTGTTTAATTCCTTTTGCTGCAGTCCCGGGTAAACGGATTTCTTCTTGTAATCCTCCAGATCATCATAGCCGTATTGCTTCAGTGTTTTCTCCAGATTATCGCCATACATGCTTTTCAGGGATTTTACAGATTCCTCTGCTTCCTTTTTCATCGCGTCGCTAACCTTGATGTTTTCCTTCTTATAAATCTGTTCTTTCACCAGATTCAGTGTTTCTGTAGCGCCGGCGCTTGTTTTGATCAGCCCATAGATATCGTCATTGGTGATTTTATTGCCGTCGATAGTAATCAGTGCTTCGCTTCCGTTTGAAATTCCTGCGGTTGCGTCCTTGCAGCCGGCCAGGGAGAACAGCATCATAGCGGCGAGCAGTGTATAAAGTTTTTTCATAGCTCTCGTCCTCCTATTCCTTTACGTCCAGGATGTCCATGATCTGTTTCTTGACATCATCATTTGCATATTTGATATCCAGCTTCTTTGCGGCTTCCCACAAATACGTGTTGGACAGGTTTTGTGTACCGTTGGCTATTGCCTTGTACAGAGATTCCTTTGCTTTTTTATCCTTTTCCAGCTTCGCCTTGTCTGTTTCCTCGACACGGATCAGATGCCAGCCGTTATAGTTGTCATTGCTTTCCTTGACCCAGTCGCTTGTTTCACCGGCCTTCAGCTTGAAGGCTGCATTTTTAAAGCTGTCTACATAAGAGGTATCGGAATCCATGTAGCCCAGGTAACCGCCGTCACTTGCACTGCTGTCATCGCTGTATTTCTTGGCAACATCCGCAAAGCTGTCACCCTTTTTCAGTGCATCCTCCACCTTCTGAACCTTTTCCAGCTCTTTCTTGGTTGGATTCTTGGCGTCCTCCATCTTAATCAGGATATGAGAAACCGTACGAGATTTCTTTTCCTTGTAAATTGGTGTGAACAGCTCGTCCAGATGCTTGTCGATATAATCGTTCTGCAGCTTTTCCATCTTTGCCACTGTCATGCAGTACTCATACAGCTGATCGGATGTAAATCCGTATTGCGCAATATTCTGTGCAATCAGCGCATCTGCATCCGCACCACTGCTGGATGCCTGGCTTTGCGCACTCTGCTTGATGTTGGATTCATACGTTTCTGCCGTTTTCTTCAGTTCATCACTCGTCTTGACGCTTTTGTTGATGACCTCTGCCTGAAATTTCATAAACAGCATGCTTTTTCCGTATGTTTTATTCAGATTCTTATACAGTTCATCGGCAGTGATATTGATATCACCCTTCAGTCCTGCAACTACATCCTTGCCGTCAACACTTTTTCCAGGCAGCTTGCCCTTGTTTGTGTCATAGACGCTGAAGATCGCAAAACCAATAAAGATCAGCGCAATCAGTACGACAAACCATTGCTTTTTCAGTATCTTGATCATAATGTCCTCCTAAATGAATACCGTAATATTATAGTGTATTTACCCTGTAATTGCAATTTTTTGGAAGTCTTTCCTGTAATTTCACACAAAAGTTCAGAAAGAAAACACACGGGAACGGGCATAATGAATAGAAAGGTCGGGATTTGTAAAATGAGCCGATATTTGCAGGTTTTTATGACAATCCCTATTTCTTTTGTATGAAATACGCTGAAATCAATCGTTTGAATTGTGAATTGTACAAAAATTTGGTATGATAATAACCGGACGAAAGGATGATGATTATGAGTTGTTTACGTATTCAGGATCTGCATGTCGATGTGGATGGAAAAGAAATTTTAAAGGGGCTTTCCCTTGATATACATAGCGGAGAAACCCATGCGCTGATGGGGCCGAACGGGAATGGAAAATCCACCCTGCTGGCGGCCATTATGGGAAATCCGAAATTTCACGTTTCCAGCGGCAGCATTCTGCTGGATGGGCAGGATGTGTTAGCGATGGATGTGGATGAGCGAAGCAAGGCCGGACTGTTTTTGGGAATGCAATATCCAAGTGAGGTCAGCGGCGTAACAAATTCTGATTTTTTACGGGCGGCGATCAATGCGCGCAGAGAGCGTCCGATTCCATTATTCTCCTTTATCCGTGAGATGGAGAAAACAATCAAAGAGCTGCAGATGAAAGAGGATCTGGCACACCGCTTTTTGAATGAGGGCTTTTCCGGCGGTGAGAAGAAGCGCAATGAAATCGTACAGATGAAGCTATTGAAGCCTGCCATTGCCATGCTGGATGAAATTGACTCCGGGTTGGATGTCGATGCATTGAAAATCGTGGCAGAGGCAGTGAACACGATGCAAAGGGAGCAGCAAATGGGACTGCTGATTGTTTCCCATTATGCCCGGTTCTATGATTTATTAAAGCCGACGCATGCACATGTACTCGTCGATGGCCGTATCGTTGTCAGCGGGGGCAGTGAGCTGGTTGAAAAAATTGATCAGCAGGGCTATGACTGGATTGAAAAGGAATACGATGTGCAGGTTGTCAGAGAGGAAGAAAAGAAAGTTGAGCTGCTTGGCTCCTGCGGCGCAAGCAGAGGTGTTTAGCTATGGAATATACCGTACGCAGCGGATTTGAGACACTAAAGCTCAGCTCCAAGATTCAGGAAGATGTGCAGCTTGTAGTGGACGAACGCATAAACGCTTCGCTGCTTGTGACATACAGTGGAAGGAAGGAGCTGCAGGTGGAGATACTTGCAAAGCCTGGAAGCTCTCTTGTCGTCATGCTGAAAAACGAAGGCAGTGAAGAAGTATCGCTGCAGGTGCGCGGAAGCGTATATAAGGATGCCGCTTTGACACTGGCGCTGTGTGAGCTGAATGCAGGGGATACCCGCGCTGAGGTTGCACTGGAGCTGCTGGAGGAAGGGGCAAGCGCTATGCTGCGCAGTGCTTGTATTGCGAAAAGCCGGAAGGAGTTTCAAATGCAGTGTACGCATCATTGTCCGCATACGGAGGGATTCATGGAGAATTATGCCGTTGTGGAGGATGGTGCACACTATCGCATGGAGGCTACCGGTAAAATCATCAGGGGTGCTTACGAAAGCAATTCCCATCAGAAAACAAGAGTTCTGACGATGAGTGAGCAGCATGACAGCGAAGTGGTTCCCGTGCTTTTGATTGACGAAAATGATGTTAAGGCAAGTCATGCGACAACGCTGGGGCAGCCCGATGAAAACCAGCTGTATTACCTGCAGACACGCGGACTTTCCCGCAAGCAGGCGCTGGGACTGTTGACAGTGGGCTATATTATGCCGATTACGGAGCTGTTTGAGCAGGAAGCTATACGAAATGCATTGAAGGACGAAATCGAAATGAAGGTGGGTCTACATGCTTGACAATGCAAACATAAGAAAAGATTTTCCCATGCTGCAGAAAACGATGCAGTCACATCCGCTCGTTTACCTGGACAGCGGGGCAACGACCTTAAAGCCCCGGCAGGTCATCGATGCGGTCGTTAATTACTATGAGAATTACGGTGCCAATGCGCACCGCGGCGATTATGATCTCAGCTATTTTGTAGATCAGGAATATGAACAGACACGCAAGGATGTCGCTGCCTTTCTGCATGCGGCAGATCCGCGTGAAATCGTGTATACCAGCGGAGCAAGTGCCGGATTAAATCTGGTGGCATACGGCTATGGCCGTAAGTTTCTGCAGGAGGGCGATATCATTTTAACGAGTGTGGCGGAGCATGCCTCCTGTGTACTGCCATGGATGCGGGTGGCACAGGATACCGGAGCGATTGTGCAATACGTGCCGCTGGATGAGGAAGGCCGTATTCGCCTGGAGGCGGTGGCTTCCATGATGAGTGAGCGGGTCCGGGTGATTGCGCTTGCCCACATCAGCAACGTACTCGGCTATCAGGCACCGATGAAGGAAATATGCGAGCTGGCACATCGCTATGGCGCAATCGTTGTCGTGGACGGTGCCCAAAGCGTTCCGCATATGCCCGTGGATGTAACCGATATGGATTGTGATTTTCTGGCGTTTTCCGCACATAAGCTGTGCGGGCCGACCGGAATCGGCATTCTGTATGGCAAGCTGGAGCTGTTAAGTGCCATGGATCCGCTGTATCTGGGTGGTGACAGCAATGCGCGCTTTGACATGTGTGGAAATATTCAGCTGAAGAATGCTCCGTATAAATTTGAGAGCGGTACCCAGCCGATTGAAGGAATCTTCGGTCTGCATGCGGCTTTACAATATATCCAATCCATTGGATTAGATAATATTCATGCGTGGGAGATGGAGCTGCATGAATATGCGATCCGTGAGCTTGGCAGGCTGGACAATATCGAGGTATATAATCCCCATGCGGATACCGGGATCATCACGTTTAATGTAAAAAATGTATTTGCACAGGATGCAGCGACCTTCTTTAATGCCAACGGGGTTGCTGTGCGCAGCGGACAGCACTGTGCCAAGCTGTTAAACAATATGCTGGATACGTCCGCAACCATACGTGCAAGCTTTTATCTGTACACATCCTATGAAGATGTTGACCGTTTTCTGGATGTATGCCACAGGGCTACGATGGAAGCCTGCCTGGATGTCTTTTTTTAGGAGGCCGTAACGATGAGTGACTTATTAAAGGATCCGATGATTCTGCGTTCCATTATCATGGATCATTATGAATATCCGAGAAATCATGAGCTGACAAAGGAGGACGGCTATGTGCAAAAGCATATGGCCAGTGAATCCTGCATTGATGATATCTATGTACAAAGCAAGATACGGGATGGGATTGTGGAGGACGTGCGCTTCGATGGTGTGGCATGTACGATCTCCACTGCCTCCACCTCTATCATGAGTGAGCTGCTGCGAGGAAAAAGTGTGGAGGAGGCAAAGGAAATCATCGCCAATTACTTCCATATGATCGATCAGCGCGAGTATGATGAAGAAAAGCTGGAGGAGGCAGTGGCGTTCCATAATGTGGGAAGTCAGGCAAACCGGATCAAATGCGCTACCATCGGCTGGAAGGCGATGAAGGAAATGATAGAAGAAAGTGAGGAACGTCATGAGTGAAACCAAGATTCCTGTAAATGAAGAATACAAATACGGCTTCCATGACGAGGATGTCAGTATATACAATACAGGCAAGGGATTGACCAGAGAAACGATTCTGGCTATTTCTCATAAAAAAAAGGAGCCGCAGTGGATGCTGGACTACCGTCTGCGTGCCTTTGAACAGTTTGAACGCATGCCGATTCAGACCTGGGGGCCGGATGTGACCAATCTGGATTTTGATGATTATACATATTACATCAAGCCGAGTGAGCAGACGGAAAAAAGCTGGGATGATGTTCCGGATACGATTAAGGATACCTTTGACAAGCTGGGGATTCCGGAGGCGGAGAAGGAATTTCTCGCCGGGGTTACCACCCAGTATGATTCCGAAGCGGTATATCACAATATGCTGGAGGAGGTGGAATCCAAGGGGGTTATTTTCCTGGATACCGATACAGCATTAAAGCAGCATCCCCATCTGTTTCAGAAGTATTTCGGTAAGCTGGTTCCTTATACGGATAATAAATTCGCAGCGTTGAACAGCTGCGTATGGAGTGGAGGAAGCTTTATTTATGTTCCTAAGGGCGTAAAGCTGGAAAAGCCGCTGCAGTCCTATTTCCGTATCAATACGGAGCGTATGGGACAGTTTGAGCGTACGCTGATTATCGTGGATGAGGGAGCAGATGTGCATTACGTCGAGGGCTGTACAGCACCAACCTATTCAAAGGATTCGCTGCATGCGGCTGTCGTGGAAATCTTCGTGCATAAGCATGCACGCTGCCGTTACTCCACTGTGCAGAACTGGAGTGACAATATTATCAATCTGGTGACGAAGCGTGCCAAGGTGTTTGAGAGTGGCAGCATGGAATGGATCGATGGCAATATCGGTTCGCAGACGAATATGAAGTATCCGGCCTGTATTCTGGCAGAGCCGTATGCGAAAGGAACGTGTATTTCCATCGCGGTAGCAGGGAAGAACCAGATACAGGATGCCGGGGCGAAAATGATCCATCTGGCAGATCATACGTACAGCAATATTGTATCAAAATCTGTTTCCCGAAACGGTGGGGAAGTCAATTACCGTGGTCTTGTACTGCATGGTCCCAATGCTGCCTACGCCAAGAGCAAGGTGGAATGTGATACGCTGATTTTGGATAAGCAGTCACGCAGTGATACGATACCGACAAATATTTCCAAAAATATGACGTCTCAGATCGAGCATGAGGCTACCGTATCCAACATCAGTGAGGAGCAGCTGTTTTATCTGATGAGCCGTGGGTTGAGCCGCAGTGCTGCGACGGAAATGATCGTCATGGGCTTTCTGGAGCCGTTTACCAGAGAGCTTCCGATGGAATATGCTGTTGAATTGAATCAGCTTTTGAAGCTGGATATGAGTGAGTCCATTGGATGACATCAGAGCCAGGGTGCTCAGGCGTCGAAATGCATTATCACCGCAGTTGCGCGAACAGTACAGCAAGGTGATCTGTGAGCGTCTGCAGCCGCTGCTAAAGGGGACGGTTGCCGCCTATTGTGCTACGGGAAGCGAAGTGGATCTTTCTTATCTGGATACAAAGGGAATACGCATGTGTCTTCCTGTATGTGATAAAGACTCCATGAGCTTTTATTATGTGGATGAAGCTACCGCATATCAAAAAGGCAGCTTCGGTATCTGGGAGCCTGTGCATGCACAGCAGGCAGAGCCGCAGGAGCTGGATATCCTTCTGGTACCGCTGGTAGCCTTTGATGAGGCCTGTAACCGTATGGGACATGGCAGGGGATATTATGACCGTTATCTACCCCAGTGCAGGGCAAAAACGATTGGGATTGCCTTTGCATGTCAGAAGGACAGGCTGCAGCTTCATGCGCAGGATGTGCCACTGGATATGATCGTAAGTGAAGAAACCATTTATACTAGAACGTAAACCGATGTGTGTATGCACACGGTTTTTTCTGTATCGGGTGAATAGGCTTTCAAGAACGGTCTTTACAGCAATCGGCTTATTATTCTGCCTGATGTCATTGCATCATGCACTATTTTAATGCCGGGTCTTTTATCCCCTGCAGAAGCAAGTTCGCCGTAATTTATCTATAAGCTCTATAATATAGCGATATACGCTTGGTATCGGATAAAAAGATTACTGTGTTATTCTGATGAGGGGCTGAACAAAACCCGTGCCTTTGCTAGAAAACAAGGGGCAGGTGATTGGTATGCCGTAGGGCTTCTTACTGTCTGGTTTTGATTCCAAAGCCGGTATGCTCTGCATATAAAAATAGCATATTGTACCTATTAAAAATTCAATTTGTCAGCTGGGAGTACCGCTATGACAGTCCTGCCTTTTGTGGCCTGCACGTTTTCTGTTGTATTATGCTTCAGGATGTAAAAAGCAAAAAGAGTGTACCAAAACGGCAGCAGGTAGGGTATACTGTAGCTGTTGGAGAGTGATGATATGGAACAGGAGTCGACACTATACCGGCAGATTGCCAGACAGCTTCTGCAGGATATTTATAAGGAAACCTATGCATACGGTACCAGACTGCCTTCTCTGCAGGCATTGTGTGAACGCTTTTCCGCCGGGCGTAACACTATTCGCGCCGCACTTGCTCTGTTAGAAGCGGATGGTGTGGTACACAGGGAAAAGGGCAGCTGTGCCAGAGTACGTCTGGATATTCATCAGCTGGAAAGCAATCCGCATTTTCTGTACCGCATGGCTTGCAGCAAACAGGGGATTGCGCATGCTTATGATGCACTAGGCATGTTGATGCCGGTGGCAATACAGGAGGCTTTAAAGCAAAGCGATGCCACTCAGTTGGAGGAGCTGCAGCAGGGGGTTCGCCAGCTAACACAGCAGGAGCATACGCTTTATGAGCTGAATGAGGCGTTGCAGCAGCTATATCTGAAGGTGCTTGGCTTTCTGCATAATCCCTATCTGCAGGATTTGGTGAAGCAACTGCTTGACTTTCTATATCTGCCCTATGCACATCATGCACATTCCGAGGAGGTACTGGCGGATAACAAGGTAAAGCTATCGGATACACTCGCCCGGATTTTGCTCTTTGTGGTGCAAAACAATCCCTTTATGATGAAAAAAACGATCCGTTATTTCTGTGATATAACAAAGAAAAACAGCAACCGTTATTTGAACCGGGTATGTGCCGGTATCACTGCACAAAGGGTCATTGAATTTGAATGGTATACGGGACGTGAGGTTTCCTATTTATATATGCAGACTGCCGGCTATCTTCTACAGGATATCGCAGAAAACTGTTACCCAAACGGACAGCTGCTTAATCTGGAGCAGCTCGCAAAACGCTATGCGGTATCGCTTCGTACCATGCGGCGCACTATGAAATTCATGAATGATTTGAACCTTGTGGCAACCGTAAACGGTTTGGGAAGCCGGTCGGTGTATTCCTGTAAGCAGACAGCCGCCTACCTGCAGGATGCACAGGTACAGGCACTGCTGGAGTATTACAGTTGTTCACTGGAGCTGCTGGAGCTGGTTGCGAAAGCGTCTCTGGCTTCGTGTATGGAACGCTGTCCAGCAAAGGAGCTGTATGCGATTGGAGAAGCAGTCTGTACGCAGCAGAGTCTGTCTCCTAAGCTTGTACTGCACATTTTGAAGCATCATGAAAATCCATGTATATGTAATATTGTGGAACAGATAGAGGCAGCAATGAATGGGAGCATGCTGATTCGGACCCTTTTACAGCGCAGCCCCGATGCGCAGACACAAACGGCACTTGCAAGCTGGAAGCAGCAGTTGAAAAACAAGGAGATCAAAAAGGCAGTACAGCTTACATTAGAGCTGCTGCAGGAAGAATGCAGCTACTGGAAACAGCAGAGGGATGATAATAGAAGCGGTTGAAAAGCATTGAAAAAAGCATGGAAAGAGGCTGTTAACGAAGCTATACCCTGTAAGGTGGCTACGTTGAGAGGAAGCTAGAAAACGCACATGTACAGATATGGGGAACAAGGAATGCTCAACCAAGGAAGCTATGATTGGTTTTGTATAAAATATGTGACATGCGTTATAGGTTTATAAAGAAAAAAGCATAGCAGCTCCGTTTTTTACAACGATAGAATGTCATGTCAAGCTATATTGGATAAATATCGAAATACCAGGGAAAAGAAAAGCAGGCAGGTTTGAAGTAAACCCCATAATTTGGAAAAGCAAATTATGAAGGTGCATTTCAGTTCATTGTCTGCTTTTTCAGCTTGTTGAATTAACATAGTTTACCAGGATATACACGTCTGGCTGGTGTGAAACAGGGAACAGGCAATCGACGGACGACATATAACACAGGATCTATTCCAGGTACACGGTTCTTAACCGTTGCGTATATGATCGCATAGGTGCTTTGTATTTGGCTTTTTTTAGTCATCAGTTTAATTATATATTGAAATTATCACATATGCGTCATATAATAAACAGAGATACTATTGCAGACAAGGACGATGAACAAAGCGTATATGGGAGTTTGAGTGTATGGGAATGATAACAAAACCTGATGAAAGCGTGCAGAAGACGAGACGGTACCAGATAGCGGATGAGAAGCAGTCACAGCCGATTTATGAAATGGTTCCATATTATGAGGAAGCTTTGATCCTGGGGGACTCTCTTGCGGAATCTATCCTGGATTTTCGCTTGCTTCGGAAAAACAATGTCGTAGCCAAACGGGGACGCTGTATTGATACCATTCAGGGGGATCTGCTGTTCGCCATCGCCATGGAGCCCGCAGTTATTTTCATGGAATATGGAAAAAATGATATTTTGCGGCTTCAGCGAGCTCCGCAAAGCTTTATCACCTGTTACCGCAGTCAGATTGCCTTTTTAAAAAAAGCCTTACCGGATACGGCGATATATATAAATTCCATCATTCCGGTACGCAGTGATATTATGGAACGCAATGGGGGAGAGCGGCTTTATCGTCTGTACAATGAGGCATTGCAGCGGATGTGTGAGGATCTGCAGCTTGGCTTCATCGATAACAGTACATTGATGAAGTGGAGAGACGAGCTGTATGAATATGACGGTATTCATCCCAAGTATCCGTATTATCCGCTATGGCTTCGCCACATGGCAAGATGTGCGGGATTGTTAAAGGATTTGATTGAGACATGAAAAAGGGAAGCATTCCCTGTAGAAACACTTCCCGATATCTATTTATTTCAGATATGTATGCAGAATGGCATCAAGCTGTTCTTTTTCTTTTGCCAGCCATGTCGCAAAATCCGTATGAGCCGCTGTTACAGCATCTGCGATTGCTGACAGAAACAGACACATATCGTCTTCAAGGATTACGCCCTTAATATCCCCGAAGCGTTCCTGAAGCAGACGGTCATTTCCGCTGACACTGAGTGTAAAGGCCGGATACGGCTTACGCTCAATTACCTTGACAGTTCCCTGAAAGCCGAGCTGTCCGATTTGATTGGTACCGCAGGAGCTTGGACATCCGGATATAAAGACCCTCGGCAATACATGATCCGGATAATTTTTCTCTCGCAGATACATGATAACATCTTTTAACACCCCCTGGGAATCCCGCAGACCCACCTGACAAGTGGCAGCTCCGATACAGGCTGTGCTTTCCTCAAATTCATTGCGGGCACCGTCATTTGTCACTGATAATACACGTTCAGCCTCCTGCGCTGTGCAGTTGATGATATACATGCCCTGCTGTGGCGTCAGGCGCACCTCCACAGCCTCCATATCCTGTATACAGTCATAGATTTCCTGCAGCTTCTGCGGTGTCAGACTACCCCCGATGGGATGATAGGAAACAGCATACAGACCCTTCTGCTTCTGTGAAAAGATACGGCGGTCATGGGTTTGTTTCTCCCGCCCCGGTTTGTCTGGGAAA
>OAVH01000518.1_pt1 | contig 27919 bp, 21 predicted proteins | sample 1495281 | NCBI WGS metagenome assembly OAVH01 (sample SAMEA2580082, study PRJEB22360) | human gut metagenome | biome: human gut; feature: human-associated habitat; material: faeces | place: Denmark | collected 2008/2010
CGATGGCAACGCAGATACAGGAACAGCGCGAAAAAAATGCCATTTTGGATAGTTTCAAGGATGGTGTTGAACAAGGAATTGAGCAGGGGATTAAACAGGGACAAAAAGAAGGGGAAAGAACGCTGTTAAATCGACAAATGGTAAAGAAATATCATGAAGACTGCTCAACATGGTTATGTTCTTTAACAACAGAACAGCTCGACCTTGTATTCAATTTGTTATTCACCTGTGATACCTTGCAGGAACTAAAGGATCAGCTTACGGGCAACAAATAATACATATAAAGCCACAAAAAAACTGTTTTATGTGAACGAAAACAGTTTTTTTGTGCAGTTTTTATACGAGATGTTTATGAAACAGAGCCTCAAGATATGCAGATTTTATCAGGGAATACAGTATAGTATAAATAAAAGCAGGCAATCATGCTCTTTTGATTCATCTGATATCTATTCTATATAGGTGATTTTTAGCTTTAAGATAATGTGACTTCTCTAAGGCGCATTTCATAACGCTTTTCCTAAATGCTATCTTTTATCGGTGAATAGTAACGGCAGCCTTTTCCTGCATGATAAGTCATGTAAAAAAATCTTGCAATACGACAGATATATGGTAAAATATTGAGTGATAAAAGGTCCTTTAAGATAATCCAGAGAGGTTATGAAGGCAATCAGCAAACCTGAAGTGTATAGAAAGGGTCCTTTTGTGTATCAAAACGGATCTTTTTTTGTAGGACCGGCAGGAGGAGAGCATATGAATACGAACAGTTTACTGAGAATCTGCGATTTAACGAGTGAAGAGATTTTTCATATTCTCGAGGATGCTGCTGTTTTTTCCAGTTCCCAGTCAGATTGGCAATTTCCGCGTAAGACGCTGATTGCTAATCTTTTTTTTGAGCCAAGCACCCGGACGCATTTTTCCTTTGCGAGTGCTGAGCATCAGCTGGGAGCTTGCGTTGAGAATTTCAGTGCTCAAGGAAGCAGCGTGGAAAAAGGGGAGACCCTGTATGACACCGTTAAAACCTTTGAAAGCATTGGATATGATGCAGTCGTCATACGGCATCGTACGGATGAATATTTCAAGGAGCTTGAAAATATCACCATTCCAATTCTGAATGCAGGGGATGGCTGCGGGAATCATCCGACACAGTGTCTGTTAGATCTGCTTACATTGTATCAGGAATTTGGCACGTTTCAGGGTATTAAGGTGGCTGTCATTGGAGATATTGTACATTCCCGTGTCGCAAACAGCCTGCGGGAAGCACTTGAGCTGCTCGGCGGTGAAATTGCATTCTCCGGCCCGGATAAATGGGTTGCCCGGGACGCGTACTATAAAAGCGTGGATGAAGCGGTACAGTGGGCAGATGCGGTCATGATGCTTCGAATACAGCATGAGCGTCATCAGGAAACCATGGCCATGAGCAAGGCTGAATATCTGAAGCGCTACGGTTTGACCAAAGCGCGTGCAGCGATGATGAAGCCGCATGCGATCATCATGCATCCGGCTCCGGTCAATCGCGGAGTGGAAATCGACAGTGATCTGGTGGAAGCGCCAAACAGCCGCATATTCAAGCAGATGAGCAATGGTGTACTCGTGCGTAAGGCAGTGATCAAACGCGCACTCGGCTATACCTTTGATCGCTAGTGCTACATAAAACAAAAGGAAAGAGGTGCGCATATGAAGCTGATACAGCAGGCACAAATCATCACAAAGGGGAATGCCACAGAGGCAATGGATGTTCTCTTTGACGAAACACAGATTATCAAAATCGCGAAGCATATTGATCCCGCACTGGCAGAGGAGGTCATTGCGGCAGAGCATAAGGTACTGCTTCCCGGGCTGATTGATGTCCATGCACATTTACGTGAGCCAGGCTACGCACATAAGGAAACGATCAAAAGCGGTACAGCGGCCGCAGCACATGGCGGCTTTACGACGATAATGGCTATGCCCAATGTCATTCCCTATCCGGATAATACCGAAACCATGCGTGCCTATCTGGAAAAAATCAAACAGGACGCACTGGTACATGTTCTTCCCTATGCCTGTATCACAAAGGCGGAAGCCAGTAAGGAGCTGAGTGATATGGAGGGACTGAGTGCTATGGGAATCCAAGCATTCAGCGATGACGGTGTTGGTGTGGCAACGGCGGACATGATGCAGTGTGCGATGCGTAAATGCCGCGAGGTTGACGGTATCATCGTTGCTCATACTGAGGACATGCGTTACCGTCTGCCGAAGGCATGCATGCATGAGGGAAGCCGCAGCAAGGAGCTGGGACTTACCGGCATTCCAAGCGCCTGTGAATATGTACAGCTACAGCGTGATCTGAAGCTGGCCGCAGAAACCGGCTGCCGCTATCACGTATGCCATATGAGTGCACAGGAAAGCGTGGAGGCACTGCGAAAGGCCAAGGCGGAAGGCTTAGATGTGAGCGGCGAGGTAACAGCACACCATCTGCTGTTAAACGAAACGGCAGTTGAGAATCCCAATCATAAAATGAATCCGCCGCTGCGCAGGGAGGAAGACCGTCAGGCATTGATTCAGGGACTGCTGGATGGTACCATCGATATGATTGCGAACGACCATGCACCGCACAGCGAGGAAGAAAAAAACAGAGGTATGGAGCAGGCACCGTTTGGGATCGTAGCTCTGGAAACGGCATTTCCACTGCTGTATACCCGCTTTGTTGCGCAGGAGAAAATCTTCACGCTGGAACAGCTGGTAACCTGGATGAGTGAGGCAGCCACAAAGCGTTTCCGTATGGAGCGTAAGGGAAAGCTGAAGGAAGGCTATACCGCAGACTTTATCCTGGTGGATTTGGACAGTGTGAAAAAGATAGACAAACAGGAATTCTATTCCATGGGTAAAAATACGCCGTTTGACGGTGTTGCCTGCAAGGGCTTTGTTGTTAAGACATTTGTGGATGGAATTTGCGTATATGATAACAGGGAGGGCTTGCTGAAATGAAAAAGCGACTATTGATTCTTGAAGACGGCAGTGTTTATGAGGGTATCGCCTTTGGTGGTGATACATATCAGATGGGAGAGCTGATCTTCCAGACGGGAATGAGCGGCTATCAGGAGATTATTTCCGATCTGTCCTATTACGGACAAATCGTTATGATGACCTATCCGGCAATGGGAAACTGCGGTATTAACCGCGATGATTTTGAAAGCATCTCTCCGAAGATGTTTGGCTTTGTGGTAAAGGAATACTGTGAAACACCAAGCAATTTCCGCAGTGATATGACACTGGATGCTTTCATGAAGCTGAAGGGGATTCCGGGTATTGCGGATATTGATACACGCGAAATTACAAGAAAAATCAGAGATCACGGTACCTGTAAGGCAATTATGGCAGATGCGGATGCAGACGTGGATGCAATCGTAGCGATGCTGAAGGAAAGCGAGCTGCCAAGTGATGGCGTACAGGCTGTTTCCACAGTGAAGCCGTTTCCGATTCCATCCCGCGGACAGAAGGTCGTCATGGTGGATATCGGCACCAAATTCGCAGTTATCCGGGAGTTTAATATGCGTGGCTGTGATCTGATCGTCGTTCCTTATAATATGAGTGCTGCGGATATTCTGGCCATTCATCCGGACGGGATCGTGTTAAGCGGCGGCCCGGGTGCACCACAGGACATTCCGGAAACAGTAGCCACCTGCCGTGAGCTGCTTGGCAGTGTCCCAATGCTTGGAATCGGTCTGGGACATGAGGTGATTGCGGCAGCCTGCGGGGCAACGGTTGTGAAAATGAAGGTTGGACATCATGGAAATTCCTCTCCGGTTCGCAATCTGAAGAAAAATAAAATTGAATTTACTGCACAGAACCACGGCTATGAGGTAGCGCCGGATTCCCTGGAGGGAACCGGACTGATTACGACCTATACGGCATTGAATGACGGTTCTATTGAGGGCTTTACACATGAAACCTATCCGCTGTTTTCCTATTCCTTTGAACCGGAGGCAGCACCGGGTGCAGACGACTGTACTTATATATTTGATGATTTCTGCAAGGTGATGAAAGAAAGGAGTGCTGAGTAAAATGCCAAAAAGAAGCGATATTAAGAAAATTATGGTGATTGGCTCCGGGCCGATCGTCATTGGACAGGCTGCGGAATTTGACTATGCCGGCTGTCAGGCATGTACGGCACTGCGTGAGGAGGGCTATGAGGTTATTCTGATCAACTCCAACCCTGCCACCATCATGACCGATACGGTGATTGCGGATCGTGTCTACATTGAACCGCTGACACTGGAATTTGCGAGCCGTGTCATTTATAAGGAGCGTCCGGATGCGATTCTGGGAAGTCTGGGCGGACAGACCGGGTTAAATCTGGTTGTCGAGCTGGCAGAAAGCGGAATTCTGGACGAATATCAGGTAGAAATTCTGGGAACAGCGCTGGATGCGATTGAAAAAGCGGAGGATCGTGATAAATTCCGTGAGCTGATGTATGAAATCGGAGAACCGGTTCCGGAAAGTGTGATCGTACATACCATTGAGGAGGCTGTGGCCTTTGCCGAAAGCAACGGCTATCCGGTTGTTGTCCGTCCTGCATTCACCCTGGGAGGAACCGGGGGAGGCTTTGCCCACAGTGAGGAGGAGCTGCGTACCATTTGTGATAACGGCTTGAAGATTTCACCGGTACACCAGTGTCTGATCGAACAAAGCATTGCCGGCTATAAGGAAATCGAATATGAGGTTATGCGTGACAATGCGGATAATGCCATTGTTGTCTGCAATATGGAAAATGTCGATCCGGTTGGTATCCATACCGGAGACTCCATTGTTGTGGCGCCTACGCAGACGCTAACCGATCGGGAATGCGGCATCATGCGTGCATCTGCATTAAAAATCATACGTGCATTGAAAATCTGCGGCGGCTGCAATGTGCAGCTGGCGCTGGATCCTAACAGCTTTAACTACTATGTTATCGAGGTAAATCCACGCGTATCCCGTTCCTCAGCACTTGCCTCCAAGGCCACCGGATATCCGATTGCCAAGCTGGCAGCCAAGGTTGCTGTTGGTCTGACGCTGGATGAAATCATCAATCCGGTTACCACGACGAGCTATGCCTGTGTGGAGCCATGCATTGACTATGTTGTTGCGAAATTCCCGCGCTTTGCCTTTGATAAATTCCCGAAGGCAGATCGCACGCTGGGAACCCAGATGAAGGCGACCGGAGAGGTTATGTCCATCGGGCGTACCTTTGATGAGGCAATTTTAAAGGCAATCCGTTCTCTGGAAATGAAGACGGATCATCTGGAACAGAAGGAAATCAATGAAATGAGCGAGGAAGCCCTGTGGAAGAAGCTTGCTCAGTGTGATGATGAGCGCATTTATGTCATTACCGCTCTGCTGCGAAAGGGAGCGGATATCGAAAAGATCTTCGATGTGACGAAAATGGATCGCTATTTCCTGAACCGTTTCAAGAATATCGTGGAGCAGGAGGCACAGATCAAAGCGCATCCGATGAATCTGGATGTGTTGAAGGCTTCCAAGAAAATGGGCTTTGCGGACTCCTGGATTGCGAGAAGCTGGGGTGTTGAGGAAGCGGATATTTATAATACAAGAAAACAGAACGCAATCGTTCCGGTATATAAAAACGTGGATACCTGTGCGGGAGAATATGTTTCTCATACGCCGTATCTGTATTCCACCTATGAGCATGAAAATGAGTCCGTACGCAGTGACAACCGCAAAATTATCGTTTTAGGATCCGGGCCGATCCGTATCGGTCAGGGTGTGGAATTTGACTATGCGACAGTACATTGTGTGAAAACGATTCGTGAACGCGGCTATGAGGCAATCGTTATTAACAACAACCCGGAAACCGTGTCAACAGATTATTCTATTTCCGATAAGCTGTACTTTGAACCGCTGACGATCGAGGATGTCATGCATGTCATCGATCTGGAGCAGCCGCTGGGCGTTGTGGTGCAGTTTGGTGGACAGACGGCCATCAATCTGGCTGATCAGCTGGTGGAGCGCGGTGTTAAAATCCTGGGAACCTCTCTGGAAAACATCGACCGTGCAGAGGATCGCCATGAATTTGAGGAAATGCTGCATAAGCTGAACATCCCGCAGCCGCAGGGGGAAACTGCAGTCGAGGTAGAGGAAGCGGTGAGCATCGCCAACCGTATCGGATATCCAGTACTGGTGCGTCCATCCTATGTACTGGGCGGACGTGCGATGGAAATCGTACACAACGATGACGATCTGCGTGTCTATATGGCAACGGCAGTAAAGGAAATCAGCCACGATGCACCGATTCTGGTTGATAAATATATCATCGGTAAGGAAATGGAGGTCGATGCGATCTGTGATGGAGAGCATGTGTACATTCCTGGTATCATGGAGCATATCGAACGTGCGGGCGTGCATTCCGGTGACTCCATCAGCGTTTATCCTGCTCCAACGGCAAGTCAGAAGGTCAAGGATACAATTACCGATTATGCCATCCGTATTGGAAAAGGCTTCCACTTCATCGGTCTGTACAACATTCAGTTTATCGTTGAAACGGATAAGCAAAGTGGTGAGGAGCGCGTCTATGTGCTGGAGGTCAATCCGCGAAGCTCCCGTACCGTTCCATTCTTAAGCAAGGTGACCAATGTGCCGATGTCCTATGTGGCAACACGCTGTGTCCTTGGTGATTCTTTAGCGGAACAGGGCTATGAGGAAGGTGTGCATCCGGAAGGGGAGCGTGTCTTTGTCAAGGCACCGGTATTCTCCTTTGCGAAGCTGAGAAGTGTCGATACGACCTTAGGTCCGGAGATGAAATCCACCGGAGAAGCACTCGGCGGGGATGTGACGCTGGAAAAAGCCTTATACAAGGCGCTGCTGGCAAGCGGTGTGAAAATTCCGCTGCACGGCAATGTGCTGATCACTGTTGCGGATGATGACAAGCAGGAGGGGCTGAAGATTGCGAAGCGCTTCTCTGCCATCGGCTATGGCATCTATGCGACAAAGGGAACGGCACAGTATTTGTGTGAAAACGGCATCTATGTAAAAACCGTGGATAAGGTAAAGGAAGAAACCGACAACAACGTCATTGATGTGATCCGTAAGGGGCGTGTCAATTATGTAGTGAATACGATGAGCATATCCAGTGAGGTCAGCAGGGATGGGTTTGAAATCCGCCGTGCTGCCGCTGAGAACAATATCAGCTGCTTCACATCGCTGGATACGGCAAATGCAATCCTGCGCGTGCTGGAATCACAGACCTTTACAACGATATCTATGAATGAACTGGAGGGGTAAGATGCAGGAAGAAAAAGGACTTGTTTTAAGCAATAAAAAAATAGCAAAGGATACCTGGAGAATGGAAATCCAGGCATCCCTTGCAAGGGATATGAAGCCGGGACAGTTTGTGAATATACAGGTGGAGGGCTTTATGCTGCGCCGCCCCATCAGCATCTGTTCCATTGAGGATACCACACGCTTTGTCATCATTTATAAGGTGGTGGGCGATGGCACAGAAGCGCTGACACGGCTGCGTACCCAGGGAATCCTTGATATCTTCGGCCCTCTTGGCAGCAGCTATCCGATTCATGAGGAGGAAAAGGAAGTCCTGCTCATTGGCGGAGGCGTAGGCGTACCACCGCTCTATGAGCTGGCTAAGCAGTATCGAGGCATTCAGGCTGAGGTAAATGTGGTACTGGGCTTTAATGATCAGGAAAGTGTATTTTATGAAAATGAATTTCAGCGCCTTGGCTGCAGGGTCTTCATAGCGACGATGGATGGCAGCTACGGTACAAGGGGAACGGTGATGGATGCAATTAAGGAACATGAGATCACCTGTGACTTTACGTACAGCTGCGGCCCAAGACCCATGCTGAAGGCAGTAGAAGCAAGCTATACCCGCGGCTATATGTCCTTTGAAAGCCGTATGGCCTGCGGCATCGGAGCGTGTATGGCATGCGTGGCAAAGGATAAGAAGGAAGAAAACATGTACCACCGCATCTGTAAGGAAGGGCCTGTTTTCCCAATCGGAAAGGTGGAATACTGATGGATCTGCATGTAGAATTGCCCGGACTTCATTTAAAGAATCCAATCATCCCGGCCAGCGGCTGCTTCGGCTTCGGCCGTGAGTTTGCCGAGCTGTATGATTTAAGCCTTTTGGGAGGGATTGCAATCAAGAGTGCAACCCCGCATAACCGCTTTGGTAACCCGACACCGCGCGTGGCGGAAACACCGAGCGGTATGCTGAATGCCATCGGCCTGCAAAATCCGGGTGTGGATGTTATTATGGAACGTGAGCTGCCATGGCTGGCACAGTTTGATACGGAAATCATCGCCAATGTCGCAGGCGCCAGTGAGGAAGAATACGTCGAGGTCATCGAAAAGCTGAATAGCAGCGATGTCGTTAAGGCATACGAGCTGAATATCAGTTGTCCCAATGTCAAGCATGGCGGCATCGGTCTGGGAACAGATCCTGCACTGGCAGCGCGTGTTACCCACATGGCGAAGGAGGCCGCAACCAAACCGGTCTATGTCAAGCTGTCTCCTAATGTTACCGATATCGTTGCGATTGCCAAAGCGGTTGAGGAAGCGGGAGCGGATGGTCTTGTCCTCATCAATACGATGATGGGCATGCGCTTGGATTACCATAGCGCCAAGCCGATTCTCGCCAATGTGACCGGAGGTCTGAGCGGCCCTGCCATCAAGCCAGTTGCGATACGCATGGTCTATCAGGTGGCACAGGCTGTCAGCATCCCGATCATCGGTGTTGGCGGTATCACCAGAGCTGAGGATGTTCTGGAATTTTTGTATGCCGGAGCAAGTGCGGTAGAAGTTGGGATGCAGAACTTTATTGATCCGCTGTGTTGTGTTAAAATAATAGAGGATTTGCCAAAAGTCCTGAAGAAATATGGAAATAACAGTTTACATGAGGCTGTTGGAAGGAGCTTTCGTTAATGAGCAGAACAATCGTTGCCCTGGATTTTTCCAGAAAAGAAGATGTCATGAATTTCCTCGACAAGTTTGAGGAGCCGATTTATGTAAAGGTCGGAATGGAGCTGACCTATGCCTTCGGATTTGAAATGATTCGCGAAATCAAGAGCCGCGGTCACAAGATCTTTCTGGATCTGAAGCTGCATGATATTCCAAACACCGTGAAAAACGGAATGAAAAATCTGGCAAAGCTGGATGTCGATATCGTCAATCTGCATGCGGCCGGAGGTAGTGCCATGATGAAGGCTGCTATGGAGGGTCTTGCGGAGGGTGCTGTAAACGGAAAGCGTCCGCTGTGTATCGCCGTGACGCAGCTTACCAGTACATCACAGGAAGCGATGAATGAAGAGCTTCTGATTCCGGGTGAGGTAAAGGATGTCGTGATTTCCTATGCTAAGCTGGCAAAGGAAAGCGGTCTGGATGGCGTCGTATGCTCTGTGCATGAGGCAAGAGGAATTCATGAGGCATGCGGTGCAGATTTTCTGACGGTAACACCGGGTATTCGCTTATCCGATGATTCCAAGGATGACCAGAAGCGTGTTGCGACGCCGGCATTCGCCAAAGAGGAGGGCTGTGACTACATCGTTGTGGGACGCAGTATCACCAAGAGTGCGGACCCGCTGGCTACCTATCACGAAATTGAACAGACAATGGAGGGAAACTAAATGCAAATCGAAAAAACTATTGCGAAAAACCTGCTGGATATCAAGGCGGTATCCCTGCAGCCAAACGCTCCGTTTACATGGGCGAGCGGTATCAAGTCACCGATTTACTGTGACAACCGTCTGGTGCTTTCCTTTCCGGAAAAACGCAGTGTGGTCGTAGACGGCTTTGTGGAGCTGATCAAAAAGGAATATGCCGATGCAGAGGTAATCGTCGGAACGGCTACTGCCGGGATTCCATGGGGAGCTATGGTTGCGGATAAGCTGGATAAGCCGTTTGGCTATGTACGCAGCTCCAACAAGAGCCATGGCAAAGGAAATAAAATAGAAGGAAAAATTGAAAAGGGCGCAAAGGTCGTCGTGGTTGAGGATCTGATCTCTACCGGTGGCTCCGTTAAGGATGTTATTGAATCCCTGCGCGAGGCTGGTGCTCAGGTGCTGGGCGTTGTGGCAATCTTCACCTATCTGTTACCGGCATCTACCGAATTATTTAACAGCATTCAGTGTGAATTTAAGACCTTGAGCAATTACGATGTATTGATCGATGTAGCGCTGGAAAACGAGTATATAAAGGATGCAGACCTTGAAAAATTAAAGGCCTGGAAACAGGATCCAAAGGATGAGTCCTGGATGGAAAAATAAGAGAAGAAACAAACGCAAAGGGGCGTAGGATGTGCATGCATTCTATGCCCTTTTGGTGGAAACAGGATTTGTAAGGACTTACAGGAGGAGCTATATGAAAAAACGTTTACTGATATTGGAAGACGGCAGTGTATATGAAGGCTATGGCTTTGGATCGGATCATTATCAGGTAGGTGAGCTGGTGTTCAATACCGGAATGAGCGGCTATCAGGAGGTACTGTCCGATTTATCATATTGCGGACAGATCGTCATGATGACCTACCCGATGATTGGCAATTACGGCATCAACCGTGATGATTTTGAGAGTCTGGACCCAGCGGTGTTCGGCTTTGTGGTAAAGGAATACTGTGAACAGCCAAGCAATTTCCGCTGTGATCTTTCACTGGATGAATTTCTGAAATTAAAGGATATTCCCGGTATTTCCCATGTGGATACACGCGCAATCACCAGAAAGCTGCGCAGCAGTGGAACGATGCGTGCCATTATGGCAGAGGAGGATGCGGATGTGGAAGCAGCTGTAGCGATGCTGAAGGAAACGGATTTTCTCCACGATCAGGTTGCCAGAGTATCTACGCAGAAGCCGTTCCCGATTCCATCCCGCGGGAAAAAGGTCGTACTTATGGACTTCGGGGCAAAGCACGGCATCATTCGTGAGCTGTCCGCAAGAAGCTGTGATTTGATCGTTGTTCCCTACAATACAAGCGCGAAGGCTATTCTGGCATTGCATCCGGATGGGGTGATGCTGAGCAACGGTCCCGGGGATCCCAAGGATATGGGAGATGCAATCGAGGTTATCCGTGAGCTGATTGGACAGGTAGTGATATTCGGCATCTGTCTGGGACACCAGTTGATTTCACTGGCATGTGGGGCAAATACCGTAAAGCTGAAATTCGGACACCGCGGCTGCAATCATCCGGTTGTAAATCTGGCAACCGGAAAGGTGGAAATCACCTCTCAGAATCACGGCTATGCTGTCGAGGCGGAAAGTCTGGCAGGTACACAGCTGGAAATGACACACCAGGCATTAAACGATAAGAGTGTGGAGGGTGTCCGCCATAAGCAATATCCGGTTTTCAGTGTGCAGTACCATCCGGAGGCTGCACCGGGGCCGGAGGATGCGAACTATCTGTTTGATGCGTTCATGGAACTGATGGAAAAGGAGACTGCATAATATGACAAAGCGTATGGACATTAAGAAAATACTCGTGATCGGTTCCGGACCGATTGTAATCGGACAGGCCGCTGAATTTGACTATGCAGGAAGCCAGGCATGCCAGTCTCTGCGTGAGGAGGGCTATGAGGTCATTCTGATCAACTCCAATCCGGCAACGATTATGACGGATACAGCAATCGCAGACCGCGTTTACATCGAACCGCTGACACTGGAGTTTGCGAGTCGTATCATATACAAGGAGCGCCCGGATGCTATCCTGGGAAGTCTGGGCGGTCAGACCGGGTTAAATCTGGTCGTAGAGCTTGCCAATTCCGGTATACTAAAGGAGTATGAGGTGGAAATTCTGGGTACGGACCTGGATGCGATCAACAAGGCTGAGGATCGCGAGCTTTTCCGTGATCTGATGTATGAAATCAAGGAGCCTGTACCGGAAAGCGATATTGTACATACCGTAGAGGAGGCCATTTCCTTTGCGAATGAAATTGGCTATCCGGTTGTCGTTCGCCCGGCCTATACGCTGGGAGGAACTGGAGGAGGCTTTGCGGATAATGAGGAGGAGCTGCGTGTCATTGCGGACAACGGGTTAAAGCTGTCACCGGTGCACCAGTGCCTGATTGAACGCAGCATTGCCGGCTTTAAGGAAATTGAATATGAGGTCATGCGTGATTACAATGATAACGCCATTGTCGTCTGCAATATGGAAAATATCGACCCGGTCGGTATTCATACCGGAGATTCCATGGTTGTCGCACCGGTACAGACGTTATCCGACCGTGAGCATCAGATGCTGCGCAATGCCAGTCTGAAAATCATTCGTGCATTGAAGATATGCGGCGGCTGCAATGTCCAGCTGGCACTGGATCCAAACAGCTTCAAATATTACATTATTGAGGTGAACCCGCGTGTATCGCGTTCCTCTGCATTGGCAAGTAAGGCGACCGGCTATCCGATTGCCAAGCTGGCTGCGAAAATTGCGGTCGGTATGACGCTGGATGAAATTATCAATCCGATCACAAAAACAAGCTATGCCTGCTTTGAGCCTTCTCTAGATTACATCGTTACCAAGCTGGCACGCTTCCCGTTTGATAAATTCGAGCGTGCTGATCGCCGTTTGGGAACCCAGATGAAGGCAACCGGAGAGGTTATGTCCATCGGACGAACCTTTGAGGAAAGCTTTCTGAAGGCGGTACGCTCTCTGGAAATGAAATGCGATCATATTGACAATAAGGAAATTGATGGCTGTACAACAGAGGAACTGTGGGAGAAAATTGCAGTGAAGGATGATCTGCGTATGTTTGGTATCGCTGAGCTAATCCGTCGTAAGGAATCCCTAGAGCGCATTCATGAGATTACCAAAATCGACTTCTTCTTCCTGCATAAATTCGCAAATATCATTGCACTGGAACAGGAAATGATGAAGAATCCGCAGGATGTGCAGGTTTTACGTCATATCAAGGAAAACGGCTTCGCGGATTCCTACATCGCCCGTAAGTGGGGGATGGATGAGCGTGCAGTATATGAGCTGCGTAAGGCAAACGGCATTGTACCGGTATACAAAATGGTCGATACGTGTGCGGCGGAGTTTGAAAGTGCGACACCGTATTTCTATTCCACCTATGAGCAGGAGAATGAATCCTATCGCAGTGACCGTAAGAAAATTATCGTATTAGGCTCCGGCCCAATCCGTATCGGACAAGGTGTGGAGTTTGACTATGCGACGGTGCACTGCGTCATGACCCTGCGTGAGTGCGGCTATGAGGCGATTGTAATCAATAACAATCCGGAAACGGTATCCACGGATTTCTCCATTTCCGATAAGCTTTACTTTGAGCCGCTGACGATAGAGGATGTCATGCATGTTGTCGATCTGGAGCAGCCGCTGGGCGTTGTGGTGCAATTTGGCGGTCAGACGGCAATCAACCTGGCTGATCAGCTGGTAGAGCGCGGTGTCAAAATTCTGGGAACCTCTCTGGAAAATATCGACCGTGCGGAGGATCGTCACGCCTTTGAAGCGATGCTGCATGAGCTGGATATTCCTCAGCCAACCGGACAGACTGCCGTTGAGGTGGAGGAAGCTGTAAAGATTGCGAATCGCATTGGATATCCGGTACTGGTGCGCCCATCCTATGTATTGGGTGGACGTGCGATGGAAATCGTACACAACGATGAGGACTTACGTATCTATATGGCAACGGCAGTAAAGGAAATCAGCCACGATGCACCGATTCTGGTCGATAAATATATCGTTGGCAAGGAATTGGAAATCGATGCGATCTGTGACGGGGAGCAGGTATATATACCGGGCATTATGGAGCATATCGAGCGTGCCGGTATCCATTCCGGAGATTCCATCAGTGTCTATCCGCCGCAAACTATTTCCGACAAGGTACGCGATACCATTATTGACTATGGTATCCGCATCGGGAAAGGCTTTCACTTTATCGGTCTGTACAATATCCAGTTTATTGTAGAGGCTGACACTGAGCAGGTCTATGTGCTGGAGGTCAATCCGCGAAGCTCCCGTACTGTACCGTTTTTAAGCAAAATCACAGGGGTGCCGATGAGTCATATCGCAACGCGCTGTGTGCTGGGCGATACTTTGGCGGAACAGGGCTATGAGGAAGGTATTCGTCCATTTGCGGATCGTGTGTTTGTGAAGGCTCCGGTATTCTCCTTTGCGAAGCTGCGCAGTGTGGATACGGTGCTGGGGCCAGAAATGAAGTCCACCGGAGAAGCGCTGGGCGGTGATGTGACACTGGAAAAGGCATTGTACAAGGCATTGCTGGCAAGCGGTGTCCGCATTCCGAATCACGGGAATGTATTGATGACCATAGCGGATGATGATAAGGAAGAGGGCCTGACGATAGCGAAGCGTTTTTCTGCCATCGGATATGGTATTTATGCGACCAGCGGTACCGCCAGCTTCCTGCAGGAAAACGGACTGTTCGTAAAGAATGTCAATAAGATCGCACAAAGCGGTGATCTGAATGTGCTGGATGTCATCCGTAAGGGAAAGGTGAATTATGTAATCAATACCATGTCGAGCGGAAACAAGGAGGCAACCAATGACGGCTTCCTGATCCGCCGGGTATCCGCGGAAAACAATATCAGCTGCTTTACCTCCTTTGATACGGCAAATGCAATATTGAAGGTGCTGGAATCGTTGAATTTTACAACGATTTCCATGAATGAGCTGGAAAAATAATATGAATAAACAGGAGAGTGCAGACAATCGCAGCTGTACTTTCCTGTTTTTCTATGTCTGTTCACAATTCGTTGCATCCCCATAGCGGTATAGCTTATAGAAAATAAGGAGCACTCATACGGGTGTGCTGTCTGCTGATGCAGGAAGGAAATTATACAGCGAAAGACTTTCGTTTTCCATAAAGCAGCGGATACTGACTTCATTGTTCACCTGCAAGTCTATAAAGCGCTGAAATACGGGGGAATACTGGCTTTTTCGTACTGAAAGCGCTATAATTAAGACAAGAAAACAGAAAGGAGCTTTCTATGTTTACACAACGTTTCAAGGACAAGGTTATGGTCGTAACAGGAGGTACTTCCGGAATTGGGAAGGCCGTATGCATCAGAGCCGGCGCTGAGGGTGCAGCAGTGGTTATCGCCGGTAGAAATGAGAATCGCGGAAAAGCGATTGAAAAGACGATTACTGACAATGGAGGAACAGCATTGTTTGTTCGCTGTGATGTGACTAAAAAAGAGGATATTCTTGCCCTGTATGCAAAAACCATGGAGGTATACGGGCGCTTGGATATTGCGGTGAACAATGCAGGGATTGTCGGTGATTCTAAGAAAATCGAGGATTTAACTGATGATGACTGGTTCAGTGTGGTAAATGCCAACCTGACAGCGATGTTTTACTGCATACGCGAGGAAGTAAAGTACATGATGCAAAATGAGAACGGCGGCTGTATTGTGAACACAGCTTCCGTAGCCGGTATTCGTGCGACCCCAGCCGGCCCTGCTTATGTTGCCAGCAAGCACGGTGTTGTTGGTTTGACAAAGTCCACAGCAATGGATTATGCCAATAGGAACATCACATGTAATGCTGTCTGTCCGGCAGGTACGGATACACCGCTGACAGAGGCAGCAAAAGAAAAAATTTATGCTAAGATTGCGGAGCTAAAGGCACAGGGCAAGGATCCGCAGGAATTTATGAAAAATTCCATGATTGCCGGTAAGACAGAAACGCTGCAGCATCGCAATGCGACGAGTGAGGAGCAGGCAGCGACCATTCTGTACTTTGCCAGTGATGAGGCAAGACATATCACCGGAAGCATCGTGGCAAGCGATGGCGGCTTTACGGTGTATTGATATGTAAAGCACGGACGAAGAGAGCACAGCCTTCTCTTCGTTTTTTCTTTCTTCGCGCTTGCAGGGAGCTTCCTGCACAGAACGATTGCTTCCGTACTGTAAGCGAAGAGTCAAAGTTAGAAGTTGCTTGGTCTGGATACAGTATTATGAGCTATCTGGCAGAATTCAGAAGTGCAGTCGTTATATCGCTGCTTCCTAAGCAAGAAGGACACTTCGATCAAAAAATAATCGTTTGTATTGACAGAAGCTGGAAATTGTGGTATTCTATATATGGAGTTAGATAAAACTAACAAAGAGATTGCAGTGTCTTTGTTTTCCTTATAACCTTACAACCAGCCAAAGATCTGACTTCATTACAGACTGTCTGTTTCTGCTTTGTACAGCAGCTCTCAGTCTGCTTTTTTGTAAGCTTTTTTTCAATGCATGCCTATTGACGTTCGGCAAAAAAAATGATACAGTTTAGGCAGTTATATGACTGACGGAAGTGGAATTGACCACAGGGAGTATAATGGATAAGAGCCGACCGTCTGGGCAGAAGAGCTCGGGACAACTGTCGGCTCTTTTCTTGTGGATGAATCAGTCCTATGATTTATCTTACGAAACCATTTCATAACAGAATGAAACAGGAGGACGCAGGATTTATGATGAATGAACGCAAAGAATGGGAAGGCTTTACAGGCCGCCTCTGGAAAGAGGAAATCAATGTTCGGGATTTTATTCAGAACAACTACAAGCCATACGATGGAGATGAGGCTTTTCTGGCAGAGCCTACGGAAGCAACAAACAAGCTGTGGGGAGAACTGCAGAAGCTGCAGAAGGAAGAACGCGCTAAAAACGGTGTTCTTGATATGGAAACAGAAATCGTTTCCTCTTTGACTTCCTATGGGCCGGGCTATATCAGGGATGAATTAAAGGATCTGGAAGCGGTAGTCGGTCTGCAGACAGACAAGCCGCTGAAACGTGCTTTCATGCCATACGGCGGTATCAAAATGAGTGAGGAAGCATGTACGACATACGGCTATGAGCCAAGTGAAAAGCTGCATGAAATCTTCCATGAATACCACAAGACACACAACGATGCTGTATTCGATTGCTATACACCGGAAATGCGTCTTGCCAGACGTAATAAAATCGTTACCGGACTTCCGGATACCTATGGCCGCGGGCGAATCGTCGGTGATTACCGCCGTGTTGCGCTGTATGGTATCGATTATCTGATTGAGCAGAAGCAAAAGGATAAAGCCAACTGCGGCTGTGGTGTCATGAGCGATGACATCATCCGTCAGCGGGAAGAGCTGGCAGAGCAGATCAAGGCACTGAAGGGTATGAAGGCGATGGCTGCCCTGTACGGCTTTGATATCAGCGGGCCTGCACACAATGCAAAGGAAGCGGTACAGTGGCTGTATTTCGGCTATCTGGCTGCCATTAAAACACAAAACGGTGCTGCTATGAGTGTCGGCCGTGTTTCCACCTTCCTGGATATTTATATCGAACGTGATCTGGAAGCAGGCATTCTTAATGAAAGCGAAGCACAGGAGCTGATTGACCATATGACTATGAAATTCCGTATGGTGAAATTCGCGCGTATTCCTTCCTATAACCAGCTGTTCTCCGGTGACCCGGTATGGGCTACGCTGGATTTGGCAGGACTTGGAATGGATGGACGTCACATGGTTACTAAATCCGATTTCCGCTTCCTGCATACACTGGAAAACATGGGGCCTGCACCGGAACCTAATCTGACGGTGCTGTATTCCTCCCATCTACCGGAAAACTTCAAGACCTATTCCGCACGTATCTCTATTGAGACAAGCTCTGTCCAGTATGAAAACGATGATGTCATGCGTCCGGTATGGGGCGATGACTATGCGGTATGCTGCTGTGTAAGTGCAACCCAGACCGGTAAGGAAATGCAGTTCTTCGGAGCACGCGCAAACCTTGCAAAATGTCTGCTGTATGCGATCAACGGCGGTATTGACGAAAAGACAAAGGCACAGGTTGGCCCGGAATATCGTCCAATCACAAGTGAATATTTGGATTACGATGAGGTTATGCACAAGTATGACAACATGATGGAATGGCTGGCTGATCTGTATGTCAACATTTTGAACCTGATTCAGTATATGCATGATAAATATTATTACGAAAGCTCTTTGATGGCACTGATCGACACCGATGTGCGCAGAACCTTCGCAACCGGTATTGCCGGCTTCTCCCATGTCGTGGATTCTTTAGCAGCAATCAAATATGCCAAGGTAAAAACAATTCGTGATGAGGATGGACTGGTTATTGATTATGAAATCGAAGGGGATTTCCCTCGCTATGGAAATGATGATGACCGTGCGGATGATATTGCGGTATGGCTGTTAAAAACCTTTATGGAAAAAATCGAAAAGCGTCACACCTATCGTGATTCTGAGCCGACAACCTCAATTCTCACCATTACCTCAAACGTTGTATACGGTAAGGCAACTGGAGCACTTCCGGATGGACGTAAGGCCGGAGAGCCGTTATCACCGGGAGCGAATCCTTCCTATGGCGCAGAGCAGAACGGTCTGCTGGCATCTTTAAATTCCGTAACCAAGCTGCCGTATGAATATGCGCTTGATGGTATCAGCAATACGCAGACAATCAACCCGGATGCACTGGGACATGATGAGGATGAACGCGCAAATAATCTGGTGAATGTTCTGGATGGTTATTTTGACCAGGGTGCTCACCATCTGAATGTTAATGTGTTCGGTATTGAAAAATTGAAGGATGCCATGGAGCATCCGGAAAAAGAGGAATATGCGAATTTCACGATCCGCGTTTCTGGATATGCCGTTAAATTTATTGACCTGACCCGTGAGCAGCAGATGGATGTTATTTCCAGAACCTGCCATGCAAGTCTGTAATGAATTGATAAGGTCTGTTTAAAAACAGACCTTTCTACTTTTGGGAGGTAAAAGCATGAGTGTAAAGGGTGCTGTTCATTCGATTGAAACCTTCGGCTCTGTCGACGGGCCGGGTGTACGCTTTGTCATATTTTTAAAGGGCTGTGCGCTGCGCTGTCAATATTGTCATAATCCGGATACCTGGAAATGCGGGGAACCGGATACAGACAGCGAGCAGCTGCTGAAAAAAGCGCTGCGCTATCGCAGCTACTGGGGGAAAAACGGCGGGATTACCGTCAGCGGGGGAGAGCCGCTGCTGCAGATTGATTTTCTGCTGGATTTGTTTCAACAGGCTAAAAAAGAGGGCATCCATACCGTTATTGATACCGCGGGAAATCCATTTACCACAGAGGATATATTCTTTGAGAAATTCCAGAAGCTGATGGAGGTCAGTGATCTTCTGCTTTTGGATCTCAAGGTATTGGATGAACAAAAGCATATTGCCCTGACCGGAAAGAGCAATCAGAATATTTTGGATATGGCAAGGTATCTGTCTAAGATTAACAAGCCGGTCTGGATCCGTCATGTTCTGGTGCCGGGTATCAATGACAGCGATGAGGATTTGAAACAGCTGGATACCTTTATTCAAACGCTGCATAATGTAAAACGCGTGGAAATTCTTCCTTATCATTCCCTGGGTGCCTACAAATGGAAGGAGCTGGGATATTCCTATGCATTACATGATGTGCAGCCTCCAAAAAAGGAGCTTATAGCACATGCTAATGCACTGCTTCATACAGCCGATTACAAAGGGTAAGATCATACTATGACACATACGAGTGTGCAGCTGCTTATTATTTACACAAAAGCAGCTGCACACTGTTTGTTTGCGGAATTTTTTGCTTTGTATTTGAAAGGGTTCTTTGCATACAGGATGTTTTACTATCCTTCCTCCTGAAAAAGTGGTATGATGACAATAGATGGAAGGAGGTAGTATCATGAAGGATTCTAAACGTATTCGCATGCACACAGGCAAAGGGTTTATTGCTGCACTCGATCAGAGCGGAGGCAGTACACCCAAAGCACTTCGACTGTATGGTATCGCAGAAGATGCGTATCATAACGATGAAGAAATGTTTGATTTGGTTCATGAAATGAGAACCAGAATTATGACGTGCCCTTCCTTTACAAGCGAGCATATACTCGCAGCTATTCTGTTTGAGAACACCATGGATCGTAAGGTGAACGGGGAGTATACGGCAGATTATCTGTGGAATCAGAAGGAGATTCTCCCTATTCTGAAGGTTGACAAGGGGCTGGCTCCGTTGGAACATGGTGTACAGCTTATGAAGCCGATGCCACAGCTTGATGAACTGCTTGAACGAGCAAAGGAACGCCATATTTTCGGTACGAAAATGCGTTCTATCATTAAGGAAAGCAATACTGATGGTATCCGTGCAATCGTAGAACAGCAGTTTGCAATCGGTAAGAGAATTTGTGCTACAGGTCTTGTTCCGATTCTGGAGCCTGAGGTGGATATCAATGCAGCGGATAAGGCAGATTGTGAAATCCTGTTAAAAGCGGAAATCAAAAAGCATCTGGCGTTATTGCAGGACGATGAAATCATCATGTTTAAGCTGAGTATTCCAAGTGTTGACGGTTTCTACAGTGAGCTGATGGAGGATCCGCATGTACTGCGTGTTGTCGCATTATCCGGCGGCTATACAAGAGATGAAGCAAACGCGCGTCTTGCAAGAAACCCAGGATTGATTGCCAGCTTCTCCCGTGCTCTGTCACAGGGGCTCAGTGTTACGCAGAGTGATGAGGAATTTGAGGCGTTGTTAAAGGAATCCATTCAGTCCATTTACGATGCCAGCATCACCTAGAAAGATGCAATATCAAATATAATATACGGGTATGAAAAAAGATGCAGAGTGAGGCTACTCTGCATCTTTTGCGTTGCGGTAAAGAAGCCGTTTATATGGTATTCTTTGCATATATCTCAGCCAGTCCGTCTGCATGCAGACACGATATAAAAGCAGCGTCAGAATAAGTCCGAGAATTACATCGATGACAGAATGCTGTTTTAAAACGACCGTAGACAGGCAGATGGCAATACCGGTGAATATCGTAATGCCTTTGATCAGTACAGGATGGCGAAAATTTTGATAACGCTGTACGATCATCATGATGGCAACCGTGCTGGAAACATGAATGGAAGGACAGACATTGGTCGGCGTATCAATGGCATACAGCAGGCTTGCGATTTTGGCAAGCAGGTTGTCATGCTCCACAACCGGACGCAGCTGCAGGCCGTTGGGAAGCAGGGTATAGATTATGAGACAGATGGTCATACCGCTGAACATGATAAAGCACAGGTCCAGAAAATCCTTACGCGAGTGAAACAGAAAATAGCCAAGGGATACTGCAAGCATGGGGAACCATGCAAAATAAGGAATTACAAAGCCCTCATGAAAGGGAATCCAGTCGTCCAGCGGACAGTGTATGATAAATCTGGGAACCGCAAAGTTTTCCAGAAGCTCAAAATAAATTAAATAGGGAATAAAATACAGAAGACACAGAGAATAGGGATGCTCTCTGATCCAGGCTGCTGTTTTTTTAAGCATAGGCATCCTCCTTTTACGAATAGTATTTATTATAGTACGAAATTCCATTTCTTTCAATAAAAAAATCCGACCTGTGCCGGATTATGGTTTGATGTAGGAATATCCCTCCTGCTGTTTTAGTGCCAGCTCAACAACGCCGCTTGCCACGGTGGCAACACCGTCTAACAGCTCCTGCTCCTCTACCTTTTGCCCTTTCATCGCATTACGGCAGGCGGCAATGACGACACCGCGCTTCATAAAGTCACAAAAGATATCGCTGTATTCCAGCTGGACTGCTGCTTCCTTGCGCAGCTGGCGGACAGCTCTGCCGTTGACAACGATTTCGATGTGAAATGCTTCACCTGATTGTTCACAGTATGCAAGCATATGCGTAACATTTCCCTGCACAAGCGGCCACCGCTTTTCTTCATCAATGTGAAATACCACGTTCATGAACATACCTCTTTTCTGTTTTTTTTTGTTAAGGTCATTGTACGACACAACGGCAGCTACTTGCAAGAGAAATCCTTAATTTCGTGTTGTGAAAAAATTCATAAAGTTTTTATTTGAAAGCGATTCCACAGGTGGTAGAATAGCTACAGAGGAAAGTTGAGTGTGATGATAATATGAAGAATCTGGAGCATCATCTGCTGGGAAAGCATCCCAGAATCGGATTTGCGGAGGGAGCCAACCCCGATGTGATACAGGCAGCCATACGGCATGTGGAAAATGGGTTTATATTACCTGTTCTGATTGGACATAAAAAGGAGATTCTCTGGCATGCGAAGGAAATGGGCGTGGATGTTAGCGGTGTGGAAATAGCCGATATCGAGAGCTTTGCGAATAAGCATGAAATGGTGGCGCGTATGCTGATGATCCGCCGCGGTGACTGGAGTCAGGAGGAATGTGAAAAAAAGCTGCAGGATGTTAACTACTTCTCGACGATGTACCTGGAGCTTGGCTATATCGACGGCCTGGTTGGAGGTGTTGTGGCGACTACCGCACAAACCATGCGGCCGGCCCTGCAGCTGATTCGGACAGCGGAAGGAGAGCGTACGGTATCCAGCTGTGTTTTGCTGGAGAAGGAGAATGTTCATTATATCATGGGGGACTGCACATTGAATGTGGATCCGAATGTGCAGGAGCTTGTGGAAATCACCTTGCAGTGCGCACGTACAGCACGGCAGTTCGGTATTGAACCAAGGGTAGGGATTTTATCCTATTCCACCTTTGGCTCAGGTAGCGGGGCAAGCGTTGACAAGGTGCGTGTTGTGGCTGAGCATCTGAAACGCATGCCGCTGGATTTTGCAGTTGACGGAGAAATTCAGGTAGATGCCGCCATATCCCCGCTTGTCGCAAAGGTGAAAGCACCGGATTCCAGCATTGCTGGAAAGATGAATACCTTGATTTTTCCTAATATTGATGCCGGGAATATCGGTTATAAAATTGCAGTGGAGCTTGGCGGCTTTACCATGTTTGGACCGATCCTGCAGGGCTTGCGTAAGCCGGTCAATATTCTGACAAGAAGAGCAAGTGTGGATACGATATATTCCATCGGCATCATTACCGGTGTGCAGGCAGTGGAGATGAGATAGTGATACCGGTAGGGAAGTCCCCAAGATATTTTGAAAACTAAAAAAGAGCTGTTTCAAACACTTTTTAAGAAGTGTAAAGGAACAGCTCCTTTGTTTTGCAATGCTGCCGTTGGAGGCCTGCTCCAGTGATATGCTTTCAGAAAGCGATATATCTGAAATACGCACCTGCTTTGAAAAGTCTGCATAGTAAGGGGAATATAAAGCCTACGCCTTCTTTCTTCTTCCCTCTGTATCCGCAAAGGATAAAAAAGCATTCATATGCGGCGTCAGCCATTTACTTTTGTGATAGACGATCTGCCGGTATACATGAAGCTGGAAGTCTTTTGGGTGAAGGATGGACAGACGCTTCTGCTCCACATAGGGCCGCACACAGAAGGCAGGAAGAAACGAAATTTCCGGTTCACTCAGCAGCTCCCTTATGATAAATTCCGTATTGCCGATTTCCAGATACGGGTGAACCTGCTGCTTCATGGATAAGGCGTACTGCTCCAGTTCATAGCGGTAGCTGGCAGCGCTTTCCGTAAGAATCAGCTCCTCCTGCAGTATATCCTTTAATAGAATGGATTTTTTTTGTGTGAGAGGATGCTGCGGATGACATACAAACACAATTTCCTCCGGTTCATCCACAACACGGATCCAGTCGTGATGATACTGACGGCGGTCAATAAAATAAACGATATCCAGCTCGTTATGATTCATCATATCCAGCAAAATCTCCGGTGATGAGGTTTCCACGCTGATAGTAATTCGCGGATACGCTTTATGAAACGCATGGAGCAGCTTGGGAAAGGACGATGCGCAAAGGGATTCGGTCATACCGATTCGTAAATGTCCCGCTAACTCCTGTGCCTCCTGCAAAGCGAGCTTGGCTTTTTCACTCTCCTCTAAAATACGGCACGCATAGGCATAGAAGATATCTCCCTGCTGCGTAAGGGAAATGGATTTTCCAAATCGGTCAAACAATCTGGTATGCAGCTCCTTTTCCAGCTGCTGAATCTGAATTGTGACGGCTGCCTGTGTATATCCCAATGCTGCGGCAGCCTTTGAGAAGCTCTTGAGCTGAGCCACCCGTTGAAATGTTCGCAATGTACGCAGTTCCATAAATCCTCCCATAAAGATAATTTAACTATCTCATAAAATATATAAAATTTTCATAATTATATGACGATGATATAATACATTTACCAAGAAGTCAACGTGAAACGTGAAAAGGGAGAAAAATTATGGAAAGACACGATGCACAATATACAGCGTATGTCAATCTGCTGAAAAAAGAGCTTGTTCCGGCGATGGGATGCACAGAGCCGATCGCAATCGCGTATGCGGCGGCACAGGCGGCAGCACGGTTACAGGGGGAAGTGGAGCAGGTTGATATTTATGCCAGCGGAAACATTATCAAAAATGTGAAAAGTGTCACAGTGCCGAATACCGGAGGGCGCAAGGGTATTCAAAGCGCAGCCGCAATCGGTATCGTTGCAGGTGATCCTGATCTGGGACTGGAGGTAATTTCCCACGTCCGCACGGAACAGATCAAAGAAATGGAGGAGCTTTTGAACCGGGCTGCATTTCATGTCCATCATGAGCAGTGCAGCTGTGCCCTGCAGGTTGGTGTAAAGGTGAGCGGGAAGGGGCATTCTGTTCTTGTATGTATTCAGAATGAGCATTCTCATATTGTTCGCATTGTAGAGGATGGCATATGCATTCTTGATGAAGAAGCACAGGAGGATGCACAGGAGCTGCCGGATGCTGTACAGTTTTCCATGAAGGGAATATATGAATTTGCCAGTATGGCTGACATAAAGGATGTCAGAGCTATACTGGAACGCCAGATTGCGTGTAATACTGCCATTGCCAAGGAAGGGCTGGAACATTCCTATGGGGCAAATATTGGTTCCGTACTGCTTTCCACCTACGGAGACCGTGTACAGATTCGTGCGCGTGCACTGGCTGCGGCAGGAAGTGATGCAAGGATGAGCGGGTGTGAGCTGCCTGTCATTATTAACAGCGGGAGCGGTAATCAGGGGATGACCTGTTCCCTGCCTGTGATTGCATATGCAAAGGAGCTGCATTCCAGTGAGGAGCAGCTGTTTCGGGCCCTCCTGATTTCCAATTTATCCACATTGTATCAGAAAAAGTTTATCGGCAGACTGTCTGCCTATTGCGGTGCAGTGAGTGCCGGTGCGGGAGCAGGAGCTGGCATTGCGTATTTATTAGGAGGCGATTATGAGCATATCTGCCACACGATTGTAAATGCGCTGGCGATTACCTCCGGCATGATCTGTGATGGTGCCAAGCCTTCCTGTGCAGCGAAAATTGCAACTGCAGTCGATGCCGGAATTATGGGCTGCATGATGTATCAGAAGGGTAAGCAGTTTTACCGTGGAGAAGGGATTGTATGCCGGGATATTGAGGAGACCATCATGGGGGTTGGTCAGTTGGCAAGAGACGGTATGAAGGAAACAGATGATGAAATCATACGGCTGATGATCAATAACTAGGCTTTGCTGTATCAGTGAAACCATATACATAGAAAACGCCTGTCGCAATAGTTTTGTACAGGCGTTTTATGTATGCAATGCTTTATCGTTTGTGATTTTGCTTAACCGGTGAAAAAGCAGACAGCGTTCTGTGATTTCGTTTGAGGCTTTTTGTATGCTGCTTGCCGACATTGTATGAGATAGGGCAGAGATTGATCGTGAAGAAAGCGGTTTTTGCCATAATTGAGTGTCACAGGAAACAGCGTTTCGCATGCCGATGCTTTATACAGCCTTATACAGATAAAAGGAGGACTTACGTGGTTTTCTTCAGTGCCTTTAAACTGCTGCGGCTGATATCAGGAGAGAGAATCATGACGATACCGCCAAGAATCGTATTGGTGTAAAAGGTAACCACTCTCCATACAAGCATCATGCTGGCTGCTCCCGCTGCACCGACGAACGGTGTGAATACGAGGGTGAAGGTTGTTTCGGCAACCCCGTGCTTACCATAAACCGGAAGCGCTGATAAGATCAGATCTACAAAAAAGGAGGCCGAGAAAAACAGAGGAATATCCTGCAGATGGATATCAAGCTTCAAACAGAATGCAATCAGCAGCGGCAGAGAGTGCCGTACCGTCAGCTTCGCCGTATTCAGTAGATGCACCTTCATAAGCAATCGGGAATCCTTCTTATAAAGATCATTTGCAGTTTGCAGGGAATCACTGAAGTGCTGCAGGCCATGCTGAATGCTGTCTTTTTGTAAGGGCAGATGAATGGTATCTATGAGAACGCTGACAAATGCAATCAGCCATGTGAAAACCCTTGGCCATAAAAACAGCATGGCAACTGCAGCGATAGGAAAGATGCTGATCACAAAGCCGGTAAGCGCCAGTATGCTTTCTTCAGGAAACAGGGAAAACAGATGATCATAGCTGATAAGCACTGCGCAGGCACTCAGTGCCATATAGGAGAGCTGATATAAAATCTGATCCATGACAAGAATGCTGCAGCCCTGCTCCCACTGTATGCCTTTTACCTTGAACAGCAGCATCTGTGCCGTCTTTGCCAGGGCCGAGGCACTGACATTCATTAGGAATACAGCAATAAAGGAATTGGATATCCCGCTCGTCACAGAATAATCAGGATTCACTTTTCTGCATAAAACACGGATACCGATGCCGCCAATGACATAAACCGAGGCACTGATTCCTATGAGCAGGAGGATATCAAACAGATGTAAATGCTGCAAAATCTGCAATATATCTGCAGTATGGTCTTTGATATTGAAATACAGCATACATATAACAAAAAGTATCAGCAGTGTATACTTTCCGATATGCTTCATCCAGTTTTTCATGGCAATCCCTCTTATGTTATGATAACGATTCAACAGCTGGCGTACATTGAAGATGCGGTAGTGTTAAAGGCATTATCGCTTTTTTACAGTGCTTAAGAAGTCGTGAATCGTAATCTCTTAACCATAAGAATACTACAAATTTATGAAAAATAACAGATATCACGGGGAAATATGATAAAATACTGTCAGAAATATTTATGTGTTATCGGCTGCAGGGATGCTTTTACCGGATATCCTTTGTGTGTTAACACAAACGCTTACCGCAAAAAGACCTGTGCCTGTCAGAGGTAAAAAAGAGAAAGGAAAGGGATACTTTATGAAAGGGAAAATTTGTATTTTGAATATTGGCTGCATCAATTACGATCACAAGCTGGATACAGGCTGTCCCGTTTTGTATCCTGTATGCTATGAGGAAAGCGGGCCTGATGAAATTCTGGAACGGGTGCAGGGCTGTGAAATCGTTGTCACAAAGGAGCTTGCATTACCGCGAAGTCTGCTTGAACAGTTCCCTGACAGTGTGCGGCTGATTTGTGAAGCTGGAACCGGTTATAACAATATTGATCTGGAGGCCTGTCGCCAGAAGGGAATCATGGTATGCAATACGCCGGCTTATTCCACAAAACGGGTGGCGCATACTGCTATGATGCTGCTTCTGAATCTGAGCAGCTCTATGCGAAAGCAGCTGCAAATGCTGGAGAAACACGATTACCGTAATTTCACAGAGCATATGCTGGTGGATCACACGGAGGTCAATGATAAAACGCTCGGGATCATCGGTTATGGAAGCATCGGTCAGGAAGTGATACGGATTGCAAGCGTACTGGGAATGAAAATTCTGGTTTCTACGAGAACAGCCCGCAGGGATACGGAGAATGTGAGCTTTGTTTCTCTGGAGGAGTTGCTGAGGGAAAGTGATTATGTCTCTTTGCACTGTCCCTTAAATGCGTCTACGCATCATCTGCTGGATGCAGAAAAGCTGGCTCTCATGAAGTCATCAGCGTTCCTAATCAATACAGCCCGCGGTGCTTTGATCGATGAGCAGGCACTGATTGCAGCCCTGCAAGCGGGAGGTATAGCCGGAGCCGGCTTGGATGTTCAGGAGAATGAGCCAATGGATGCCACAAATCCTCTTTATACGATGTCCAATGTCATTGTTACACCGCATATGGGTTGGAGAGGTTTGGAGACCAGACAGCGGCTGTTGCGGCTGGTGGCTGAGAATATAGAAGCCTATCTGCAGGGCACC
>OAVH01000522.1_pt1 | contig 27840 bp, 24 predicted proteins | sample 1495281 | NCBI WGS metagenome assembly OAVH01 (sample SAMEA2580082, study PRJEB22360) | human gut metagenome | biome: human gut; feature: human-associated habitat; material: faeces | place: Denmark | collected 2008/2010
GTACCTCTGTTTTCGAGGGAAAACAAGGGGGGACATCGTGCCTGCGGAAGTTGGTTACCGTTAATTAAAAAAAAGGTGTTGACAACAGTTCATACTATTGTTATAGTAGTAATAGAACAAATAAAACAAATGCAGATACAGGAGGGCAATGTGTATGAATATTTCAAAATTTACACAGAAATCCATGGAAGCCGTGGAACGGTGCCAGAAGCTGGCCTATGAATACGGCAACCAGGAAATAGAAGAAGAACATCTGCTCTACAGCCTCCTTACCATAGAAGACAGCCTGATACTTAAGCTGATTGAGAAAATGGGTATTCAGAAGGAGCACTTTGTTAACCGGGTGGAGAACGCGGTGAGCAAGCGTGTCAAGGTGCAGGGCGGACAGGTTTATGTGGGAAGGGATCTGAATCAGGTGCTTACCTCCGCAGAGGATGAGGCAAGGCAGATGGGAGACGAATATGTTTCCGTGGAGCATCTTTTCCTGAGTATGATCAAGCATCCCAATAAGGAAATCAAGGCTATCTGGACCGAATACGGCGTTACCAGGGAACGGTTTCTGCAGGCGCTTTCCACAGTGCGGGGCAACCAGAGGGTAACCAGCGACAATCCGGAGGCTACCTATGATACGCTGGAGAAGTACGGCGAGGACCTGGTGGAGAAGGCGAGGAACCAGAAGCTTGATCCGGTAATCGGCAGGGATGCGGAGATCCGTAACGTTGTCCGTATCCTTTCCAGAAAGAGCAAGAACAATCCGGTCCTTATCGGTGAACCCGGCGTGGGCAAGACGGCTGTTGTGGAGGGCCTTGCCCAGAGAATTGTGCGCGGCGATGTGCCCCAGGGACTGAAGGATAAGAAGATTTTCGCCCTGGATATGGGCGCGCTGGTGGCGGGCGCGAAGTACAGAGGCGAGTTTGAGGAGCGTCTGAAGGCCGTGCTTGAGGACGTGAAGAACAGCGAAGGCCAGATTATACTTTTCATAGATGAGCTGCATACCATTGTGGGGGCAGGTAAGACGGAAGGAAGCATGGATGCCGGAAATATGCTCAAGCCCATGCTGGCCAGGGGCGAGCTGCACTGCATCGGCGCCACCACGCTGGACGAGTACCGCCAGTATATTGAAAAGGATGCAGCACTGGAACGCCGTTTCCAGCCTGTTATGGTGGATGAACCCACGGTGGAGGACACCATTTCCATCCTCCGCGGACTGAAGGAGAGGTATGAAGTATTCCATGGCGTGAAAATTATGGATAACGCGCTGGTAAGCGCCGCCATCCTGTCCAACAGATATATTTCTGACCGTTTCCTGCCGGATAAGGCCATTGACTTGGTGGATGAGGCCTGTGCCCTGATTAAGACGGAGCTGGATTCCATGCCTACCGAGCTGGATGAACTTCAGCGTAAAATCATGCAGATGGAAATCGAAGAGGCTGCGTTGAAAAAAGAAGAGGATCGGCTGAGCCAGGAGCGTCTTACGGACCTGCAGAAGGAACTGGCGGAGCTGAAGGAGGAATTCCAGAACAGAAAGGCCCAGTGGGATAATGAAAAGGCAAGCGTGGAGAAGCTGTCGAAGCTGCGTGAACAGATAGACGCCATCCAAAGCCAGATAGAAATCGCCCAGAGAGAGGGTGATCTGGAAAAAGCGGCGGAGCTGAGCTACGGACGGCTGCCGGAGCTGCGCAGACAGCTGGAGCTGGAAGAAGAGAAGGTTAAAAATGAAGATCTGTCCCTGGTACACGAAAGTGTAAGCGAGGACGAAATCGCCAGAATCGTGTCCCGGTGGACCGGCATACCGATTTCCAAGCTGACGGAGAGCGAGAGGAACAAGACGCTGCATCTGGACGAGGAGCTTCATAAGAGGGTGATTGGCCAGGATGAAGGCGTTACCAAGGTGACGGAGGCAATTATCCGTTCCAAGGCCGGCATTAAGGACCCTACCAAGCCTATTGGCTCCTTCCTGTTCCTGGGACCTACCGGCGTAGGTAAGACAGAGCTTGCAAAGGCGCTTGCAGCGGCGTTGTTTGATGATGAAAACAATATGGTCCGCATTGATATGAGTGAATATATGGAGAAATACTCCGTGTCCAGGCTGATCGGAGCGCCTCCCGGATACGTGGGCTATGAAGAAGGCGGACAGCTGACCGAAGCGGTCAGAAGAAAGCCCTACTCGGTGGTGCTGTTTGATGAAATAGAGAAAGCCCATCCGGATGTATTCAATGTGCTGCTTCAGGTGCTTGACGATGGCCGGATTACGGATTCCCAGGGAAGGACGGTAGACTTTAAAAATACCATCCTGATCATGACGTCCAATATCGGAGCCAATTATCTGCTGGAGGGCATCAGCTACGACGGCGAGATTACGGAGGAAACGGAAAATTATGTAATGGCGGATCTGCGCGCTCATTTCAGGCCGGAGTTCTTGAACCGTCTGGATGAAATCATACTGTTCAAGCCGCTTACCAAAGATAATATCGGAGGCATAATCCGCCTGATTATCGGGGATTTGAACAAACGTCTTTCCGACAGGGAGCTGACGATTGAACTTACCCCTGCGGCAGAGGAATTTGTTGTGGATAATGCATATGATCCGGCATACGGCGCAAGGCCGCTGAAGAGATATATTCAGAAGTATGTGGAGACGCTTTCCGCGAAGCTGATTCTGCAGGATGCAGTGGGAGAGGGCGATACCATCCTTATAGATGTAAAGGACGGCAGTCTGGAAGCCCACAGAAAGGAAGTTCCCGCCAATATGTAACAGCGCGGGCAGGCGGCCCATAATGCGGCAATCGTTAATGGCCGGCAGCCGGCGGCGGTCCTGGGAACTGGATTTTGCGCCAGCTATGAAGATGTCGGACAGTAAAACTTTAAATGAAAATAAAATCCCCTTCGGTGTGAGATATACACCGGAGGGGTTTTTGTAATGGCTCAAAAAATATGGATGCTAAATCCGAACTTGCTTTCCAGAACCGAACTTGCATTCCAGAAAGTTCAGTTATCTGAATTGTTACATTATTTTGCCGGCTGAAATACAATGCTATTTTTCAGCCTTATTCTCATCTTCTTTTTTCCCGGCGCCAAGACGGCCCATCAGAGCCACGACCAGGCTGATAATAATGATAACGGTGAAAATTCCAACCATACCCTTTCCCATGATGGACAGGGTAATTAAAAAATTATTCCACATAAAAAATACTCCTTTCCGTAACAGTAAGTTAACCTGCGGTTAAAAGCGCCTGTCCTGCAAACAGGCGGAAGCCAGGCTGAAATCGTCCGTCCTGCAGACAGGCGGAAACCAGGCTGAAATCGTCCGTCCTACAGATAAGCGGAAACCAGGCTGATAACCAGGCCACCCGCGATAACGGAAGCAATCTGGCCGGAAACATTGACACCGGTCGCCTGCATGATAAGTATGTTGCCGGGATCTTCCTTCATGGCCATCTTCTGTACGACTCTGGCGGACATGGGGAAGGCCGAAATACCGGCGGCGCCTATCATGGGATTGATTTTTTCCTTGCGGAACAGGTTCAGGACCTTGGCAAAAAGAACGCCGCCGATGGTGTCGAATACGAAAGCCACAAGGCCGAGCACCATGATCAGCAGGGTGTCAAGGCGTACGAAGGCATCCGCTCTCATGCTGAAGGAAATGGTGATTCCCAGAAGCAGGGTAATCAGGTTGGCAAGGGAGGTCTGGGCGGTATCGGAAAGATTTCCCAGGACGCCGCATTCACGGAGCAGGTTGCCGAACATCAGGAAACCGACCAAAGATACGGAGGCGGGGGAAATCAGTCCCACCAGGAAGGTAACAATTATCGGGAAAAGGATCCTGGTGGTCTTTGTAACCGGTCTGGCCGGTTTGGCGGGCATGCGGATCCGTCTTTCCTTCTTTGTGGTGACCAGACGGATGGCAAAGGGCTGTACAATGGGAACCAGCGCCATGTAAGAATAAGCGGCGACGGCAATTGGGCCGACATACCTGGAACCCAGAACCTGGGAAACCAGAATGGAGGTGGGGCCGTCGGCAGCGCCAATGATTCCGATGGATGCGGCATCCTTCAAATCAAAGCCCATCAGTGCGGCGGCACAGATGGCAAAGAAAATACCAAACTGGGCGGCAGCGCCGAAAAGGAACATAACGGGCTGGGAGAGAAGGGGACCGAAGTCAATCATGGCTCCGATACCGATAAACAGCAGAATCGGGAGTGCTTCGGAGGCCTCAATCCCTACGTTGAACAGCCATTCAATGATACCGTTAACCTCTCCGATGCCGGACATGGTCTGGTTGATGACGCCGGACAGCGGAAGATTGACGAGAATGGCGCCGAAGCCCATGGGCAGAAGCAGCGCAGGCTCGTACTCCTTTTTGATTGCGAGATAAATGAGCAGGAGGCCGACAAGATACATAACTACCTGCTGGGGGGTGATGGACAGTAATCCTTCATAAATGAATTCCATACTTTTTCATCCTTTCTTTGTGGTGGTAAAATGTTGCAGGGCTGCAGTGGCATGTACATTTTACGGGTGGCGCCAGGCTCTTACAGTAATGGTAAAGCAAAAACGCCGCCCGGTGAAATTCCTGTAAAACCATAAAAAAAGAGACCTTCGGCGTACGCCAAAAGTCTCGTTCTTTCTTCACAGAAAGTGTACAACCATGATTCAGCCTGCCTGTCCCGGCATACGGTACGGTAAATCTGCGTTTCCCGCAATGCGGACGGCCTGAATCAGGGTATGTTGATTGTACATGGATACTACTCCCCTTTAACTTATCTTCAGAATAGCATCAAAAAAGAAGCTATGTCAAGTCCATTTCATAATATGAACAAAATATATACATGAATTCCGGGGGGAAACTGCATCACCGCCGCTGACGTCTCCGGGGACAAAACCAGCTCCGGGCAGAGCGACACACGCCTTGTAGCAGGAATAAGTATTGGAGGAATTGTTCGGGGATGGAATTGACTGTTTTGGGAAAAAGATTTGGCGGCAGCAGGCTGGGCTAAGAAGAATTAAAAGAAAATAAGCCAGGTTTCTTGAAAGAAGGGCGGGGATTGCCTATAATAGGGGAGGCGCCTGCTGGTGAATTTGCGGGGCGGGTGATGGTGCAGGGGATGTTGGGGCTGTGAAAGGATTAGGCGGTTGCGGCTGATTTTTTTGGATGATTATGGAGGTAGTGTTATGGTGATGCCTGAGGATCCGGTGATGCTGTTGAGTTTTGTGAATATGAAGCTCAGGGATTTTTATGGGAGTCTGGATGCGTTGTGCGAGGAGTGCGGCGTGGATAAGGCCGGGCTTGTGGAAAAACTGAAGAAGATAGATTATGTTTATGATGAGGAGAGAAACCAGTTTGTCTGATAAGAGGATAACGGTAAGGCGGGACGGGGAAGAGCGGGTGATCGAAGCGCCTGTGGGAGCAGGATTTCTCAGTCTTTTGAAGATGCATGGGTTTCCTTTGGTGTGCTGTAATGGGAAGGGGACGTGCGTGCGGTGCCGGATTTTGTTCGAGGGGCAGAGGGCGCCGCTGCCTGTGGCGGCGGACAGGATCGCTTTTTCGGCGGAGGAGCTGAGACAAGGGTACCGGCTGGCGTGTATGCACCGGGTACAGGGGGATTGTACTGTGCGGGTGGAGTTCGTGGAAAGCAGGACTGTGGAAGCGGTTACGGCTCATGGCGGCGGGATAAGGGACGGCAGTGCAGGTGCCGCCAAAGACAGCAGCGCGGCGAATGGAGGGATGCCGGGCCGCAGCGCAGAGTATCTGATCGCAGTTGACCTGGGGACGACAACGGTGGCCATGCAGGCTGTGGCAGAGGATTCCCTGCGGGAGCTGAAGCGGGGAGGAAGGCTGCGTATCCTGGGGGAATACAGCTGTATGAATCCGCAGCGCAGGTGGGGGAGTGATGTGATTTCCCGGCTGCAGGCGGCGGAAAGGGGAGAGGCCGGAGAACTGGCAGAGGCTGTAAGAGATGTCCTGGAAGAGGGTGTGGAACAGCTTTGCGGTGAACTGGGCGGGAGGCCGGAGAGTATCTGGCTGGCGGGAAATACTTCGATGGAGCATCTGCTGATGGAGCTGGATACGCGGACGCTTGGAAGATATCCTTTTACTCCGGTATGCCTGCAGGAAATGTGTCTTCCCGGAAGGCAGGGGAAGGACGGCGTTTCGGGACAGGAGATCCGTTTATTGCCGGGAATATCGGCTTTTGTGGGCGCGGATATTACGGCGGGGCTTCTGGCCTGCGGTTTTGCGGAGTGTGAAGACGGGGAATGCAGATTGTTTATTGATCTCGGGACGAATGGGGAAATGGCAATCGGCAGGGGAGACAGGCTCATCTGTACGGCTGCCGCGGCCGGCCCGGCTTTTGAAGGCGGCGCAGGAGTTAATGTGCCGGGAACGGATATGATTGCATTGCTGGCAGAAATGCTGGAGGGCGGTGTAATTGATGAGACAGGCCTGCTTAAAGAGCCTTTTTTTGATACGGGCTGGCAGAAGGGAGAGCTGCGTATCACACAGCAGGATATCCGCGGGCTGCAGATGGCAAAAGCAGCGGTATGCGCGGGTGTGGAGCTGCTGATGGAAGCTATGGGGACGGATGCCTCCCGGATTGACAAAGTCTTTCTGGCCGGCGGTTTCGGTTATTTCCTGGATGTGGAAAAGGCGGCCCGGATCGGTTTATTCCCTCCGCAGCTGGCGGGAAGGGGGACTGCGGTGGGGAATACCTCGCTTTTGGGAGCCTGCCTTTATGGCGGGGAGGAATCCCTGCGGGAAAAAGCGGAAGCCATGTGCCGCAGGGCCGAGGTGCTGAATCTGGCGGAATTGCCGGGCTTTGAGCAAAAATATCTGGAACGGCTGAATTTTTAACCGGTGCTTTCCGGCAGGGAATTATCAGACATTGTATATGTCTGAGTGTGACTGTTCAGGATCTTCACAGTTACATACGTTTGCGTTGACAGTTAAATGAATGGAGTAAAAAACTGCCCGTCAGGGAACCTGTATTTTGCTCCGCAAAACTAAAATCAGGAGTAAAATCATTTCCTTTTCAGAGGACGCGCATTTTACTCCACAAAAACAGGAGGATAAAAAAGATGAAACTTGTGATTATTGAACCGCTCGGCGTAGAAAAGGAGAAGCTTCTTGCGCTGGCAGAGGAAAAACTGGAAGGAAAGGTGGAAATCGTATATTATGATACCCGCGTTACGGATACGGAAACGTTGATAGAACGGGCGAAGGATGCGGATATTCTCGCTTTTTCCAATCTGCCCTTTAAAAAAGAGGTGCTGGAGCACTGTGATAACCTGAAGATGATTTCCGTGGCTTTTACGGGTGTGGATCATGTGGCTATGGATTACTGCCGGGAAAGAGGAATCCTGGTGAGCAACTGCGCCGGATATTCCAATACGGCTGTGCCGGAGCTTGTATTCGGCATGGTGCTGAATCTTTACCGGTATATTATTGAGTGCAATCAGGCTGTCCGTGAGGGAAAGGATAAGACCGGGCTTGTGGGACAGGAGCTGGAAGGAAAAAAATTCGGCATCATTGGAATGGGCGCAATAGGGACAAGGACCGCGCAGCTTGCCAGGGCATTTGGATGTGAGGTTTACGGTTATAACAGGAGCCCCAGAGAAATAGAAGGCGTCACCATGACGGATATGGATACTCTTTTGCGGGAATGCGATATTGTATCACTCCATGTACCGCTGACCGAACAGACAAAGGGGCTGATAGGGGAGGCGCAGCTTCGTCTGATGAAGCCCAATGCGATTCTTGTCAATACGGCAAGAGGGCCGGTGGTGGACAGCCAGGCGCTGGCGGCAGCCCTGGAAGAGGGAAGGATTGCCGGAGCGGCAGTGGATGTATTTGAAACAGAGCCTCCCATAAGCGAGGATCATCCGCTTCTGAAAGCGCCCAGGCTGCTTGCCACGCCTCATGTGGCTTTTGCTACAAAGGAGGCCCTTTATAAGAGGGCGGTTATTGTATTCGATAATATTGCATGCTATCTGGACGGGAAGCCGCAGAACGTGATGTAATAAGGACCGCTGTTCGGCAGGCCAGGTCAGCGTATTCGCTTCGCGAACCTGCACACGGTACCAGGAAGGAATGATAATTTTCCGTCCTGCTGCATATAGTATGAAAGAAAGCGGAAACCAGAGGTCAGTGTCATGCTGAAGGGAAAAAGATGGATAGCGTTCCTGACGATAGTAGTTTTTACGGCGGCTTTGTCCTATTTTGCAAGAGAGAAAAACGGGGCCGCAAGGCAGGAAGCGTGGTCCTCCCATACACTGGCGGACGCCGGCTATGAGGATGAAGCGCCATATAAGGGCAAGGTGGCCCTGACCTTTGACGATGGCCCGCATCCGGTATGTACGCCGCAGCTTTTGGACGGCCTGAAAAAAAGAGATGTGAAGGTGACTTTTTTTGTGACGGGGGAAAATGTGGAGAGCTATCCTGAAATTGTAAAAAGAGCCAGCGAGGAAGGGCATCTCATTGGAAACCATACCTTCCATCATGTACAGCTGACTGCGGCAAATTCAGATGATTTTAAAAAAGAAATTATTTCAACCAACGATATTATCCAGGAGGTGACCGGAAAGGAAACCTCCTTTATCCGTCCGCCCTACGGTTCCTGGGATAAAAAATATGAAAAGGAGCTGAACATGTTTCCTGTGCTCTGGGATGTGGACCCTCTGGACTGGTGCTCCACAAACGTGGATAAAATCGTGAGGAGCGTGCTTGCGGGAACGAAGGAAAACAGCATAATCCTGATGCATGATTCCTATGATTCCACGGTGACGGCAGCACTTCAGGTGGTGGATATCCTGAAAGCGGAAGGATATGAATTCGTGACGGTTGACGAGATTTTGTTTGACTGAAGCTTTGCAGGAATGGAATGGGAAAAACAGTACCGCTTCAGACCGCTTCCATCGTCAGGAGATGGAAGCGGTCTGAAGCGGCAGGGCAGCTGCCTGCGGCGGCATTGCTTTTCCTCAGGGGCAGCCTGGTATTTCTTCCGATACTGAAAATCCGGGTTATGAAGCTGTCAGGCATGGTTATGAAACTGTCAGTCCTGGTTTTCTTTTTTATCCTTTTCTCTCATCTGTTCCATTTCTTTTTCACTCATTTCGGGCGCGCCGAAGGGATATAATTCACGGTAAGCTTCCAGTGTTTTTTCATGGACGGTGCCGGCGGGAATCAGACCCGTGCAGTCATAGGCGGATACGGCGCTGGTGTAGTCCTGATCTTCGGGAATATTGTAATCTTCATCTTTCATGGGATATTTCCTCCTTTTGGATTTTAGTATATGGAAAGCGGATAAAATTATGCGGCGTGTGTCCTGCGGCAGTATTTCAACGGCTGCACATGGAGGGAATTCCTGAAGCATTTTCTTAGGGTCAGCGCGGTAAATGCGCAGACCTGCCTGAACCGCTGCCGAGGTCTGTCTTTTTTTTAAAATCCCTGGCCGGCGCCGATTGATTTCACAGTTGCGGGACGTTATAATAGAGGAAGCCGACGCAAAAAAAGTACGGCATCAGGAGAAAAATACAATGGATTTATTTGATTATATGAGAGAAAACAGTATGGAGAAGGAATCCCCGCTGGCGGCCAGGCTGCGGCCAACAACGCTGGACGAGGTGGTGGGGCAGCAGCATATTATCGGAAAGGACAAGCTGCTCTATCGCGCGATCCAGGCGGATAAAATCAGCTCCATCATTTTTTACGGCCCGCCCGGAACAGGGAAAACCACGCTGGCAAAGGTGATCGCCAATACCACAAGTGCGGAGTTCACGCAGATTAATGCAACTGTTGCCGGGAAAAAGGATATGGAGGAGGTCGTGGCCAAGGCGAAGGATACCATGGGCATGTATGGGAAAAAAACGATCCTGTTCATCGATGAAATCCATCGTTTTAATAAAGGGCAGCAGGATTATCTTCTTCCGTTCGTGGAGGACGGAACCGTAATTCTGATCGGCGCGACCACGGAGAACCCGTATTTTGAAGTGAACGGCGCTCTGCTTTCGCGTTCCATTATTTTTGAATTAAAGCCTCTGTCCAGGGAGGATATAAAGGAGCTTCTGCGGCGGGCTGTCTATGACAGGCAGAAGGGGATGGGCGCCTACGACGCGGAGATAGATGAGGATGCCATGGATTTTCTTGCCGATGTGGCAGGAGGGGATGCCAGGCATGCGCTGAATGCCATAGAGCTGGGGATCATGACCACGCCGCGGGGCGCGGACGGAAAAATCCACGTAACCCTGGAGGTGGCGGGCGAATGCATCCAGAAGCGTGTGGTGAAATACGATAAGACCGGGGACAACCATTATGATACGATTTCGGCCTTTATCAAAAGCATGCGGGGGTCGGATCCGGACGCTGCGGTCTATTATCTGGCAAAAATGCTTTATGCCGGTGAAAGTATCACCTTCATTGCGCGCCGTATCATGATTTGCGCCTCGGAGGATGTGGGAAATGCGGATCCACAGGCGCTTCAGGTGGCTGTGAGCGCATCTCTGGCGGTGGAGCGGGTAGGCATGCCGGAGGCCCAGATCATTCTGGCGAATGCGGTGACTTATGTGGCCTGCGCGCCTAAAAGCAACGCAGCGGTATGTGCCATTGACGCGGCCATGCGTTGTGTTCAGGAAACAGGAAATCTGCCGGTGCCCCCGCACCTGCAGGATGCCCATTATAAAGGAGCGGCAAAATTGGGACACGGACTTGATTATAAATATGCTCATAATTATCCGAATAATTATGTCAGACAGCAGTATCTGCCTTATGAACTAAGCGGAAGAGAATTCTACAAACCTTCGGGAAACGGTTATGAAGTGAAAATAAAAGAGCATATGAAGCGTATTAAGAAAGAAGCGGCGCTGCCGGAAGAAGAAGAAAAATATAACGGCGGGGATGTGCCGAAAAGAGGATAGTAAAAGACCCTGACATATACACAGTATTGTTGTGTGTATGCCAGGGTTTTTTATAATTAAAATAACTGTTCCGTCAGGTACTGGTAAATTTCCTTGTTTTTCTTCTGCCAGTTGGCGCAGATGGAAGCCGCCAGCTCCTGGGTAGGGACGGAAATACGGATGTTCACCAGATCCACGTCCTTGTCCTTTGCCACCAGCTGGGCTTCAAATTCCCCGTTTACCAGCTTGTAAAAATTCCCCTGGATAGAGGATTCGTTGCGCAGCTCCAGCTTATGATTTTTAAAATAATCGATAATGTCGCTTTTGATGGCATCGCTGATCCGGTTTTCAAAATAGTGTAGGGTATCGCGCCCTTCGTCGGTGATCTGCAGCTGTGTCCTGTTCAGTATTGTCCGGGATTCAGCCAGACCGGTTTCCATCAGTTCGGAAATGGCTGTCTGCAGGGTCAGAAAATTGGTGTATTCCTTATCCAGGACGAATTCACTGATCTGCGCTGTGGTCAGGGGAAATGTGACCCTGTCCAGCATGTACAGTACAATTAATTTGTAAAGAGTCAAAGGTTCCTGATTCATAGCATTGTCCTTGTCTGATTGAGGAGAGCTTCATGCGCTGATGAAGCGTATTCAATACGTTACGTTTGTTACGGCTCCAGTCCGGAGCTATCAAAAGGCTTTTCGGGCCGTCGCCGGTTACCCGGTGGATGACGATATCGGGCGAAAGGGCGGCAATGCATGTTATTAAAAGGGTAAGGTAGGAATCCAGGGTGAGCACCTGCACCTTACCTGCGCGGTACTCACCGGCCAGGTCAGTATTGTCAAGTATATGCAGAAGCTGCAGCTTGATTCCGAAAATCCCGCACCCATTAAGGAAACGGATGGTTTCCAGTACCATTTCCGTTGTTTCTCCGGGAAGACCCAGGATTACGTGCACGATAACCGGAATCCCGGCGGCGTGCAGTCGGTCACAGGCATGGGTAAAACAGGAAAGCGCATAGCCTCTGCGGATATACCGTGCGGTTTGTTCATGGATGGTCTGCAGTCCCAGTTCGATCCAGATGAACTTGTCCGGATAATCACTTTTCAGGCCTTCCAGCAGCGCCATGACTTCATTTCCAAGGCAATCCGGCCTTGTTGCGATAGAGATGCCGGCAATATCCGGTTCGGAAAGCGCCTGCCTGTAAACGGAATCCAGATAGGATACAGGTCCGTAGGTATTGGTATAGGCCTGAAAATAAGCGATATAGCGGCTGCCTGTCTTTTTGGCCCGAAGAAGCTGTTTGCCGGCTGTCAGCTGTTCAGGGATGGAAAGGGCGCTTCCGGGAGTAAAATCACCGCTACCGCCTGCGCTACAGAAAATACAGCCCCGGGTATCCAGCGTCCCGTCCCGGTTAGGGCAGGTTAAACCTGCATCCAGCGCTATTTTATATAATTTTTCACCATAGGTGTTCTTACACCAGGCATCCAGGGAATAATAGGGCTTACCATGATAATCCATAGTCCTATTTCCGGATGTGTGATTTTACAGCTTCGGCTACCACTTCCGCAACCTTCGGATTAAAGGCTTCAGGCATGATATTGTCTTCGTTCAGTTCCCCGTCAGGCACAAGGGATGCGATGGCGAGCGCGGCGGCCAGCTTCATTTCTTCCGTAATCTGTGTGGCCCGGCCTTCCAGCGCGCCCTTGAAAATTCCGGGGAAGGCCACCACGTTGTTAACCTGGTTGGGGAAGTCGCTCCGGCCTGTGCCTACGACTTTTGCGCCCGCGGCTTTTGCAATATCAGGCATGATTTCGGGAACCGGATTGGCCATGGCAAAAAGGATGGCATCCTTGTTCATGGAAGAAACCATTTCCGCGGTTACGATTCCGGGAGCAGAAACACCTATAAAGATGTCAGCGCCTTTCATGGCGTCGGCCAGAGTGCCGTTTTCTCCCTGAAGATTGGTGACCTCCATCATTTTCTCCTGCATCCAGTTCAAATCCTTCGTATCCCTGGAAAGGATGCCGGATTTATCGCACATGATAATATTGGGGAAGCCATAGGTCAGAAGCAGCCTGGTGATGGCAATTCCTGCGCTGCCTGCGCCGTTTACCACGATGCGGCAGTCTTCCTTTTTCTTTCCGGTAACCTTCAGGGCGTTGATGATTCCTGCGAGAACCACGATAGCTGTTCCGTGCTGATCGTCATGGAAAACAGGAATATCCAGGGTGGCTTTCAGCCGTTCCTCAATTTCAAAGCAGCGGGGAGCGCTGATATCTTCCAGGTTGATTCCTCCGAAGCCGGGAGCCATCCAGGTTACCGCCTTGATGATTTCCTCCGTGTCCTGTGTGTCAAGGCAGATGGGGACGGCATTGACGCCGCCGAATTCTTTAAAAAGGACGGCCTTCCCTTCCATGACAGGCATAGCGGCATAGGGGCCGATGTTCCCAAGGCCCAGGACCGCGGAGCCGTCGGAAACCACGGCAATGGTGTTGGCCTTGATGGTATAGGTATAAGCGGCTTCCTTATCATTGGCTATCACCTTGCATGGCTCCGCCACGCCGGGGGTGTAGGCGAGTGACAGCGCCTCTCTTGATTTAACGGGTGTTTTGGAAACGGTTTCTATTTTACCATTCCATTCTTTATGTAATTCCAGTGCTTTTTCGTTGGTTGTCATGATTTTTCCTCCCATTTGTTTTTCCGGCAGGGTAACGCTACAGAAGTATCATATAATATTTGGTTTCGATTCGCAATAGCGAACCTGGAAGATTGTGTTTTCCGTCAGGATGGAGTAAGATAAAAGACAGAAAGAGACAGGAGGTATAGAATGGGAAAACAGGGGAAAAAGAAACGGATCTGGCTGCGTGTACTGCTGGGGATTCTGGCTGCGCTGCTTCTGGTGATTATCGGTTATGTCCTGTACGTGATGATAAGCTATCACAGGCTTCCGGATGACCTGACGCTGGATGTGAGGACGCCGGAGAATGCGGATACAACCGGTGCGGTTTCCGTTGGTACAGATTATGAAATTATCACCTACAATATCGGCTTTGGCGCTTACACGCCGGACTACAGTTTTTTTATGGACGGAGGGAAATCCTCAGTTGCAGCCAGTAAGGAAAGCGTGCTTGCCACAGTTTCGGGCGCCGGTGAGCTGGCGGCGGGCTATGATCCGGACTTCATGATTTTTGAAGAGGTGGATCTTAAAGCCACAAGGAGTTACCATGTGGATGAATACGAGCTGCTGGATAAGTATTTCGGCGGATATTACTCGGATTTTGCCATCAATTATGATTCAGCGTTTCTGATGGTCCCGCCCTGGGAGCCTCACGGAAAAAGCCTGGCGGGAATCGCTTTTTATTCAAAATATCCAATTACATCGGCTGTAAGGAAGAGTTTCCCCATTTCCACCTCCTTCAGCAAGTTCCTTGATCTGGACAGATGCTATTCCATCAGCAGGATCCCTGCGGACAATGGAAAAGAGCTGGTTATTTTTTCCCTGCATATGTCTGCTTACGGCAACAGCGATGCTATCCGGGAGGCACAGGTGAATAAGCTGTGCGGGGACATGCAGGCGGAATATGAGAAGGGGAATTATGTGGTATGCGGCGGGGATTTCAATCACGATTTGAAGGCATCCGAGGATACTGAGGAGGATCGTGCGTCCTGGGCGTATCCGTTCCCCAGATCCGATTTGCCGGAGGGCTTTTCCTTCAGCATGGATTTTCTGGGAGAAGCGGGAAAGGCGGCTCTTCCGGACAGCGCCCGGAATGCGGATATGCCTTATGAGGAAGGTGTGACTTATACGGTGACGCTGGATGGATTTATTATATCGGATAATATTGAACTGAAGGAATATGAAAATATCCATACAGGTTATCTGTATGCGGATCATGATCCGGTGAGAATGGTATTTTCCCTGAAGTAGGCGGCGGTGAAACGGGGCGGCACGTTTAGCATGTGCCGTTCTGGGGATGAAAATGGACGAATGCGGCGGCGGAGGCTGTCGGATGGGACGGAGAGAATCCGGTAATGCAGGAATCTGTAAACAGAGAAGCGCATTACCGGATTTTTTAATGAAAGGCTATTACATAGATAAGATATAAGCGGGCTCCAGATAAAGGGCGGCCGTTTTTAATATACAAAAATAATGTATATTAGCAAATAATGTGAAGATTTACAAACAAAAAACAGGCGTAATACGATATAGAAAACGCAGAAGGAGGGAAAACAATTTTGAGAAGAGATGAAATATATGGAGAAAAGCTAAAAAGGATTATCAGATTTATATTTTTCTTTTACCTACACTGTTATACTTTATTATTTTTTGCTATGTCCCAATGGCCGGAGTACAGATAGCTTTTAAAGAATTTAGTCCCTATCTGGGGATTTGGAAAAGTCCCTGGGTAGGAATGGAGCAGTTTAAAAGATTTTTTGATTCCTATCAATTTAAATCGGTAATAGTAAATACCCTTAAAATCAGCCTAAGTAATCTTATATTTGGTTTTCCCATTCCAATACTTTTAGCATTAATGATAAATCAGCTTAACTTTGGAAAACTGAAAAAGATATTACAGACAGCGACATATGCCCCACACTTTATATCTATTCCGGCTGTAGTAGGCATGATTGTTATCATGCTTTCACCGGGAGGACTGATTTACAATATTATTAATAGGTTAACAGGTGAAAGGGCTGGTATTCCCATGGGAAATGCGGACTTGTTCTGTCCGATATTTGTTATTACTGAAATTTGGCAGCATGCAGGCTGGGATGCCATTATTTACATTGCAAGTCTGACATCTGTCAGCCCTGATTTATATGAAGCAGCAGAAATAGATGGTGCAGGAAAGCTACAGAAAATCAGATATATAGATATACCTTCTATCCTGCCGACTGCTGTTGTTCTGCTTATTATGAATTCAGGAAGAATTATGAGTGTCGGATTTGAAAAGGTACTTTTAATGCAGAATCCAATGAATATTTCCGCATCCGAAATAATTTCTACTTATGTTTATAAAATCGGACTTATTGGGATGGAGTACAGTTATTCAGCTGCAATCGGATTATTTAATTCTGTAATTAACCTGGTATTAATCCTTGTTGTAAATGGAGTCGCTAAACGGGCAGGCAATATCAGTTTACTGTGAGAAAGGAATGGAAAAGATGAAAGGAATTAAAAAAAGAGATCGGACATTTGATATAGCAACAGGAATCATATCCGGTATATTACTTTTGATCGTTTTATACCCTCTTTATTTTGTAATTATTGCATCGATCAGCAATCCGGATCTTACATATGCAGGAAAGATATATTTTCTTCCTAAAGAAATAACCTGGGAGGGGTATAAGACAATTCTGGAAGATACCCGTATCTATGTGGGATATTATAATACTATTCTTTACACAATAGCAGGCACGCTTCTTAGTCTGATATTAACATTAACGAGTGGCTATGCCCTGTCAGTAAGACAGTTCATGGGAAAGAAAATAATCAATTTTCTCATTATATTTACCATGATTTTCAGTGGTGGGCTGGTACCTACCTATTTGCTTATGCAGCAGCTGCATCTTGTGAATACTATTTGGGGAGTTGTGATTCCTGGCTGTGTTGGAGTTTGGAATCTGGTAGTGACACGAACCTTTTTTGAAGAGAATATACCTGTTGAGCTTTTTGAATCAGCCCAGCTCGATGGCTGTGGGCATTTTCGCTTTTTTCTGTATATAGTACTTCCGTTATCCGGCGTAATCATAGCGGTAATTGCTTTATTCTACGGCGTAAATCAATGGAATGGTTTTTTTAATGCCCTGGTTTATCTGAATGATAAAAATAAATTCCCATTGCAGTTGTTTCTAAGGGATATTCTTCTTCAACAGGAAATGATGAGCATGGATCCTGACTTGGTAAACGCAATGCGGCATAAAGCAGATCTTGTAAAATATGCAATGATTATTGTAGCTTCTGCGCCGGTGCTTGCAGTATATCCGTTTCTGCAGAGATTTTTTGTCAAGGGGGTGATGATTGGTTCCGTAAAGGGATAAAATTTTAAGGCAAATAGAAGCAAGAGTCTGAAAGGAGGAAAAAAATACTATAGACTTGTAGTATTGAATGATGGGGAAAAAACAAATATAATTATTAACAGGAGAGGAAAATGAGAAAAGTAAAAAAACATTTAACAGTATTAATAGCAACAGCGTTATTAGCCAGCCTTTTTACAGGATGTTCCAGACCGACTTTAAGCGAAGGAGAAACAATACAGAATACAGTGAAATCTGTGGAAAGAGAGGATGAAGCTAACTTTAATCCGGTGGGATATCCAATCGTGGATGAACCGATTACACTAAGGATAGCAGTAAACCGTACAGTAGATTCCGACAGAAAATCGCTGTCTGATATAGATTATTTAAATGAGCTTGCAAAAAAGACGAATATAAATATCGAATGGATTGAAATAGGCCCAACGGCATGGAATGAAAAGAAGAATTTAATGTTTGTCAGCGGAGATCTTCCGGATGCATTTCTGGGAGAAGGAATCAGCGATATGGATATACTCACTAATGTCCAGTCGTTTGTTCCTATGAATGATCTTATTGAAAAATATGCTCCAAATATAAAAGCCTGCTTTGACAAGGAACCGGAGCTGAAAAGAACTGTAACTTCAGCAGATGGGTCGATATATTCTCTTTTCCGATATCGGGGATCATATTTCCCAAATACAATGGATACCATGGGAATTAATAAAACCTGGCTGGATAAATTAGGGCTGGAGATACCGGCTACTACAGAGGAATATTATGAAGTTTTGAAAAAATTCAAGGAAGAGGATCCTAATGGAAATGGTAAAATGGATGAAATTCCACTGATTCTGTTTCATCAAATGGGAAATGCAACAAATTCGGAAGCAAATTTCTTCCCGGCATTTGGAGTATATGATAATACATCTTATTCTGACACAACATATCATCTGATGGTACAGGATGGAAAGCCCCTTTTTACACCTGCGCAGGAAGGATATAAAGAAGCTTTGAAGTATATGCACAGATTATACAGCGAAGGCCTGATGGATGCTGAGATATTTACGACCACCAGTGAATCGTACAACGCCAAATGTCAGGATTCAGAAGAAATAGTAGGGTCTTTTACAGCCTGGACTTTAGCTAATTCGGTTGGTACTGAACGGGCAGATAAAGATTTTATTCAGCTTCCTCCTCTAAAAGGGCCGGAGGGCAATCAGGGATGGACGGTAGTAAATGATATGAGAATCGGCCGCAATATGTTTGAAATAACAACGTCTAATAAATACCCGGAAGCAACAATGAGATGGATTGACGAATGGTATTCTCAGGATATGTCTATTCAGACTTTTTATGGTCCTTATGATGTGATGACTGAAAAGAAAAGTGATGGCAGTGTTATTGCCCACGAACCTCCGGGAGAGATGACCTATGGATTATGGCGATGGGGAAATTGTCCGGCTGATTCCGCGCCCTATGCCTGCTTCCCTGATTTCGAAGAAATTATTACTCCTGCAAAACAGCAGAAGGACAGGGATGTATTTCAAAAAGCAGTAGAACCATATCTTCAAAAAGAAATATATCCTAATGTAATGTTTTCTTTGGAGCAGATGAATACATTGAAAAAAATTATGCCAGATATAAACAGCTATGAGGAGATGATGCGGGCTAAATTTATCAGTGAAGGGAATATTGATGAACAATGGGACGGTTATTTAGAACAGCTGGAGAAACTTGGACTGTCTGAGGCAATGGAAATTTTTGACGATGCGTATAAAAAGTACATGGAATAAGAAAATCTGTTGTATGAGTTCAAAAAAAGATTAGGGATTTAGTTCGGTCATATGGAATACAAAGGGGAGTGGGGCATGCGCCGGAAAAAAGGAAGCTTAAAAAAATCAGAGTTTTTTGTGAAATATCTTATTTCTTATGTACTTGTTCTGGTAATGCCTCTTAGCACCCTTTTTCTGTTTTCATATAATCATTCCATGAAGCTCATGCAAAATAACGCATTGAACATGCAGAAGAATTATGTGGAGCAGGTAAAAAGTACTATTGATACTGCAATGAAAAATACAGATAATATTGTACAGAATATTCGTTTTGATAACAGAATGAAAGATTACATACTGGCTGATTCCCAATACAATTATTATATGGCGGTACAGCAGCTGAAAGAATATCTTCTTTTCAATAATCTTCTGACCTCTGTTCTGGTTTATCGGGGAGAAGATGCTTTAATATTAAGTGAAAACGGAACCTTTCCTCCCTGTTATTTTGGAAAAGAAATTGTCAGGTTTGAGGGGTGGGATGCCACGGAATTGAAACGAAAACTGAATAATACGGAAGAGAATATTTATTTCCGTTCTTTTGCAGTGCTTCCGGGGAATTTAAGCAGGGAATATTATGTACAATGGTTTCCCATGCATGCTTCCGGAAATGTAAGGCCTGTTATCATGACCTTTATCAGTATGGATGAAATAAGAAAAACGATAGGAAATTTAGCCTCCTTCGCAAATGGATATTTTATGATTGCCGATAGTAAGGGAAATATAATTTGTGAAGAAGGGCGAAAAATATCAGTACAGAACAAATGGACCTGGAAATCGGAAAAACGATAGAGGGATCGGAAATTTTGTTACATGGGAATGAAAGGTGCCTTATTTCCCATATGTTAGGCGATGAGACAGGATGGACTTACTGCAGTATCGTGAATTATCAGGATGTTTCTGGTGAGCTTATGAGCCTGAAAAAAATTTATTTTGGAATTCTTTTGGGGCTGTTGATAGCAGGAAGTATCATAATTTATCTTTTTCTGTATACGAACTATATACCGTTAAGACGGCTTGAACAAAGTGTGAGACAGAGTATTCAGGATGAGCTGGATGGAGACTTTAATGAAATAGAAACAATTCAGCAGGCCGTAATGATGCTTTCAGACGGCCTTGAATCAGTTAACAGGCAGATGGGGGAATTGGAACCACTGCAAAGAAATTATGCACTTTTCCGATTACTCAAGGGAATGAACTATAATAAAGAATATCTTCCGGAATTTCTGAAAGAGCAGGGAGATGGCTGCTGCTATTTGGTAGCATGTACGGATCCTTTTTCGGAAGATAATGAAGCAATTATTTCCGAGAATTTAGAGAATCTGAGACTGCATGGATTGCAGGGGACAGTATTGAATAAAACTTTTGCCGGGCGGGATACAGTGATATTATGTTTTGATTCTGAAGCAATTCTGGAAATTACGGAGCTATTGGAAAAACTGTCTGATTTATGCAGCAGACAACGGAAAAAGGAAATACATTTATATATTTCAAATCCTAAAAACAGCATACGTGCATTGCCTAAAGCATTTTCAGAAGCCTGTCTTGCCTGGGAGTTCTCGGAAGGAAAATCTTCACAGAAAATAATATCATATGGAAAGGTTATTGATAACAAACAGCACAGACCGGATGCATTGGATGAATTATGTGATAAAGCAGAAACTGCAATTATAATCGGTGATATGGAGACAATGCTTCGTCTTCCGGCAGATTTAACATTTGGCGGTTATGAAAATCTACCGCAGCATCGTTATAAGGAAACAGTAATCAGGCTTATGGAAAGTATTTCTGTTTTGGTAAAGGAAGAGTATGCGAAGAGTATCAATAATGATCTGGGGATTCTGCTTCAGCAATATGATGGAATAATTGATGCAGGACGATTCAGGAGCATTTTTTCCGCTTTATGTATGGATGTAGTTAATCAGATAATGTCAAAAACGGAGGATGAAGATGGTTCTTTGAGTATGGAACTTTTGGTAGACTATATCGAACAAAATTTTATGAAGCAGAATTTTTCCATTACAGGAATGGCAGAAATGTTTTCTGTATCACCATCTTGGCTGAGTCACTATTTTAAAAAACATATGCATCAGACACTGATTGAATATGTGAATGAAAAGAAAATGTATGAAGCCAGAAACCTTCTGTGCGCATCTGGTATCGGGTTGGAAGAGTTAACGGAAAAACTGGGTTATGGAAGCGTGTCAAGTTTCATCAGATCCTTTAAAAAAATTGTAGGCATGACACCGGGAAAATATAGGGAAATTCATGAAGCTAAGGAGAAAAATAAGTATGAACAAGACTAATTTGATTTACATACACAGTCATGATGTAGGAAGATATATACAACCCTTTGGTTATGGGATAGATACCCCTAATTTACAAAGACTGGCAGAATCCGGAATGCTTTTCCGTAATATGCATTGTGCAGCGCCCAGTTGTTCTCCCAGCCGCGCGGCAATGCTGACGGGCTTATATCCTCATTGTGCAGGTATGTATGGCCTGGTAAACAGGGGATTTGAACTGGAGAAAAAAGAATGTCATATAGCTTCATGGCTTTCCAACAATGGATATGTATCTATTCTGGCTGGAATACAGCATGTTACAAAAGAGCGGAACGCAATTCCATATGATATTATATTGGAACAAAAGAAAGATAAAGAAGATTTGCCGGCTGATGTTATTGTACGGCAGGGGTTGGAAGCTTTGAACCCTATACAGGAAAAGCCCTTTTTTTTAGATATTGGGTTTGGCGATACACACCGGCCTTTCCGGGATGGGACAAAGAGTTATAATCCTGCATTTGTAAAGACACCGGAACCGCTGCCGGATACAAAGCAGGTTAGAGAGGATATGGCTGGCTTCATGGCTGAAGCAGGGATATTTGACAGTGCGGTAGGTTCCATACTGGAAGGATTGGATAAAATGGGACTCCGTGAGAATACCCTAATTCTTTGCACTACGGATCATGGAATTGCATTTCCTTCGATGAAATGTAATTTAACCAGCTTTGGTACAGGAGTCTTCTGTATTATGTCACTTCCGGGAGAAATAGCTGAAGGAAGGGCATCAGATGCACTGCTTTCACAAATTGATCTGTTCCCTACCCTGTGTGAGCTGTTGGACATCCCAAAACCGTCATGGCTTCAGGGGATTAGTTTTAAGTCATTGTTAAAGGGGGATGAAGTACAGGTGAGAGAGGAACTCTGTGCGGAAATAACCTATCACTGTAATTATGAGCCGCAGAGAATGGTACGTACGCCGAGATATTTGTATATCAGACGATATACCGGATGGAATGGCACCTACTGTGCTGATTGTGATGAAGGTGCTTCAAAAACATTGTGGATGGAAAATGGCTGGCAAAGCAGGACAATTGACAGGGAACAGTTATACGATTTACTGTTTGATCCGCAGGAAGCAGATAATGTGGTACAAAATATAGAATATCAAACGATTTTACAGGAAATGAGGGAGCGATTGGCTCGTTGGCAGAAGGATACAGAGGATTATTTATATACAGGGATGGCATGTAAATTTACGACAAATACAGCCGATGGGAAAATATATGTAAGCAAAGATATGGACTGTAATACATATGATTTATGGTCGATTCAGGAGCAGCCTGAGGGATACGCATAACAATTGTTTATACCGGATGAAACTGGTTACAGCGACAGCAGAATAAGCATTTCAGGGGAAATCCTGTAATATAATTTAATTTTCTGTTAATAATAGAAGTAATTCAATGCCGCAAGCGGCAATCAACCACTATTATGGAGACAGAAATGAAAAACAAAACCTGCAAGGTATTTTTAATCATATTGACCGCAATGTTTATTCTGCCCGGCTGCCAAAAAAGCAGTTCAGGGGTGGACTCCTATCTGAAAGCGCAGGATAAAATCATGGATCAGATGCTGAAGGATATGGAGCTTAAGGAAAAGACAGGAAGTTCCTCACTGGCCTTTCTGACCGGCATGATTCCCCATCATGAATCCGCCATAGAAATGTCGGAGGAGTATCTGAAGTATGCTCCTGAGGATGCTCATTTCAGGAAACTGGCAGAGGATATTATCACGGCCCAGACTTCGGAAATCGAGCAGATGAAGAATATGATGGAAGATATAAAAAGCGGTTACCAGACCGATGGGACGAAAGAGGAAGCCTATCTTAAGGAATATGATGAAATGATGGAAGGACATCATTCAGGTCATGGATCCTCGGATACACAGGATTTGGATACGGCTTTTGCAGAAGGCATGGTGATGCACCATCAGATAGCCGTGGATATGGCTGAGACCATCATAAAATATTCAGACAATGATTCGGTTACGGATTATGCAAATAGTGTAATTGAGCTGCAGGAGCAGGAAATTTCCCAGATGCAGGACTTTCTGGATGGGAAAAACGGCAGCGGAAACACGCACTGGCATTGACGGAGAATAATATTAAACGTTATCTTATATACGTTTTAAACTTATTCAAAATTGATAAAATATCAAGTAAAATACGCATCCTGGAAGCTTTTTGAAAAAAAAGCTTCCTATTTTTTTGAATGTGGTGTATAATATGGACACATAAAGTTTACTTTTTAGAGTATCGTATCCCAATACATATCTTGTTGACGTCACATGTCCGGCTGCCGGATGGCGCCATTGAACAGACGTGGAGAGCTGGCTTTTCATACCTACGATAAGCGGCAGGTCAGCCAGGTGTCATTAATTTATTTCCCAATAAAAGAAAGAAATGAATAACAGACAGAAGAATCAGCAGGAAGTCATCCTGTTTATTAGCGGGTTGTATTGAACCAGATTCATCGTATTTAATTTTGAAACATTTTGTACTATAAGCACGGAGGAAATTCATGAGCATGAGAGAAAAGTATCAGTCCCTGGCATTGGCAGATCTTAAGGAAATTGCCAAGTCAAGAGGAATCAAGGGCACTTCCGGAATGAAGAAAGCGGACATTATTGAGGCAATGGTGGCCCTTGATGAGGAAGCGGAAGGAAGACCCGGCACGCCGGTCAGGACGGAAGAAAAGGGAGACGCTGCAGACAAGGCTGCGGCTGCGCCGAAAAAGAGCCGGAGCAGGAGTGTGTCTGAAAAGCCTTTGGAAAAGACTGCCCCGGAGAAAAGGACGGCAGAGAAGCCTTCTGAAGTGAAATCGCCAGCGGAAAAAGAAGAAGAGGCAGCGCCTGCGGAAACGGCAGGACAGGCAAGGGTGCAGAATGTACAGCAGGCGGCACCTCAAGTGCAGAATGCAACCCAGGCACAGAGCGCGGCACAGTCCCAGGCGGTAACGCAGCCGCAGAGCGCCTCACAATCACAGCAGGCGAATCAGTCCCAGACTGCTTCCCAGAACAGACCGGCGGAGCGCGGGACGGACAGGAAACCGATGCGCCGGAATACGCAGAACGAGAATGGCAGCCGCAGGAACTACGGAAACCAGGAGCAGCGGAGTACAAGAACCATTATTACGAATAATAACGATAATCGTCAGAATACCGCGGGATCACAGCAGGGTGAACGCACCTATAACGGAGAACGCAGCGTTCCCCAGAACAGAAGCTATAATACGGAACGCGCGGAAAGCAGCCAGCAGGATAATCCGATGCCGGTTCAGAATGTAAATGATGACGACAAGTTCCCATCAGAGCTGGACAGCGGAGTTGCGGCGCATGGTATTCTGGAGGTAATGCCGGACGGCTACGGATTTATCCGCTGCGCCAATTATCTTCCCGGAGAAAACGATGTTTATGTGGCGCCCAGCCAGATTCGCAGATTTAATCTGAAGACGGGCGATATCGTAGAAGGCAATACAAGAATCAAAACCCAGAATGAGAAATTCAGCGCGCTTCTTTATGTGAAATCCATCAATGGATATTCTCCGGATGTGGCGGCGAGAAGATGTAATTTTGAAGACATGACGCCTATTTTCCCGGAGGAAAGAGTCCGCCTGGAGCTGTCACGCTCTTCAACGGCCATGAGGATCATGGATCTGATGAGCCCTGTGGGAAAAGGGCAGAGAGGTATGATCGTATCTCCGCCTAAAGCAGGTAAGACAACGCTGCTCAAGCAGGTTGCGCAGTCCGTAAAAGTAAATAATCCGGACATGCACCTGATCATCCTTCTGATTGATGAACGGCCTGAGGAAGTTACGGATTTCAGGGAAGCAATTGAAGGACCGAATGTGGAGGTTATTTATTCCACCTTTGATGAGCTGCCTGAGCATCACAAAAGAGTCTCCGAAATGGTAATCGAACGGGCGAAGCGTCTGGTAGAGCATAAGAAAGATGTCATGATCCTTCTGGACAGCATCACCCGTCTGACCAGAGCCTATAACCTGGTAATCCCGCCCAGCGGAAGAACTCTTTCCGGCGGTCTTGATCCGGCAGCCCTGCATATGCCGAAACGGTTCTTCGGCGCGGCCAGGAACATGCGCGGGGGCGGAAGCCTGACCATACTGGCTACGGCGCTTGTGGATACCGGAAGTAAAATGGACGACGTTATTTATGAGGAATTCAAGGGAACCGGCAATATGGAAATCGTGCTGGACAGAAAGCTTTCCGAAAGAAGAGTATTTCCTGCCATCGATATTCCCAAATCAGGCACCAGAAGAGAAGATCTGCTGCTTACCCCGGAAGAACTGGAAGCCATCGGTATTCTGCGCAAAGCGCTTAACAGCCTGAAGCCGGAAGAAGCTGTGGATAAGATTCTTGATATGTTCGCACGTACAAGAAATAATGCCGATTTTGTAAATCTTGTGAAAAAAATGAAGTTTATCTGATATCAGGAATTACTGTCAGGCAGAAATATTGCTGTTTTTTTGCTGCTTTTTGCTTATTTTTACTTGCATTGACAGAAAAGCTATGCTACAATTAAAAAGCTGTTTACAGGTTAATCTGTATTCGGCGGCCGAAAGGCAAGTGGATGAGAACGAAATAACAATAAGGGAACACAATAAATAGAAGAGGTGAAATCATGAAAGAAGGAATCCATCCTGGATATTACCAGGCAACAGTAACCTGCAACTGCGGAAACACATTCGTAACAGGTTCTACCAAACCGGAACTTCACGTGGAAGTATGCTCCAAGTGCCATTCATTCTACACAGGCCAGCAGAAGGCTGCTCAGGCTCGTGGACGTATTGACAAGTTCAACAGAAAGTACGGCGTGGAAAACAAATAAGAGCTGCGAAAAAAGGTTGAGGTTATTTAATCTCAACCTTCTTTTTCATATATACCGCGTAACTGTTCAGTATCCCTCACAGTTACTGTCCCGCACCAAATCCAACACAACCCGTAAGGGAGGAATTAATATGAGTAAAAAGAACTGCGGACACTATTCCGGCATCGGCGGCCAGGCCGTTCTGGAAGGCGTCATGATGAAAAATAAAGATGAATACGCCGTAGCAGTCAGAAAGCCGGACGGAAACATCGAAGTCAAGAAAGAAAAATATGCCGGAGCCCTGGCCGGCAGCAAGCTTACAAAGCTGCCGTTTGTCAGAGGGGTTTTTAATTTTATAGATTCCCTTGTGCTGGGAATGCAGACTCTGACCTATTCCGCCAGCTTTTACGAAGATGATGAAGCGGAAGAGACCAAAACGGACAAGCTGCTGAATAAAGTAACCAAAGGAAATGCGGAAAAGGTATTCATGGGATTTACGGTAGCCTTCTCCATTGTTCTGGCGGTGGCGATTTTTATCGCACTTCCCTATGGAATCAGCCTGCTGTTTCATTCCTATGTCAGGAATGCTTCTCTTCTCGCCATTCTGGAAGGCGTGGTGCGTCTTGCCATTTTCCTGGCATATGTGGCCATTATCGCTTCCATGAAGGATATCAGAAGGGTTTACCAGTACCATGGTGCGGAGCACAAATGCATTAACTGCCTGGAAAAGGGGCGTCCTCTTACCGTCAAGGATGCAATGAGAAGCTCCAGGCTCCATAAAAGGTGCGGAACAAGTTTTCTTTTGTTTGTCATGCTGATAAGCATTATCCTTTTCATGTTCATCCGGGTGGAGAACCCTGCGCTCAGGCTTGTGGTCAGGATTCTTCTGATTCCTGTAATTGCCGGGATTTCCTATGAAGTAATCCGCCTTGCGGGAAGAAATGACAATGTAATCATCAATCTGATTTCAAAACCCGGAATGTGGCTTCAGAAACTGACCACCAGAGAACCGGATGAAAGTATGATTGAAGTGGCGATTGCCTCTGTAAATGCGGTTTTTGACTGGAAGGCATATCTGAAGGAGGAATTCGGGTATGAAGTGGATGAGTCATGGCTGATGGAGGATGAACAGCCGGAGGATTTCGATGAGGATGAGGACGGGGCGGGTGACGCTTCTGATGGGAAAGAAACCAAAACCGGGGAGCCGGCACTGCAATGAACTACAGGGAATGCTATGAATGGGGCCGGCAGAGCCTGAAGGCGGCCGGAATTGAAGAAGCTGATCTGGATGCCAGACTGCTCCTGGAAACAATATGCCATACGGACAGGAATACGCTGCTGGTTCACGGGGACAGACAGGTGTCCCATGAAGAGGAGAGCGCTTATAACGACTGGATATCCAGGCGCGCCCGGCACATCCCTCTCCAGCACATTACCGGCGAACAGGAATTTATGGGGCTTACCTTTCTGGTAAACGAGCATGTGCTCATTCCCAGACAGGATACGGAAATCCTGGTGGAAGAAGTATTACGGCAGCTGACGGACGGCAGCAGAATACTTGACATGTGTACCGGATCAGGCTGTATTTTACTGAGCCTGCTCCATTATTCCAATGACTGCCAGGGGACCGGGGCCGATATTTCCAAGGAAGCGCTTGCCGTTGCCCGGGAAAATGCGGACCGGCTGGGAATACAGGCCCGGTTTGTGGAAGGGAATCTTTTTGAAAATATTGATGGAAAATATGATTTTATCGTATCCAATCCGCCTTACATTCCAACTGCCGTCATTGATGGACTGATGGAAGAGGTCAGGCTGCATGAACCGCTGACGGCACTGGACGGGAAAGAAGACGGACTTATTTTTTACAGAAGGATACTTGAGGACGGCACTGAGCATCTGATGCGGGGCGGCGGTCTTTATTTTGAGAACGGCTTTGATCAGGGAG